>Ga0116110_1000200_pt1 | contig 39314 bp, 35 predicted proteins | sample June2015DPH_8_50_FD_89719 | JGI IMG/M metagenome (GOLD analysis project Ga0116110, IMG submission 89719) | Peatland microbial communities from SPRUCE experiment site at the Marcell Experimental Forest, Minnesota, USA - June2015DPH_8_40 | ecosystem: Environmental > Terrestrial > Soil > Wetlands >...
CCACCAGATTTGGAGGGGCAGCGCGAGCAGTTCCTTGCGTTTCCACCAAAACAGCCCCACCACCAAAAAGGGGACGAAATTACCATGACCATCATCGGAGGCGGGATTGGGGTTGTTATACGACGCATACAAGCCCGTAAACAGGGAGGGCGAGTGAATGTAACCCAAAAGTGAATTGCCGAAAAAATGAAACACCGCCAGCCACGCCACCAGCAGCACGAAAAAAAAGCCCTTGTTGGGCAGTTGCTCCCACGCTTTGCGGTCGAGGAAATACAGCATCAACAAGAACGCGGGCAGAAGGACAAAATACAGCCCTTTGCCCGCCGTGGATATCCTCCATTCTATGGAAGCTGAAGACCATCCGATAAAGGCCAAAAGGACAAGGCCAATTCCGAGCTTCTGGCCCACATCCCATGTTTCTTCATTGTCTTTGGGTTTGTTCATTCGTGCGTAATGCCAGTCTTGAGATAACAGAAGTCCCGCTTTTGCTCAATTAAAATCACTCTTTGCCCTTCGAGTGAATGCTTTTTCAGCCCGAAAACTGCCCGACGATCTTAAGGGAAAACCCCGGATTGCTTGAGAAACAGCGTTTCGCCAGCCGCCGTCGCTCATAACCTAAACGGTAAAACCACTCCATCCGCTTCGCTGCATCCAACCCGGCGTCGCTCGACCGAAAATCAAATGCCATGCGCAAATTCATTGTAAAACCGCCCGTGGCAACTACCTTGATGTCGTGAAAATCGGCCTGCTCCAACTCAACTCAACGATCGGCGACTTTACAGCAAATCGGCAAAAGCTCGTGGCCGGTTATGAAAAAGCCTGCGCGCTCGGCGCGGAGTTCGTCATCGCGCCGGAATTGTTTCTGTGCGGTTACCCGCCGCGCGATTTGCTCCTGCGCGCCGATTTTATTGACGCGAATCTGGCCGCGCTCGCCGAAACCGCCAAAAGCATCGGTCCAATTCCATTGTGCGTCGGTTGCGTTGACGAAAATTCCGAACGGCCCGGACGCGCGCTCCGCAATTCCGCCGCCGTCCTGCAGAACGGCAAAATCATCTGGCGCACACACAAAAGTCTCCTGCCGACCTATGATGTTTTCGACGAAGACCGCTATTTTGAACCGGCCAAAGGCGCCACGCCATTCCAGTTCAACGGCCGCAAACTCGGCATCACGATTTGTGAAGACATTTGGAACGATGAGGATTTCTGGCCGGAACGGCTTTATCGCCGCGACCCGATCAAGGAACTCATCGGGCAGGGCGCGGAAATCATCCTCAACATTTCCGCGTCGCCGTGGCACGACGGCAAGGAGAAGACCCGGCTCGCCATGCTGCAGCGGGTGGCCCGCGACGAGCGCGTGCCGCTGGCACAGGTCAATCTCGTCGGCGCGAACGACGAATTGATTTTCGACGGCCACAGTGTCGCTCTCAATCGCCGCGGCGAACCGCTGGTGTTGGGCCGGGGATTCGCCGAGGAGGTTTTGGTGGCGGACCTGGAGGTTGATTCGCCGCCGACGAAAATTGAATGGCCCGCGCGCGAAGGAAAAATGTTTTCCGCGCTGTCGCTGGGCGTTCGTGATTATGTCCACAAATGCGGGTTCAAGTCGGCCCTGGTGGGCCTGTCCGGCGGCATTGATTCCGCGCTGGTGGCGGTGCTGGCGGCGGATGCGCTCGGCGCGGACAAGGTGCTCGGCGTCTCAATGCCCGCGCGGTATTCGAGCAAAGGCAGTTTGAGCGATGCCGAGGTGCTCGCGAAAAATCTCGGCATCCGTTACGAAGTTTTGCCGATTGAACCCGTCTTTCAATCGGTTGAAAAACAACTGGCGAAAGTTTTTGCCGGAACCAAACCAAATGAGGCCGAGGAAAACGTGCAGTCGCGGTTGCGTGGCGTGACGTTGATGGCTTTGTCGAACAAATTTGGAGCGCTGGTGCTGACGACCGGCAACAAATCGGAGATGGCCGTCGGTTATTGCACGCTTTACGGCGACATGTGCGGCGCACTGGCGGTGATTGCGGACGTTTTCAAAACGGACGTTTACAAAATCGCGCGCTGGGTCAACTCCGACCCTGCGTCGCGAGCGGGCCACGGAAAAGTCATCATTCCCGAGGCCTCCCTCACCAAGCCGCCCAGCGCGGAGTTGCGGCCCAACCAGAAGGACCAGGATTCGCTGCCCGAATATGAAACACTGGACGCGATCCTCCAGGCGTATGTCGTCGAAAATTCGGGCCGGGAAGAAATTATAAAACGCGGTTTCCCCGCCCAGGTCGTGAACGACGTCATCAACAAAATCAATTTCAGCGAATACAAACGCCGCCAGGCCGCGCCGGGGTTGAAAGTGTCGCCGCGGGCCTTTGGCCTGGGCCGGCGCATTCCCATCGCGCAACGATTCCGAACAAAATCTTGACAGGGAAATGGTTGTAACCTAGGTTTTACACCCAACGACTCGGAAATCGTTTCATGATCATTCTAATTCTGGCATATGTTGATCCCGGCGTAGGTGCATTGCTCTGGCAAACCATCCTAGCGGCTTTTGTCGGCTTCCTGTTCTACCTGAAAAAAACACGGCGGTGGATCGTGGATGTGTTTCGGAAAATGTTCGGGCGCAGTCAGAAACCTTCGGACACCGTTGCGGAAATTCCCGCCAAAGAAACAATGAAAGCCAAATCTGATGTCCGGTAATGCCACAGTCCGCGCCATCATTTCGCGATCCGGCGGGCTGTTGTTGCTTCTTCAACCAGCGAGTGCTTCGTTTTGTCACCGCGAGCGCCATTCCTGAATTTGAAGATTTCCTGCAAACAAATTGTGCGCGCCAGTTCATTGCCCGGAAAAGAATTGTTTCCACCCGCCGCCTGAACGAAAACGAAACTGCCGCGCTTCGCGAATCGCCGGAGTTGCAGCCGGTTTTCGACGCGCAGTCCATCGGCGCGGTCTTTGAGCATGAACGCATACCGTTTCCGAGCTATCCGCATGAATGGCCGCCCGAAATGCTCTGGGCTGCCGGTCGCTTGACGCTCGAACTCGCCCAGGCCGCGCTCGCGGATGGATTCGGGTTGAAGGACGCCACCCCGCGTAATGTTTTGTTTCGCGGCAGTGAACCGGTTTTCATTGACGCGCTGTCGTTCGAACGCCGCAACCCGGGTGACCCGATTTGGAAACCGCACGCGCAATTTGTCCGCACGTTTCTTCTGCCGCTGCTGGCCAACCGCCGGTGGGGTTTGCCGTTGGCGGAAATTTTCATGACGCGCCGGGACGGACTTGAGCCGGAGGATGTTTACCGCCTCTGCGGGCCGCTGGAGAAAATCAAGCCGCGAACGCTCTCGCTCGTCTCCATTCCAACCTGGCTGTCGCGCAGGGCGGGCCCGGACGATCAGAAGATTTACCAGCCGCATTTGCTGGCGAACACGGAAAAGGCGCAGTTCATCCTCGAATCGCTTTTTAAGCGCCTGGAACGAACGCTGGATTCGCTCAAGCCGGTCGCGCAAAAAAATTCGGTGTGGTCGGATTACATGGCCACGCACAGCTACGACGACCCGGCGTTTGCGGCCAAGGAAAAATTTGTGAGCGAGGCGTTGCGCGAGTTCAAACCGGCGCGCGTGCTGGATGCCGGCGCGAACACCGGCCATTTCAGCGCGCTGGCGGCGCAGACCGGCGCGGAAGTGGTGGCGGTGGATTTGGACGCGGCTTGCGTGGGTGCGATCTGGAGTCGGGCCCGGGAAAAAAATCTGAACATCCTGCCGCTGGTGGTGAATCTGGCGCGTCCGAGTCCGGCGCTCGGCTGGCGGAACGGCGAGTGCCCGTCGTTTCTTGACCGCGCAACGGGCCTTCACCGCGACGGAGCGGCTTCGTCCGCGCCGGCCGGTGCGTTTGACGGCGTGCTGATGCTGGCGCTGATTCACCATCTGCTGGTGACCGAACGCATTCCGCTTGAAGACATTTTGCGGCTGTGCTATGAATTAACCAATTGGTTACTTGTGATGGAATTTATTGACCCTGAGGATGAAATGTTTCGCCGCCTGACGCGCGGGCGCGAACATTTGCATGCAGCATTGGATATGAAAATGTTTGAACAGGCTTGCACGCCGTATTTTGAAATTGTCCGGTCGCTCGCGCTGCCGGGAACACGGCGCCGGATGTATTGCCTGAAACGAAAGGGCGGCGGAAATTGAACGCGCCCACACGAACCGCGCCTCCGGCGGAACATTATGAGGGCACCGTCCCGTTGCCGCAGCCGCTGAAACGCAAAATCAAGGACGGCATTGTGGCGTTGTCGCTGGCGAACCTGTGTTTTGTCAATGCGTGGTTCACGATACTGTATGACGCGGATCAGGGTTACTTCAACAAACTGCCGATCCGGACGCCGTCAACGCTGGCCCTCCTGATAAATATGCTCGGGCTGGCGGCCCTAGTGTGGCTGGCACTGCGTGTGTGGCGGCGTTTTCAGAACCGCCTGTTGCATTTTGTCTTGCACATGGCTTTTTTGGTTTTGCTGTTGATTCCGGCGGATTTTGTCCGCATCCAGTTCTTTCACCTTATGGACCATCCGGTTGTGGTGTTTTTCCAGCGGCCGGTGGTGATGTTTTGCTCGGTGGTTTTGCTGGCCTTGGTGGTCTGGCAACATCGGCGGGCGGCCAGGGCCGCCGGCGCGTTGGTGGTGATCTTCTCGCCGCTGGCATTATTGACGCTGGTGAAAATCGGGTTGTTGTTGCTCGGCGTGATGCACTTGAATCAGGCGGACTATGAGCCGGTTTTGCCGCCGCCGGTGCCGGTTCGCGAGGGTCAGCCGCGCGTGCTTTGGATTATTTTTGATTGTACGGATTACCGCGTGGCATTTGAAAAACGGCCGCCGGGCGTGCAACTTCCGGAATTCGACCGGCTGCGCGGCGAATCACTGTTTTGTGTCAATGCCAGTTCGCCCCACGGGAGCACCATAAGCTCGATGCCGGCGCTGATTTCGGGTCAACAGCTTTCGCGTGTTGGCATAGCAAACGCCTCGGATTTGAAGGTTCAGGTCGCCGACACGGGGGTCAACACCACCTGGAGCAAACTGCCGTCGGTGTTTGCTGAAGCGCGGGCGCTGGGCGCGAACACCGCCCTCGTCGGTTGGTATCATCCTTACGATCGTGTCCTGGGCAAAGGATTGAATTATTGCGCATGGTATCCATTCCCGACATTTGAGCCCGCACGCGCAAAAACGATTGCGCACGCCATGCGGCGGGAGATCGCCTGCATTGCCTGGCCATTGCATATCCGCCGGTTTTACATCAGCATCTGCCAGAACAGTTTGAAGGAATCACTCTCGCTGGTGACCAACACTGTTTACGGTTTAACCCTGTTGCATCTGCCGCCGCCGCATTCACCCGGCATTTATCTGCCGGAAAAGGATCAATTCACTTTTTGGGGCGTGCCCACAACCGCCGGCTATCTGGGAAATCTGGCATTGGCCGACCGTGAACTGGGACAGATGCGCCGGGCCATGGAAACCTCAGGGCAGTGGGACAAAACCTGGCTGATCATCAGTGCCGACCATTCGTTGGGGTCGCAAACATTATTCGGCCAGCCGGATACGCGTGTGCCATTCATCGTCAAACCGCCCGGCGCAAACGCGCCCATCACCTATTCGCCAAAAATCAACACCCTTCTGACTCACGATTTGATTCTGGCCATTCTTCGCGGCGAAATAACCAGCCAGCGGGAACTTGTGCCCTGGCTCGACAAACATGGGAAGCCGTTGCCGACGCTGAATGTCGGGAAACAAGATAGCGGCTAGGGTCTGCCATGAAATTTTCCATCATCACGCCAAGTTTTCGCAATTCGCGCTGGCTCAAACTCTGCATCGCTTCCGTGGCCGACCAGCAGGGTGTGGAACTGGAGCACATCGTGCAGGATTCCTGTTCGGACGACGGCACGCAGGACTGGCTGCCGCAGGACCGCCGGGTGCGCGCCTTCATCGAAAAAGACTCTGGCATGTATGACGCCATCAACCGCGGTTACCGCCGCGCGCAGGGCGACATTCTCGCTTATCTCAACTGCGACGAGCAATACCTGCCCGGCGCCCTTAAAACCGTGCGCGACTTCTTTGACGCTCATCCGGAAATCGAAGTGGTCCTTGCCGGCACGATTGTCGTGGACGCCAGCGGCAATTACGTGTGCCACCGGCATTCCCTGGTGCCGCATCCGCGGCACATCTGGTTCCGGTTTTCGATGCTCACCAGTTCGGTTTTTCTCCGGCGGCGGGTCATTCAGGAACGCGGCCTTTTCTATGACACCCGCTGGCGTGCCATAGGGGATTTCCATTGGGCGCTGACCTTGTTGAAAAACAAGGTGCCGATGGCCGTCTGCGATGACTTCACCTCCGTCTTTGCCGAAACCGGCGGAAACTTTGGTTTGCAACCCGCCGCCGTTCGTGAGATAGACGCGACTCTGGCGATGGCCCCACGGTGGGTGCGTCTGCTCCGCCCCGCCTGGGTTGTCCATCATCGGCTGCGCCGGCTGGCCGCCGGCCATTTTTTCTTGAAACCCACAAGTTATTCCATTTACACGCTCAACAGCCCGGCGCAGCGTGTCTCATTCGCCGTGCCCAAACCCACCGCCATCTGGTGGAACCGTCTGTAACCTGCTTGATGACCTGACGACCATCCTTAACTTCCAACTCCCGGCTTCAACCGCCAACTCTGATTTCAAGTTATGCGCAGAAAGAAAGTATTTGTGAGTGGTTGCTTCGACCTGTTGCACAGCGGTCACGTCTGCTTCCTGGAGCAGGCCGCGGCCTATGGAGACGTCTGCGTGGGGATCGGCTCCGACCGCACCATCAAAGAACTGAAAGGGCGTTACCCGGTCAATACTCAGGAGGAACGCAAATACATGCTTGAAGCCCTGAGGCACGTGAAAGCGTGTTTCATCAACCAAGGCTCGGGAATCATGGATTTTCTGGAGGAATTGGACCGGATTTCACCCGATTATTTCGTGGTCAATGAAGAGGGGAACACCCCTGCCAAGTTGCAGCTTTGTCGGCGGCTGGGAATCCAATATGTCGTCTTGAAACGCACCCCGCGGACCAATCTTCCCGCGCGATCGACGACCAGCTTGCGGCGAGAATGCGGGATACCCTATCGCCTGGATCTCGCCGGCGGCTGGCTGGACCAGCCTTTTGTATCGAAGCACGGCGCGGGATCGGTCCTCGTCATTTCGGTGGAGCCGTCCATTGAGTTCAATGAACGCAGCGGCATGGCGTCCAGCACCCGTCGCCGGGCCATTGAATTGTGGCCGACGGACATTCCCGGCGGAGACAGGGAAAAACTCGCCAAAATGCTCTTTTGCTATGAAAACCCGCCGGGTACCAGGGAATTCTCCGGCTCTCAGGACGCCCTGGGGATTGTGCTTCCCGGCTTGAACCGGCTCGATTACCACGGTGGTTATTGGCCGACAAGGATCACCCCGGTGGATGACGAAGAAATCCTCCGCTGGCTTGAAGAGCATCTCCATTGGGTTCCGCTCGGCCCGCGCCAGTCCGGTTTTCAAGTGCTCAAGGGCGCGCGGATTACGCCGGCGAAGGTTCGCGCGCTCGCCTCCGCGGCGGACCATTGCTGGGATGCCATCCTGAAGCGAGACCTGGTGGAATTTGGCCGGCGTTTTCGCGAGTCATTTGAAGCGCAGGTCAGCCTGTTCCCGAAAATGGCAGACCAAAACGTGCGGTCAGCGATCGCACTGTATGCGGAAAAATCGCTGGGCTGGAAACTGTCGGGAGCCGGCGGCGGCGGTTACCTTGTCCTGGTCGGCCGGCACGATATTCGCGGGGCAATCAAAATCAAAATCCGCAGGAAAGGCCAGGGTTGAAACGGCTGCTTGACAACCGGAGAGATGTCTCTGGCCATCGTCAACCGGCACCGGCGTTCACTGGCCACCGCTGTTTTTTCCGCGGGGGATCGCGAATGGGATTGTCTCACTGCCCTCCGTCAGGCAACTTGTCGCCCCGTGAAAAACAAAATGTCAGCCGCAGGCGCAGTCAGCCGGCGGAACAGACTTTAAAATGAAAATAAAAACCGTTCACTGTGGAATGAAGGTGAAATGAAAAGGAGCTGCTGACATGGGACTTCTCCGCCTGCTTCTTGCCGCCGCCGTGGTCGCGGAACATTCAACGCCGATATTCGGCCTTACCTTTACCGGCGGTCATCTGGCGGTCCGGTTGTTTTTCATCATTTCCGGGTTTTACATGGCCATGATTTTGACCACCAAATACACCGCCACCCGGCCAAATCGTTACTGGCTTTTCATCAGCAACCGGTTTTTGCGCATTTATCCCTGCTATTATGTGGTCCTGCTTTTGAGCCTGGCGTTTTACGCGGCGGCCTCGTTTTACCTGCACCACCCCGCCGACCGGCTTGTGCTCTGGCAGACCGCCTGGCGGCACGGCCAGATCTGGGGACTGTTCTTCGTCAGCCTCTGCCAGTTGACGGTCGTCGGCATGGATGCCGTCTGTGTTTTTGTCTATAACATTGCGCAGGGAATCCATTTGCCGGGCGCGGACACGGCGGCGGCCAGCGTGGCCTGGCTGCCGACGGCGGGGGCGGATCCCTCGGGCATTGTTCCCGCCTGGCGGTTTATGTTTGTGCCGCAATCATGGGCCATCAGCATCGAGCTGCTTTTTTACCTGGTGGTTCCCTGGCTGATTTCGTGGCGGACCAGAAATTTGGTCCTGCTGGGAAGCTTGAGCCTCGCGTCCTATCTCGCCAACCGCCTTTTTGTGTATCCGGCCTTGTCCGATCTGCTGGGCTATTTCTTTTTCCCGTTTCATCTGTTTTTGTTTATTCTTGGGATGCTGGCCTGGCGTTACTCGGAGGTTTTCCTGGCCCATGTGCCACGCCCTTTAAAAATCGCCCTGGTCGCCGCGATGTTTGGCGCGCTGGCCGTTTCCCAGTTCCTGTCCGTCGCCCCCAGAAATATCGTCTGCATCGCCCTCATGGCTTTGTCGCTGCCCATCTTCTTCAACTGGACGAAAGACAGCCGCCTTCAAAGATGGCTTGGCGACCTGGCCTATCCGATCTACGTCTGCCACATCCTCATGAAATGGGGTTTGCTCGCGCTGATGGGGGTCAGCAAAACCCGCCTGACCAGCCCGCCGGGATGGCTGTTGTTGCTCTGTGCCACCGCAATGGCCGCGTTGCTGATGTGGCTGGTGGACCGTCCGGTGGACCGCTGGCGGCAACGGCGGGTGAAAAGTCTGCAGCGCCAGCCCCGGCCCGCCGCGGCAACCTGAAGCCGCTCAGGCGGTTTTTTGCGCGACCAATCTCTGGAACAACGCCTCGTAACGGGTGCAAATCACGTCCCAATCGTAATGGGTTTGGACCCGTTGCCGTGCCATTTCCCCCAATCGCGCCGCCAGTGCCGCATCGGCTGCCACCTTCTGAATGGCCGCCGCCAGGCTCTTTTTGGGGTCGGAATGGCTGAAGGTGATTGCCGTGTCCCCGACTACCTCCAAATTCCCCGGCGTGTCGCGCACAATCACGCAATTGCCAAACCCCATCTGGTCCAGCAGCACCGGCCGCGTCGCGTCTATGGCCGTGGGCAACAGGAAGGCCCGGGCGTGAAAGCTCAGTTGCTGGTAGGCTTCGCCGAACAAATAGCCGGTCATCAAAATATTTTTTGATTCCGCCGTGATGGATTTGAGCTTCGCAATGAATTTTTGCTGGTACGGCGCGTCGCCGACGACCACCAGCGGAAGGCTGGCGCCGCTGGCCTGATGGGCGGCCATCGCCAGATCCGCCGCGTTCTCCGGCGTCAGACGCGAGACATAAAGAAAATAATTTTTCGGCGTGAGCTGGAATTTTTTGAGCCAGTCCTCGCCGGGATTTTGCGTCACCGTGTTTGCGCCGTAGGGAATCAATTCCGCGTCAACGTCATAAAGTTCCCGGTATCGCCTTTGGATCGAACCGTTGTCGGCGACGACCGCATCCGCCAGGCGTGATGCCCAGAACTCGCTGCGGCGCAGCCACCACCGTCCAAAACCGCTCCACTTGGCGCGGGCAAAATCCGCGCCGTCAACGTTCACGATGGTTTTGGTCCCGCGAAGCCTGGGAACAAATGACAGCAGGCTGTTTCCCACCCCGCAGAAATAAGCGATGTCGAAATCCTTGCCCAACGCATGCAAAACGCTGAGAAAGGTATGAACAATGGTGTCGGTGGCTTTTGTCGGAATGGTTGGCAGATGAACAATGCGCACGCCCTTGAAGGTTTTTTCGGCATGCCGGTTGAATGGAATGCGGTTGTAAACGGTCACGCTGTGCCCGCGTCGCGCCAGGCGGACGGAAAGCTGCTCAACAAAAGTTTCGAACCCCGAATAGCACGCCGGGATGCCGCGCGTGCCCAGGAAACCGATTCGCATCAATCCAATCTAAGAAGCTCGTTTGCCAAGTCGAGCGTTCTTTTTCACAAGAACAGGTTTGGATGGGCGCAACCTGGCACCCGCACCATACTGGCACGCTGGGAAGCGTGCCGCCACTGTGGAGGCAGGCACCCTGCCTGCCAGTCAGCGCGGCTTCCAGCCGCGTGATCCTTTTGCCGTGGTGCGGATGTCAAAGTTGCGCCCCGCCCCAAGCTTTTGGGAAATTCATTTTGCGCGTCCGCCGGCAATGGGCTAATTTCACGCCGGATTTTTCACACATTTGGCCATGTCTGACCTGTCATATCGGCTGCTCCAAGTTTTCAATCGCCCCCTGGGGGGCGGCGGCGAGGAATTGGCCACGCAGGAAATCGCGCGGATTCTTTCAAAGGACCCCGGCTTTGCCGAAGCCATTTTCCAAAGCGCGGAATGGACCGGTCCGCAGGCACCACCGCGCTGGAAGCAGGCCGCCCTCACTTTTTACAATCCCCACTCGATTCAGCGCCTTCGTGAAGCGCAGGAAAAAACCGATGCGCAGGCGTGGATTTTGCACAATTACATCCCCGTTATTTCCGGTGGTGTTTTCCGGGAGGCGCGGCGGCAGCAGATCCCCATCATTCAATACATCCATAATTTCCGCCCGTTTTCGGTAAGCAGTTATCTTTGGACCGGACAGCGGCTCGACCCGGCACACTGGCCGGCAAATTTCGTCCGCGAAATTTGCTATGGCGCCTGGCAGGATTCTCGGTCCAAGACGGCGTTTCTCGCATCGTTTCTCGCCACGCTTCATCTCACGCGGCAATTCCGCGCCATCAAGGCGTGGGTGGCGGTTTCAAAGTTCATGCGCGGAAAATTCATTGCCGCGGGTGTCGCGCCTGAATCCATTTTCCAGCTTTACAATCCCTGGTCCACGCGTTGCAAGGATCCGGATTCACCCGAGGGCGATTACTACCTGTTTCTCGCCCGTCTCATCGAGGAAAAGGGGACGAAGGTAGTGGTGAACGCATGGAATTTGTTGCGCCAACTGCAGCCAAACAAACCGCCGCGCCTCATTATCGGCGGTGATGGACCGCTCACCGACTGGGTGAAGGCGGCGGCGGTGGAAAATCCGCTGATTGAATTCCGCGGTTACGTCACCGGGCACGAAAAGGACGTTTTGATTCAAAATTCCCGCGCTTCCATTGTGCCGTCCATCTGGTGGGATCCGCTGCCGTATGTCTGTTATGAAGCCTATGATTTCGGAAAACCGGTCCTGGCTGCGACCTCCGGCGGTTTGACCGAACTCGTGCAACATGGCCTAACCGGGTTTCATCACGTGCCGGGCGATGCCGAACAACTGGCACGGCAGGTTTTGGAAATGGACGCCCACCCGGAAATGCGCCGGCAAATGGGTGCCAATGGCCGCGCCTGGCTCGCCGCCCATACGCGGGAAGAAACATGGAAAAAGGGGTTCTTCAAAATCGTTGATTACGCCGTTGGAACAATGCCCGAAAAAGCCCGGGCCGGTTCCCGCCGCCGTCCGGCAGTGACCGAGGCGGCGATTGGGATCGAACCGGTCGTGCGAACAGGGATGCAACCGGGCCGACTTGGAACGAAGCCGAATCTGCTGATCTTTGAACTGCGCATGATGGGGGACGCCGTCATGAGCCTTCCCTTTATCCGGGCCGCGCAGGAGAAATACAACGTCTTTGTTTGCTGTCAGCCATCAGTCAGCGAAGTGTTCCGGCCCCTGCTGCCGGAGGAGCAGGTCATCCCCTGGCGCCCGTTCTGGATGGATGAGGTCGCACAATACAACTCCGCGAAAAGCAAAAACGCCGGGATGAAATCCGTGTTTCAGCGTCTGCAAAATATCGAGGCGCAAACCGCCCTCAGTGTCTGGGCCGACACGCGGGTCCATATCTTGATGGCCCTGACGGGCGCGGAGACGCGGATTGGATTCCCGATGGAAAAAAGAAATTTCTACGCGAGCGAACTGCCGTGGCGGCACCGGCAGATTTACATCGGGAAAGGCATGAACCTCCTGGGCGGCCTCTGTCTTCGCCGGAAACTGCTCACCCAAAAAATCCGCCGCAGCGATTATTACCAGCATCACATTGAAGATTGGCGGCAACTGGCTGAAATGCTGGGTTTGAAATGGAGCACGGATCTCCCCTGGTTTTCGGCTCCGGCAGTTTCCTTGCCGCCAAAAGTTTCCGAATGGCTGCAGGCGGCGCGGTCTTCCCGGCAAAAAATCTGGCTGCTGCATCCCGGCGCGCGGCGCCCAAGCCACCGCTGGCCCGTTGAAAGGTTCCGCACGCTGATCGAGCAGACTTTCTTGCACCGGGGGATTCCGCTGATGGTCATCGATCCGATCGAGTCGCCGCTGCCCCGTGAATGGGTGCCCGGGACTTTGATTTATCGCCCTGGCAGCTTGACGGAATTCTTCAGCATTGTGAGCGCAATTGATTACGTGGTTTGCAATGACACCGGCGTTTCTCATGCCGCGGCCGCGCTCGGCAAACGGGTGGTTTGCATCTTTGGCGCGACTCTTCCCCAGTGGTTTGCGCCCTATCACAACCTGGATCTGGTCGTCCAAAACGATGTTTGTCCCCATCGGCCCTGTCTCGACCGTTGCGTCATGCCCTCTTACATCTGCCTCGAAGCCGTAACCGTTGAAATGGTAAAACAGCAAATGGAAAAATTGTACTCCCCGGGTCCGCAGCCGGCTGGATTTCGATCTGCTTAAATCTGAAAAACGCAATCGGGATGGCCGCCAAAAGGCGCCCGTCCTCCGTAGCCGTACTGCGGAGGGTGGACAAGGAGCGCAAAACTATTTCTTCTTGTTCTCCTCCTCGTCCCTTGGCGCTCAATATTTCCGCCGCCTCTTTGCAGTGCTATCCCATGACATCGTTCCTTTCTGAGAAGATTTTTACCACGGATGGACACGGCGTAAAGCCGCGTGGCGGCCACGCCGCTATACGCGGATTCATACGAATGGGAAAGAGGGGAGCACAATGCTTGACACGAATCGCGCGAATTATCGCCAACTGAATTCGGTTAATTCGCGAAATTCGCATCTCGCCCTTATCCGTCCCGCTCTGCGGGATCCGTGTCCATCCGTGGTTAAAGAAAAAGCTCTGCGGCTCTCTGCGTCCTCGGCGTCTCTGCGTTGAAGGCGTTTCCGTTTGGTTGCGGCTCCGCCGCGCCAAGCCTTGGCGCCTTCGCGTTGATGCTGTTCGCCCGCCGATGCCGCTCCTGTTTTTGTGCCGTTTCGTGGTTCGCGGTTTCAACGGCTCTTCCCGGCTTCAAGGCGGCGGTGTTTCAAAACCATCAGGCCCGGATTTTGGGACGTCGAAAGGCTGGTTGCAGATGCGAGCGAATGTCATCAAAGGCTTGAAATTTGCCGGTTTCCCGGACCGGCGGCGGCGCGTGACGGCTTACTCCGCCATTCAAGCTGACACTCAACCCAAGAAACCCGCCGAAAACCAATATGTCGTAACTAATATCTCCGAATATCAGGAAGAAAAATATGATCCGCCCCACAAAGGCGACCAGCAAAAAGGTGTTCACCATTCGCAGCGCCGGATCGCCGTGACGATAGTTGTTGTATAAAACCCAGATGCCTGCAATCCAAAACCAGACAAGGGCAATAACCCCCCAAATGCCGAAGGTCATAACAACGGAAAGCGGGCCGTTGTGATAAGTACCAGACAATGCCATAGCCTGGTCTTCCACGAAGGTGCTTTTGATGGCGGCATCGGTTCCCGTGAGCAACTCCAGATCCATCCGGGACCACGCGAAGCCCTTGCCCAGCAAAAGGTAATGGGGAATCTGCGGCAAGAGCGCCTTCCACATATCTAAACGCCAGTCCAAGCTCTGGTTGGCATCCTGTTGCACCTGCCGGTTTATCTGCACGGGCAGAAAAGACAGGGTTCGCTGAATCGCACCCGGTAAATGCGAAGCCAGAGAAACCAGCAATACTAACATTGAGATGCCGATGAAAGCAAAAATCGGCAGCAATTTCGTCCGATGCAAACCCTCAATATAAAACTGCAATGCAAACATTACGGCATAAAACAGGACAAACCCCCGAAAACCGCCTAAAAGCAAATAGGCCGGCGAGAGAGAAAAAACCATCCAACGCCAGGATTTTCCGGAAAGAAAAATCCCCCGAAGGCCATACTTTGCCACCATATACGAGAAAATGGCAAATGATACCGACCAAGCCCCGGAAAAACGCATGGAACTCTCCATGCCCGTCGCCGATGCCACGAATAAACTGGCAGGAAAAACCAGGTAGATATATCGCAAAGGTCCGACCATTATCGGCGTTAGATCGGTGATGATCCCCGTCAGGCCGCTCAGGCAAAACAACGCGACACACACGCCCGCGCGCTCAGGCGGAATCCGGCGCGTTGACAGGGCAAAATAACTCAGGATCGAACCCAGCATGTAGATATAACGTCTTCCGCCTGAAGTCGCGCTGCCGAATGCATGCATCCCCATCCCCGTCAGCCTGGCGGTGAGCACCACCACGCCAATCATAAACAGCAAAGACCACGTCACTTGCGGCACGCTGAGAAGCTGTTTGACGCCACCCAACGCCCGTTGCAACAGCGTAATACCCAGGCTGGCTGCGGTCATCGCCAGCCACAAATGTGGCGTTCCCGGCAGAAAAAGAAGGCACATGCCCGAGTTCCAGCTAAATATCAGCAACGGGTGGTGCCAGCGGAGCAATATTGGGAAAATGAGGATCAGCGCCAGAATGCCATAATATGTAAAAGACGAACGATCCAGTGGATCTGACAACAGATAGCCAATAAAGACCGCCAGCGGCACAATCACCGCGTAGATGATGAGCGAGCGCAAAATGGCCGGGGCGTTATTCATTCATTCACAAATTTTAACTTTAGAGCACGATTACGCGACGCCTTGACTTTACCTCAAACCGCAAAGCCTGGGCAACCGGATTGTTGGTGGTGAGTTATTTTAATTAAAACCGGCGTGGGGCGGTGTCCCCGTGAAAGGCGCATCTCCATTGAATGACGAATGACTAAACCATAATGCCTAAAGAATGACCAAGCCCGAATGACAAAATGATTTCCAGCACCCGGTGATTGAGGATTTGTTATTGGGAATTCTTTAGTCATTCGGATTTAGGAATTAGTGATTTCGTCTCCATCCGCCCACCATCTTTCATCAAACTGACCCACTTCTGGATTGTTCCAACGGGATGCGGTTGGGTCCAGCCCACGTTTGATGTGCCAGGCACAAATGATTGGAATGGTTTTGTCTTGCACGTTTTGCGCCGGGGGTTAAGCGGCTGGAGTTGATGATGGGAACAAAATTCAATCATTTTCCTGCCGCCTGCCAGGCCGTGAATGCGGCGAAGCTTGCTGTCAGGCGAAAGCCGGCACGGTTGAGATAATCTGCCAGGGCGCCATTCCGGTCATATATATCCGGTTTGGAAGTCAGCACCAAATCCGGTTTGGGCAAGTCACGGTCAAACCCCTTTCCCGGGACCGGTACAAAAACTGCCTTGCCGGTGTACTCCGGCTTTTCTCCCAATGGCAGTTGATAGATTGTGGCCGCTTTGAGGTCCGCATTCCACCAGACGATTTTCCCCTGCGCCAGGGCGGCGCGTGCCATGGCGGCGGCAGCGCGATAATCGTCCTTGGCATGGCGTTCACAGAATCGCAGAGACAGGCAGGAAACCAGGCTCAAACCCAGGAACGCCGCCACTGCCAGCCGCCCCGCCCAGTCTCGTCGTCTCAAGAGCGCAGCCGCGCCGGAGCCGAACACGAACAAGACCAGCGGCAACAAGGGTGTGCAATGCCGTCCAAGCACCCGCCATCGGACCATCACACCCGACGCCAGTATGAATCCCAGAACGAGCGCGAAGGCCAGGGCCCAGCACAGCCGTGTGCGCCGCGAAGCGGAGGCGGCGATGCTCCGGCAGCCGGCGGCCAGCACCACCAGCAACACCCCGCCGTAAATCGCCAGCCAGGGCAACCAGGGCAGGAATACGGCCAACTGGCCCGTGCGGATGTCGTTGCGTCCCGGGCCAAGTCCGCTGAAGCCGAGCAACTCGAATGAAATAAACATCACGTTTCTAAGATCCGAAGCGCCCAACCTGGCGGTGCATGCGCCGATGCTCAACGTCCACAGATAGAACAAGCCCAACGTGAAGAGAAGCAGGCCGGTGCCCACCCACCACGGCCAATAAGACCTTGCCAATCTTTGCAGATGGCCTTTTGGCGCACTCAGCATGGCGGCGCCCAGATAGGCCCCCAGCCATAACATCGCCACCATGCCGCTGGCGGAAAGGAGCAAAGACCCCGCACATAATCCGGCCACCCAAAGCCGCTCCCGCGCGGGTTCGTCCCGGTTCAACGCCAGGCGAAACAGCGCGGCGAAGACAACAAGGCTTATGCCGATCTGCAAGGCGTACGGGCGTGCCTCGTTGAGATAGTACCAGACGAACGGACAGGTCAATACCACGAGTGCCATGCTCCGCTGAAGCAGCGGTGCGATGGCCAGTGCGCGGACCATCACGATAAAACCAAGCAGAAACCACGGCACATTGCCAGCCCGCAATGCCCATTCACTGAGGCCGGAGACCTTCTCCCAGCCCCAGGAGAAAATCATGTAAAGAGGGACTTGCAAGGTGGCATCTGCAGTGGCGCGCATGTATTGCCACCAGCCAGCCAGCGTTGGAAACGCGGCCCGGTAGGCCGTGTCACATTCATCAATCCAAAAACTTTGGTTGCTGATGGCAATTCCGCATACCAGCAGCCCCAATACGAGGCTGGCTGCCGTTGCCCGCCTCGAAATTCTGGGGTTTGTCGCAAGCCCGGAAAGAGGCTGGTTCATAAACAAGAATTCGTGCGCTCGATTAACGTGATTTTCAACGTTTGGAATTGTGCAATCCGGGTTGTATGGCCGCAACTTTAAACTCCGTCCCTGAACTTCAAGCTGCCGGCTCTGATGATTTGCCGGCAGGGCCGGATGGCGGCCCCTGGCGAAACCAATCCAACATCAAACGAAAGCCCGCTTCGAAATTGTTGCGATATTGCCAGTGCAACTCCGAGCATATTTTCCGATTGTCACTCACCCAGACTTTCGTGTCCCAGGAACGATTGGGCATCGTGTTCCAAACGGGTTCCGCGCCAATATTCATAACGCGCCGCACTACATTCACCACTTCGCGGAGCGTTGTCGCCACGCCCGTTCCCACGTTGTAAATGGCCCCCCATTCCCGGGTGCGGACCCTGGCCGCCAGAAGGCAGGCTTCGACCACATCATCCACATAGACAAAATCCCGCGCCACGTTCGGGTCCGCCAAAGGAGGCAGTTCCCCCTTCAAGCCCCGCAGGATGAGTGCCGGCAACAACCGTCCCGGGTCCTCATAGGGGCCGAAGACGGAGTACAGCCGCAAGGTCGGCAGATGGACGCGCCGGCTTTGTGCCGTGTAGCGGCAAAACATCGTCGCCGCGGCTTTGGTGACCGCATAATGGCTGTTGGGTTCGAGCGGGTCGCTCTCGGCCGGCGCGTGATCTTTGAAGCCGTACTCGGAGGAGGAGCCGGTGTTAACGAAGGCCTCGAAGCCTGTTTTCAAGCAGGCATTTACCAGGTTGATGGTGCAGTTGATATTGGTCAGCACCATCTGCTCCAAATCAATTTGCCGGGAATACGCCCCGTACGCCGCCAGGTGAAAGATCCACTCGGGACGAATCTCGCTGACGACACGTGTCACCGCCCCGGCGTCATGCAACTGCAACTCGTGCAACCGGACATCCTGACGAATATCTTCGATGCGCCAAGCCGCATGGTTCGGTCGCACCAGCAAATGCACCTCGTGCCCCTCGCGCAGGAGACGCCGCGCGAGGTTGGCGCCGACAAACCCGGTCGCACCTGTAATTATCACTCGTTTCATTGTCTTGCGCGCTCGACGCCCCGACCCGGGAAGGCGGCGGCAATGTTGCCCACGGAACAACCGGCTTCAAGGATGCGCTTCTGATTGGAATAATACTGCAGGACCAGGTTGCGTTTTGCGACGGTGCCGCCGATGGAGAACTGAAAGAGTTCGAAAACGCGGGGCATTATCCATTGTGAAATCAGGTTCATGGCTGACCTGGACGGAAAAAGCGTGCAAGCATGGTTATGGATTGGCGGGCCCGTTCTGCTGCCGGGATTGTTCGCTGGGCGGGGCGCACGGCGGGTTGAGAATGCTTTCGACGACATAAGGCGGGCGGCGTTTCACCTCGTCGTAGATGTGTGCCAGATACGACCCGATGATGCCGAGGCACAGCAACTGGATGCCGCCCAGAAAAAGGATCAAGCAGATCAACGTCGTAAAGCCGCGCGGGGCGAGGTCGGGGTAGCAAAGTCGCAAAACCACATGGATCACGATGCCCATTATGGAAAGTCCGATGGTGACCAGGGACAGCCACACGATGAAATCCAACGGCGCGTAGGAAAAGGAGAAAATCGCCTTGCGCGCCCATCCCAGGTTCTTCATTAGTGAATTGGTGGTGCGCCCGAACATGCGCTCCGGCCGGACATAAGGCACACCGGTCTGCCGGTAACCCACCCATGCCCGCAAGCCGCGCATAAACCGGTTGTTCTCGGGCAGGCGGTTGAGGGCATCCACCACGCGCCGATCAATCAACGAGAAGTCGCCTGCATCCAAGGGCATCGGCACGTACGAAGCCGAGCGGAAAAGGCGATAAAATGCCTTGTATGCCACCTGCAGGAACCAGGTCGCTTCACGCTGGACGCGCTCACCATAAACGACATCGTAGCCCTCCTGCCACTTTTGATGGAAAGACTCGATCAACTCCGGCGGGTCTTGCAAATCGCCGTCCAGCAGCACGACCGCGTCGCCCGTGGCAATCCGCATGCCGCTGGTAAAGGCGTTTTGCGATCCGAAATTGCGCGAGTGATTGATGACCACCACATGGGGATCGCGCGCCGCCAAGGCGGCCAGGACTTCACGGGCGTTGTCGGGGCTGCCGTCGTTGACGAAGATAATTTCGTAATCAACGCCCAACTTCTGAAACACCGCCGTCAAACGGCTGTTCATGATTGGGACGGCGGGCGCATCCCGATAACACGCAATGACCGCGCTGATTTTTTTTCTTCCGGTGCTGTTCACGGTTTCACCCCTCGCTTTCCTTTTATGCCGCAAGCCTCGTTGATCGTCTTCATAATTCCGCTGACGGAGAGGCCGTAAATTTCCCTCAGGTAAGCGCGCCCTCCGACTTCCGGTGGAAACTTGTCCGGGAGGGCAATTCGTTTGAAAACCACCCGGGCCGGGCATTCTTCGGCGATGACCTCGGCGATGGCGCTGCCAAGACCACCCGTCGCGCAATGTTCCTCAACGGAGACAACCCGGCCGGTTTCTTTAACCGCCTTTCGTATCAGGTCGCGGTCAAGGGGCTTCACGTAGGGCATGCTGATCAAGCGAACGCTCAGGCCTTGCGCTTCCAACTCCCGCGCGGCAAGTTGCGCGTTTTCCAGCATGTTCCCCGTGGCGATGAGCGTCAGATCCTTCCCTTCCCTCAGAACGGCGCCCCGTCCCACGGGGAGCTCCGGACGGGAGGTGTGAATCACCGGCTCCCCTTTCGTGGCCAGGCGGATATAGACCGGCCCCTGATGCCGGCGCGATTCTTGCATGACCAACTCCGTCTCCAGAGGATCACCGGGACAGGCGACCACCAGGTTGGGGAGGCTTCGCATCACTCCGACATCGTCGATCGACTGGTGCGAAGCTCCGTAAAGCGAATAGGACAAACCCGCCCCCACACCGATGATTTTCACGTTCAGGTTCTGATAACAGATGTCGTTGCGAATCTGCTCCAGACAACGCATCACCACGAAAGTGGCGATCGAATATATGTAGGGAATCTTGCCGCTTAAGGCCAGGCCGGCGGCCACTCCCGCCATGTTGGCCTCGGCCACGCCGACATTATAGAACCGGTTCTTGAACGCATCGCGAAACTCCTCCAGCACGCTGTAGCCCAGGTCGCCGGTGAGAAGATAGATGCGCTCGTCTTCCCGGGCGAGGGCGATCATGGACTTTACAAATGCAGTTCTCATTCTCCCAGCTCCAACAGGGCGTTCTTGAGCTGCTGTTCATTCGGGGAAAGATAGTGCCATTCAAACCGGCCCTCCATGAATGACACGCCTTTGCCTTTGGTGGTATGGGCAATCAGCGCGCTTGGTTTGCCGCGGCGAAAAGGCACTCCGCTCAATGCTTGAAATATCTCACCATGATCATGCCCGTTGATCTCCCGGGTTTCCCATCCGAACGACTGCCATTTCTCCCGGAATGGTTCCAGGTTGACGACCTCATCCGTTTTCCCAAACCCCTGCCACCGGTTGTAGTCCACCACCACCACCAGGTTGTCCAACTTCATTTGCGACGCGAACATGGCGGCTTCCCAGGTCGATCCTTCATCACATTCACCGTCACTCACAATCACGAACACCCGGTGGCTTTTGCCGTCGTTTCTGCCGGCGATGGCCATTCCCACGCCCATGGCCAGGCCATGCCCGAGGGAGCCGGTCGAACACTCGATCCCCGGAACGCTGTCCATTACCGGGTGGCCGCCCAGCTTGCTTCCGTTGGCATAGTAGTTCGCCAGCGTCTCCTTCGAGACAAAGCCCCTTTCGGCCAGGGTGGCGTAGAGGGCCGCCACCGCATGCCCCTTGCTGAAGATAAGACGGTCCCGATCCTCCCAGTGGGGTTGTGCGGGGTCAATTTTGAGAACGTCGAAATAGAGCACCGCCAGCAGGTCCGCGACGGACAGGGCTCCCCCGACGTGGGCCGCCTTCGCCCGGCTGACCATCTGGAGGATGCTTTTCCGAATGTTGCGGGCCTTGTGCTCCGAAGTTCTCATGGCGCTTTTATTATCGTTGCGGAGGAAAAGTCTTTCACCATTTCTTCAGGAAAGCCTCCAGCGCCTCCTGGACATACTCGATCATCTTGTCGGTCATCGCCGGGTGAACGCCAATGAAGAACGTGCTGCGCATCACTTCGCACGCGTGCGGGTAGTCGAGCGGATTGCCCAGGTGCGCGTACGGAGGATGGTAGAGAATGTTGCCCGAAAAATAGTTCCGGGTCTGGATGCGCCTGCCTTCGAGATAATTCACGAGTTCCGCCCGGTCGAATTTGTCCGTCGTCACGGTGATCGGAAATCCGAACCAACTGACGTCGGCCTGCGCGCTGGGCGTGGCCACACGAATCAGGCCGGAGTAGTTCCGGCACACACTGAAGTAGCGGTCATAGATGCGCTTTCTCGCCTGTTTGACAAATTCGAGCTTTCCGAGCTGCACCAGGCCGATGGCGCCTTGCAGGTCGAGCGGCTTCAGGTTGTAGCCGACTTCCTGGTAAACGTACTTGTGATCCACGATTCCCGAATATCCCGGTTCCAGCCATCGGTCAAACCGCCGGCCGCAAGTCCCGGAGAGCGACAGGTTCGCCGCGCCGATGCAATAGCAATCCCGGCCCCACCAGGCGATGCCCCTTACCACCTTGGCCAGATTGTCGTCATCCATGCTGACCATGCCCCCCTCGCCGGTGGTGATGTGATGCGCGGGATAAAAGCTGTGGCTGGACATGACGCCAAAAGACCCGACCGGTTTTCCCCGCCAGGTGCTGCCCAACGCGTCGCAGTTGTCCTCCAGGAGCAGAACGTTCCGCGCGCGGCAAATCTCCTGAACGCGATCCAGGTCCGGCGGATTGCCGAGCACGTGGGCAAAAATCACCGCCTTCGTTTTGCTCGTGATGGCCTTTTCGAATTGGTCGAGGTCCAGGTTCAAGGTGGCAGGTTCGATATCAACGAAACGCGGGACGAATCCGCATTGAAGAATGGGCGCGACCGTGGTCGGGAAGCACACCACCGGCGTAATGACCTCAATGCCCTCAAACCCGTAGGTGTGGCGCGATTTCAACGCCGCCATCATCAGAAGATTCGCCGAACTGCCCGAATTGCACATGACGGAGTGTTTCCGTCCCACGTGTTTTGAAAAAGCCCTCTCAAACCTGGCCACATTCTCTCCGGAACTGAGCCACTTCCCCCGCAAGACGGCAAAAATGGCGGCTTCAACCTCTTCGTTGTTCCAAGTCGGCCCCGAGTATTGAATGGGCGTTTCACCGGCCACAAAATGCGCGTTGTCCAATCCACGCATGGACGAAATGGGCAGAGAGCCGGCAACCAGTTGCCGAATGCCTTCGCGAATCTCGGCATCGGTCAACATACCGTTTCCCCTGCATTCCCTCTGTCTCCCTTCAGAGAAGTCACCGCCGGGCAAACCTCCACCGGCCGCAAGTCCCGCCGCCAAACGGGGGTGAGGACTCCGCAAAGCGCAGCGATGACATCGACAACCGACAATGCCGGCACGATATGACCAACATTGGCCCGTTTCGATTGTTCAAGAATTATGCGCCGAATGCGCTTTGAACCAGACTCCATCATATTAAAAAGTGTATGATAATTACAGCCCGGCCACCGTCAAGAGAATTAGGTTGCCGGCCTCCCAATCCCAATCAACTTCCCTCATAATCGGTAATTCTGTCCAAGCCGGACCTCTTCGATAATCAGGGCACAGTTCACAATTACCAGGCACGAGGGCGTTATCATGTGGTCCAAACGCTCCCCGCTTTCACTCTCTGGCGCAGGGACCAATAACGAGGCCGTTGAAGAAGATCGCGCACACAATCACCGCATAGACGACGAGCGGGCGCAAAATGGCCGGGGCGTTATTCATTGACTGGTAAATTGTAACTGCGGAACACGATTATGCAAAGACCTTGCTCTACCTTAATCCCCAAAGCATGGGCCATAGGATTGTTGGCAATGGACGGATTGATGATGAAGAACGGGTGTCCCGGCGTACAGCCACAAATAAACGCCACCTGACAGGACGAACAGGCCGAAAAATATCAGCCCCTATTGGCCGTGTCCAGTCTCGCTTGCAAAATCGCATGCAAAATAGTCATCCGGAATGGGAATCATCCGGGCTGGATTGCCGACGGCAAAGTGTTGCGGCGATACGGGTTTGGTTATCACCGCTCCTGCGCCCACCACGGCCCGTTCGCCGATCGTGACGCCTTTGAGCACGATCGCACGGGCGCCGATGAACGCGCCGCGGCCAATGTGAATCGGCCGAGCCCCGCGGCCGGGGTCGCTGCCCCATTCCCACTGACCGATGGGTTGGTGAAAATCCGTGTCCATCAACAAGGCCCCGGAACCGATGTTGGCGCCTTCGCCGATATGAATGGATTTGGCGGCGCAGAGAACACAGCCGCTGATGCCCACGTTCGCCTCCAAAACCAGTTCGGCGTCCGGACACAAGGTTCTGAGAACACTTGGCTGGAAACAACCGAGGGGATTGGCCCGGAAAGAACTGTTGATTCTTACATTGTTCCCGATTTGAAACCGGGAGCCTTTGGCGACACTGATGAGCGGCCGTCCGACAAAGGTGACACCCCGGGCAACCGAGGCCCCCTTCAGCCTGGCTTCGAGAATCCACACCCTCGACCAGGAAGCCCGCAATTGACTCAACAGGAATCCGGCATATTCCGCCCAGCTACGTTTTGGCATGGGCGGTTAAGTACCTGATAGATTGGGCAGGGCAAGGCCAAATTATCAGGGCCAAGATGCGTCACACGCCGATTTGTGACGATGTTGCGCAACGGCCCGGACTATTTCATGAGGAGAGATTAAGCAGTTCCTGGTAAATTTTCACATGCTGCCGCGCTAAGGCTTCAGGCTGATAGCGCTCCCGTATGAGGGCGGCAGCACCAATGGGCCGGGGATGTCCTTGTGTGATCCAGCGGGCGATGGCGGCAGTCAATCCCGGCCAATCGTCCCGAGTAAAAAGTTCCACCCCAGGCATGTCTTTCGCAATGTCCACAATGCCTCCCAAATGCGCGCCGAAAAACTTCAAGTCCCGCCCCAGCCCCTCCAGCACAATCATACCAAAAGCCTCTTCGGTGGGGAAATGCACCATGGCCGCCGCTGAATCATAGTAATGAAGCAATTCGCTGTCGGCGGGCGTGCCCCAAAAGCGTGCGTATCCGGCTTTTTCCATCGGTTTGATCCGCTTGAGAAACGCCTGTGTATAGGCAGCGACCGCAGGGTGAGTGAAGCCGACAAAACGGAATTCGAATTTCAATCCCTGCCGATGAAGCGTCTCGGCCACATCCAACAATTCCAACTGGCGTTTCCGCGGAGAGATGGCCCCCACGTTCAGTAGAATACAAGGACGCGAACCGGCATCCGGGGCCGGATCCAGAAAAGCCTGCCGGAGCGGATGCGGCATCAGCCAGGTTCTGCGGGCACGGGGCCGGACCAGTTTCTCGGTGTAGGACGAATTGCAGAACACGCCTGCCGTCCGGGGCAAAATAAAATTTTCGAGTCGCGCCGTCAGCCAGGCGTAACTCCCAATGCGGGGCCGGTTCAAGCGCGCCAGCTCGGCCATGTTTCCCTGAATGGCCACCACATTGGGAAAGCCGGAAAACACAGCGCTGATGGCGCACTCCCGTTCCGTTCCATCCCCCTGCACAATGTCCGGCTGTAGCTCGCGCAGCTTCCTTCGGACGGCGCGAATGCAACCTTGATAACCGGTGCGCAACCAGCCGATTTTCGGCACCAGCAGGCCATGAAACCAGATGTTGTCGGCCAGTTTTTCCGGCGATTGCATGGGCCGTTGGATGCAGGAAATGAGATGTAACTCCACTTCGGGCAGGCGCGCAAAACCGTCGATCAAGGAAGCGGATCCCCCGGGAAAACGAGGTGTCGTCTCGGCGTAGCTGCGATAATTCTCGCGCATGTCCATGACCAGGAGAGCAATTTTCATTTCAAACAAAAATACCAGTTTGTACCTTGGCAGGCAAGCGCGGCGCCGCCGCCACTGCAGCAGCAGCGATAAAAAGGACCGCTGTCAATATACGATCAGGCGGACACTCCCCAGGTGCGACCGGGGACGGCCGCACTCCGTCGTCGGTGTCCGGTTGCACCCGCCGGCCCGGCGCGCCTCAAAATTAACTTTTTTTTTGCCCCTTTTCCGGTAGTCAGTAACCATGCCATCGCGAAGTAGGTCGGAAACTCCTGGTATGCCGCTGAGTTGCGGGTGCGGGTCCCTTTCCCGCCTCCGGGCGTCGGCAACCCCGCGCCGATTCAACCGTGGAAAGGCGCGCCAGCCACAGAGTCATGCCCCGTTCCTGTCGAACTGATGAAACTGGCACTCTGCCTTGAATATCCCATCAGGTTGCGCGGCGGTGTCAGCGTTCTCGTTGAAACCTTGCTGCGGGAGTTCACCCGGCACGGGCATGAAGTGGTGCTGGTTTCCCCCGATGACCCCACCGGCTTGCGCCAATCCGAAGCTAGCCGTTTGATTCGCGAGCATATTTATTGGCAACCTCGACATCGTCCTTCCCTGGCCGACGCCAAAAAACTGGCCGGCCAGTTGGCGACAGCGCGGATTGACCTCGCCCATTTTCATCTCGGCGGCAATTACGGTTGGGGCAACCGTTTTCCCTGGCATTGTCCGATTTTCTTTCTGGATCGTCTCGGAGTTCCCTGCGTTTCGACGGTGCATTCTGTAACCAGTATTTTAACCGGTTACTGTGGCGATTTGAAACCGGCCTGGTTCAAGGCGCTGCTGCTGCCACTGGGTTGGTGGGGGAAAATGCACCAACTCCGCCATGTCCGCCGGGAAATCGCCGTCTCCCGGCACGATCTGCAAAACCTCCGCCGCTGGTACCGGCCTTTCCGCGACCGTTTTGTGCAAATCTATCACTCGCGCCTGCATCGCGACGCGGCGCCCATCGCGACCGGGAAACGCGAACCCCTCATCTTGAATGTCGGGCACATCGCCAATCGTCGCAAAGGGCAGGTCGTGCTCGCGAAAGCATTTGCGGCCATTGCGGACCGCCATCCGGAATGGAAGCTGGCGTTCGCGGGACTTGACTGCGGCGACGGTTCGGTGGAACAGATTCGACAAGTTGCCGCCGCCGGCCGCCTGGGCGGCCGGATTTCGTTGCTGGGCCAGCGGGACGATGTCATGAAACTGATGACCGGCGCCGCCATTTACGTCCAGCCGTCGTTTGAAGAAGCGCTGGGAATGGCCCTGCAGGAAGCCATGTATTGCGGTTGCGCCTGCATCGGCAGCCGCGTCGGCGGAATCCCGGAATTGATTCAAGACCATCATCTCGGTCTGCTGGTTGAACCCGGGAGCGTTCCCCAACTCAGCGAAGCCCTTGAACAACTCATCCGCGATGAGTCCCGGCGGGCAACCCTGGGCCGGGCCGCCGCCGCGTCCATCAGCGAACGGGGAATGACGGTTGAAGCGATGGTCAAACAACATTTTGAACTCTATGAAACCATTGTCGCCGGAAAGTGACCGCCGGTTCGTGGTGGCCACCCCGGCGCGCACGGTCTGTGATGACAATGCTCGCGCCTTGGAACGGGCCGGCCTGCTACGTTTCATCGCCCTGGGCACCCGGCGCGGGACCGCCGGGGTGCCGCCGGAACGCACGCGGCTGAATCCGTTGATCGGGTTATTCACCTATATCGCCGCACGCACGCTGCCGGACTTCCGCGCCGTATCCTTCCGCTACCGGCTGCATCCGTGGTTCGACCGCTGGGTGCTTAAACAACTCGAGCCGGGAGACCACATCATTTCCAGCTACGGCCATACCAATGCATGTTTCCAATGGGTCCGGCAACACGGCGGTAAAACCTTTCTGGATGGCGGCAATTCGCACCCGGACAACTTCTGGAATATTATCACCGAGGAACATCGCCGCTGGAACTGCCCGTATCCGCCCCTTCCCCGCCATCATTATGAGCGGTCGGTGGCAATGATGGAACTCGTGGATTATGTGCTTTCGCCGAGTTCTTACGTGACAAAATCTTTTCTGGCGCGGGGCTTCAAACCGGAACAAATCCTCCGCAACGTTTATCCGGTGGATTTGTCCTGTTTTTCGCCGGCGCGCGAACCGCGCCCGGCGTCGCGGCCGCTGACCCTGATTTGTACCGGCAGTTTGTCCCTGCGCAAGGGAACGCCTTATCTGTTGGAAGCCGTTCGTATTGTGCGGAGCAAAATCCCCGGCGCCCGGCTGTTGCTGACCCGGATCGTCGAGGACAGCATGCGGCCGATTTTGTCGAAGTACCGGGATTTGCCGATTGAATGGTCGCCGCCGTTGCCGCATTCGCAACTGGCGGAACGGCTGCGAGGCGCCGACATTTTCATCCTGCCTTCACTGGAAGAAGGGTTGGTGCGAACCGCGCTGGAGGCGATGGCTTGCGGCCTGCCCGTGGTGCTGACACCTCATACCGGCGCCAATGATCTGGTCGAGCCGGGAACAAACGGCGAAGTGGTGCCGATTCGTGACCCGCAAGCCATAGCTGATGCCGTATTGAAATGGGCGGACAAAATTCTCGCGCCGGACTGGCAGCCGCGGGTTTTGGTCAATGCGCAACGGTTGTCTTTTGAGCATTTTGAAAAAGCGTTCATCGAACAGTTGCGGGAGCTTGGCTTTTCAATTCAAAGCCCCAGCGCGGAATGATTTGCTCGAATTGCGGCCTGGCTTCCTCAATGTAGGTCTCCCGCTTATTCGCGGCATGGGCTGGACAACGCGAATACCAGATTTGACGCCAGTGCCGTTCATTCGAGGATTTTCACCAGTTCGATGCCCGCGACATTGTCGAAGGAGACGGGGCGGCTACCGAACAGCCGCGCGGGTGTGAGTGGCAAAATGCAGATGGGACGTAACCCGGCGGATTCCAGTCCGGCCAGCGCCGCCGCCCGGTCGTCCGTCTCGTAGCATGGATGATAAATGATGCCGGAAGTGTGACGTCGCACAAGCTTGTCCACCGGACTGGTGCTGTCGGCCGGCGAGATGATTTCCACCGCCGGATGCGCGACGTGCGTGCAGAGCTGGAAATGCACTTTCTGAAGACGGATTCGCCCAACTGGCAGCCAAACGCAGTGTTAAGTTTCCGCACTTCGTCCGGATGATGGATGGCCAAACTGAACTTTCACTTCAAAACTGAAAATATCTCTTTCATCTCGGCAAACGTGTTGGCGAACAAGAAAAGCGTCACAGCAAAGTAACAAAAAGTGATCACCACACCGGCGACGTGAATCCAGCGGTTTTCGTTGTAAGCCTTGAATCCGTCGCGGCCCAACCGCCTTTTAAGAAAGATGGTGTAATAATGAACCGTGGCAACGCCCAGTGCCTGCGCCAGTCCAAAAGCGGCGTAATTCCAACCCACACCATGCCAGATACCGATGAGCAAAAACGTCGCCAAGATAGCCAGCGCAATTGCATGATTAGAACGTGGAGGCCCCATCCAACGAACGAGCAGTTTCGAAAGCGGAGAGAACACAAAGTCGCGCATCCATATGGAAAGTGTGATGTGCCAGCGGTTCCAGAGGTCCTTCATGTTGCGCGCGGCGAAGGGATTGTTGAAGTTTTCGGTAACGGGAACGCCCATCAATCCCGCCGCGCCGATGGCCATGTCGCAAAAGCCGGAAAAGTTGAAGTAAAGGAAAAGGTAGTAGAACAAGACCGCCACCGGGAAATCCATCCATGGATGATAATGGGAATCCAGCAGCAGCCACTCATAGCACATCTGCCGGCATATAACCGCCAGCACGAGATATTTCACCAACCCGACCAGCGCCCGCAGCGCGGCGCGCCCCTGCGGAATTTCCGGCGGCGCGGCGTCAAATGCGCGGCGGTAATTGCTGTAGGGATTAATCGGCCCGACCGAAACCGTCGGCACAAAAAAACAAAACCCCAGATACTCCCAGAAGCCCGGCCGGGGAACCGCGCCGTTGCGGACTTCGATCACCAGATGGCTGCTGCGGAAGGCGAGATAGGAGATGCCGATGAAATAGAAACTGACCGAGTAGTGATGGGCGTGCCCGCTCAACATTTTCCGCAACGCGCCGCTGAACTGCGCATAAAAAGTGGTCGGCACATAGCGGATGGCAATCAGGAAGAAAATCGGCGTGAAAAAGGCCAGCCACGGCTTCCAGCCGCCTTTTCCCGAAAAGAGCACCAGCGCCGCATACTGGCAGACCACCAGCGCCACATACGCCAGAAAAAACGGCCAGCGGACGGACGGGATGAAAAAACAGAAAAAAAACGCCAGGTTCAGCAGGGCAAACGCCGCCTCGCGCGGCACGCCCCGCCCGTGGCGGATGATCAAACGGCCGGCGAGAATGTAGCCGAGCACCAGAATGAGCGAGAGCAGCGGATCCATAACGGTCAGAAGCCTTGATAGACCGCGAGGTTGTCCGAGAGGAAACGCGGCGATGAAACCGCCAGCGCCAGCGCCACGAGCGCCAGCGCAATCACCGTGAGGTAAATGAGAATTTCAGAGATGGATTTACGGGGCATACAATTTCAACAAGGTCGGGGTGATGGCGCGGGTGAAATATTCCTGCCCGTTTTTGTTCAAGTGGTTGTGTAGGTAAAATAATTTGCAAACATCCTGATCGCTGATTCCATCTAGGAAACTGGCTGGTGGAATGCCCACCAAAATCACGCCGCCCGGAAGCACCTGTGGCCAGCACTCCCTTTCGGGAACGGCAAGGGCACGCATTTCTTCCACCTTCGGAATGTGCAGCCAGACCAGCTCGATGTCGTTGGCCCGGGCGAGCGCCGCCAGTTTTTTTGCAAAGTGAAGCTGCTCAGGCGGCGTGGACGGGCCGGTGAACTGAAACCGGGTTTTTTTCTCCGCAGAATAGATGCAGACCTCCGTCGGCGGAACATCGTGGCCGGGCGTGAATGCCTCAAAGTTGGGGCGCGTGTTGTTTTTGGTTTCATACCCCAATAAAACGGAAATCGATCCGAGGCGTTCGGCGGTGGCCGCGGCTTGGTAGGACCTGTCCCAATCATGCCGCGGCGGCGGCCATTTCACCGGGAGATTGGTGCGGATCAGGCTTAAGATGTTCCGCGGCATTCCACGCAGGGAGTCCGCATAATAGGCCGCCTGCCAGGCAAGCGGCAGGCCCGCCAGGTCTTCCCGGTTGTCGCCGAAACGAAACAAGCGCGGGACTGCTATGTGTGGAATCGGCCAGTCGGGGCTGTATTCTTCATGGATGACAATCATGTGAACCTTCCGGTTCGCGACCAGGTCCCGCGTGATGAAATACAGGGCGTCAAACCCGCACCAGTTCCAGCCCAGCGTGATCACGCCGGCCTTGCGTCCGAGTTTTTTGCTCAATTCCGCCTGAACGTAAGGCGTGTCGATCGCCGCCCAGATTTGCGAGGACCCGACGATGGCGATGTCCACGTCACCCTTCTCCTCGAAGATTTGCTGTTGGATGAACGGGTAACAACCCAGATTCAAGGACGCTGCGGAGTAGGTTTCTTCGCGCGGCGGCAGAAATTTTTTCCCGGCGAGCACGGGCGAGAGCAAGAGCAATAACAAGAGTAAGGCAAACGCCGCTGCCTGCTTCGTTGATGAAAACGCCGGGCGCATCACGGTTCCTGCTTACGTTTGATTATCAGATCTGCGAACTCCCCTATATTTCTGGCATTCTCAATCTCGCCCACGCGGAACCGAACACCAAACGCCTTCTCCACCGCCACCATCAGGGAGATATTCGTGAGCGAATCCCATTCCGGCACGTCCTTCGCGCTGATGGCCAGCGTGAGCACGACCGGCTCCAGAAACACGGTGTCGAAAATGGTCTGCAACTGGGCGATGACTTCAGCCTGGTTCATAAGCGCGGCGCGTGATCCTGATCTTTGTCTGGATGGGCTGGAACTGTTCCACCCGCAGTTCAAACTCCCGTTTTGTTTCGGATTCGGAGGTCAAAGTAAAGCCCATCCGGCCGTAAAAATCACGCACCATTTCATTCTTGGCCGTCGGCAAATAAATTCCTTCCAGCCGCGTGCAATGGCGCGCTTTCGCCAGCCGCGCAAGTTCGTTCAACACCTCTTCTTCGACCTGCCGTTTCAACACGCGGCAACTCATCAGCCAGGTGTCAATCTTCATCGTCTCGCCGGATTTTTGGCCGATGACGACGGAGATCAGGCCGTGGTCGCCGAACCGGTCCTTGAGCCGCACGGAATAGCCGACAAAATTCGTGTCGTTCATCACTGCGATTACTTCGGCCTCGCTGCGGCGGTGCGTGGTGAGGTTGAACTGGTTGCTTTTGTTGATGAGCTGCGACAGGCGCGGCACGTCCACCGGCGTGAACTCGCTGATGACCGCCTCCATTTGCAGCGATTCGAGATACGACGACATGTCCGTGACCGATGCCTCGAGCGCCTTGCGCTGCGCCTCGGAACGATACTGGCTGGTGCGCCCGGTGTCCTCGGCGGTGATGCTACGCGGCTCGAACAACCGGCAGTCCGCCAGTTGCGCAACGTAGTCCGACGGGTCGGGGCCGAGCAAAATCGTCGTCACCTCCGGCACGAATTGCCGGACGATTTCAATCTCCGCCGGATTGTCATCCACGAACACAAAACTGTCGAGGCCGAGGTTCAACTCCAGCGCCATCGCGCGGATGTTTTCCGACTTCGGCTCCCAGTTCGCCTTAAAACAGATGATGTCCTCCATTTTCAAAACCATGTCGGGATGTTTCTCGAACGGTTCCGCCGCCGTGGCAAAATCATTTTTGCTGCACACGGCCAGCAGCACGCCGCGCTGTTTGAGCGAGGCGATGTATTTTTGGAATGCCTTGAACGCCTCTCCGCGCGGCGAGGTGTCGCCAAGCTCGATGCCTTCCAAACCGTCGTCCGCCACCACGCCGCCCCAGAGCGTGTTGTCCAAATCGAGAACGAGGACTTTTTTCGATGCGCGCTTGAGCGAACCGATGAGATGCGCGACTTCGCGGGCCAACTCGACCATCAGCGCGGGTGAACATGGCTGCTTGCTCTCGAACCATGCGCGCTCGTCGCGCGCCGTGAGGCCACCGAGACGATAGGCGAGAAACGCCCAGTCGCAGATGTGCAGATAAGCGAGCGCGGTGAGGCCGAGTTCAAGGTTGACCCATTCGCGGAAGCTCCAGTCCGAGCCGAGCGTGCGCGAGCGGAACGCGCCGAGATCATGCCGCGCGGGCAGCATGAAATTGGCGGTGATGACTTCGGCGCGCGTTTTTTCGTTCACCTTGCGCGAGAGCTCCAACAGCGAATCCACGACGCGCTGCGCCTCGGCCTGCTGCAATTCTCGCGGATCGGTTAATTTGCCGGTATAAGTGCAGCGCCGTTCCGCCGGCAGCATGAAAACGACGTGCGGCGCGAACGAGTACAGTTCGCTGTTCTCGTCCATGATTTCGGAAATGTAGTTGTCGTAATCGCCCAGCCAGAGTTCGACTGGAAAATTTTCAACCTCGCAAAAATGCTCGATGAGTTCGTGCAGCGGATAAAGGCTGTAGCCGCCAAGGATGGCGAGTCGGAGTTTTTCCTTGGGCTGCTTTGGCGGTGCCAATTTCCGCGCGTGGGCTTTTTTGCGCAGCACGGAGAGCGGAAACAACTCATCAAACCCCCGTGCGACGCGCGTGGCGGCTGCCAGGTGATTCCAAAATTCTGGATCACCTTTCAAAAGGAATGTCTTGAGTTCGTCTTGCTGCATAGTGCGGTCGGGGGTTGTCAAACCGGCCCGAAGGCCAACCCCCGTTCAAAACCGGTTTCCCGGCAATCTGTAATTTTCCGTTTATTATCACCACCGACGGGGTGTAATAGGCCAAAAGTGTTTTCAACTCAAATCCTTTCATTCCATCCGCGCTTGCGCCGGAGCAAAACGGACTGTCATAACCGGGCCATAGCCGACAACTTCCGCCATGACAGGGCAAGCATCTTTCGCAATGGCGGGGCAAGCGGCGCAATCAATTTCTGCAAGAACGTTTCAAGCCTCTGCCCTTGGCGGTGTGGCGCTGGTGCTTATCCCATATCTGATGCAGCACCTGCCCATCCCGGGTCGGATTACTGCTGCGACCGGAGACAGCCTTCAGGCCGGCGGGGTTGCCATTCTTCTGTTGCAAAGCATCCTTTCGCCACGGAGCGGGTTCTACCGTATGCTAAACTGGTCATGGGTTCGTTTCATCGGGGTTTTGTCGTATTCCCTCTACATTTGGCAACAACTCTTTTGCGCCCCACCGGAAATGTTCGGCCTGAAACCGGTTTGGTGGATGTCGTTTCCGTGGTGGTTGGTATCAGTGTTTGTGGTTGCGTCCATTTCGTATTATGGCTTCGAACGGCCGCTGCTCAAACTTCGCGCTCGTTTTCGGGAAACCTAGCCAGCTCATCTCATGATTTGCCCAAAATGCAGTGAAGAAATTTCCCGGCAGGGAACGGAGCGGTTAATCGCACCAAAATTGTCTCCGTTTTATATCGAAGGTTCTGGCTCAGGCCCAATCGCCAAAACAGACAGGTCCCAAGGATGGAAATGCAGACGGCATCAATAATCAACCGGGCATTTTGGCCAATGCGGAGTTGTGGGCGTTCGAGCATTTCGAGCGCGAATTTCTTGAACAACTCCGCCGTCTCAACCTCGCCGGGCCGCCATGAAACTGCCGCGCCATGCTGTCAAAAGGCTTGTTTTTATGGGTGAATTTGAAACAATAACGCATCATGTCTCAAGATGTTCCTGGTTCAGTTCCCCTCCGTGTGGCCTTGGTGACCGGCAGCTTGAACCTCGGCGGTTCCACCACGTTCCTTTGCAATCTGGGAGGCGAACTGGTCCGCCGCGGCATTTCCATCCGGGTGTTGAGCTTGGAAGAGTCAAATCCCCTCGCCTCGGACTTTCAACGGTTGAACATTCCCGTTCAAAGTCTGGATGACCGGTGCACAATCTACGAAGACCGGCTGGCGATGGTTCTCCACGAATTGGGCCGGTTCAAACCCGCCGTGGTTCTGGCCAACCTGTCGGCCTCTTCTTTTGAAGTGCTGCGGTATGTCCCCGCCGGCGTGTTTCGCGTGGGCGTGGGGCAGTCCGACGATCCGGTCGTCTATGAGATGATGCGGCATTACGCGCCGCACATGGATTTGCTGGCCGTGGTGTCCAAAACCATGAAGGCAAAAGCGGAGGCCATGCCGGAATTTGGACGCATTCGGGTGCATTATCTTCCTTATGGCGTGCCTCTGCCGGAAAGTTTGAATGACACGGCCCGCCTTAAAGGACCATTGCGCATTCTGTATCTGGGCCGCTTGTGGCAGGTGCAAAAACGTGTCCGCCTGTTCCCGGTCATCTTTGAACGGCTGAAATCTTCCGGCATCCCGTTTCATTGGACCGTTGCGGGTGAAGGCCCGGAGCAGGCTTTTTTGCAGCAGGCCATGAAACCCGCGCCGCCGGAGCAAACTGTTTCGTTTGCCGGAAGCATCCCCTATCGGGACGTGCCGCAAGTCTTGCGGGAACATGACGTGTTCCTGCTCGCATCGGATTCTGAGGGCCTGCCTTTGAGCCTTTTGGAAGCGATGGGCCACGGCCTCGTCCCGGTGGTCAGCGACTTGGAAAGCGGTGTGCGCGAAGTCGTGGATGCCGCCAATGGGATGCTGGTGCCGGTGGATGATGTCGAGGGTTATGCCCGTGCGATTATTCACCTGCATGAACATCGGGAGGAACTGGCCGCCAAATCCACCGCCGCGCGCGCGCGGGTGCAGACGGAATTTTCCGTGGGAGCGATGGCCGACCGCTGGCTCGCCGCTTTTCCCAAGGAACCTCCGGCGATTGGCGCCTGGCCGGCGGACTGGGACATTAAAGCGCCTTTACCTGCCCGGCATCCGTTTTATTATTCCCCGCCGATCCGCGTCATCCGCCGGCTGGCGGCAAAGTTCCGGCGTTAAGTCGTGGCCTGCGCCGCTTTGAACCGGCGCGCGCGCTGCCAGAATTCCCGCAGATCGTCACGATGCAAAACCACGAACAACCCCGTCGTCAGAACGCAGAAAAATCCGCGAAGCCATAGATTGTTTCCGCTCAAGTCCGTGAAACGAAGACACAGAAACGCCAGCACCGCGCACGCGCCCAAGGCCAGCCAGCGGCGCAGCGAAGGCAGGATCAAATCTCCCGCCGTCAGCGAAAGATAACGCGGCGCGCGCCACGTCAGATAAGCCATCGAAACGAGCGAGCCGATGATGCTGCCGGCGATGACGCCTTTGACACCCATCGTTTGCGCGAGCGCGACGCTCATCACGATGTTGAGCAGCATGTCCACGACCGCGACCCACGACAAAACCCGGATGTCTTTCGCCAACACCGGAACGCACGCCAGGCAATGGTTCCACGCATGTTGCCAGATGTATAACGCCAGCAGCGCGTCAAATCCGACGCCGGCGTAAATGCCCGGCCGGTGCGCCCACAGGTTCAGCAGATTCACGAACGGGTGATTCAGAACGATCAAAAACGTTCCCCCCAGCAGCGCGAGGCTCATCGTCAAGCCGGTGTAACGCTGAAAACTCGCCGCCAGGTGCGCCCGGTCGCCCGCCACATAAAATTGCTGCCAGCGCGGGTTCAACGAATCGAACGTCCGCCACAGGATTTGCAGGCCGTAGGTTCCCGCCCTGGATGAAACCATGAACAGCGTCACCGCCGACAGGCCGAGTAATTTCGTGATGATCAGGCTTTGACTCAAAAAAACGACCTGGATCGCCACGCCGATGACGAAAACACCGGAGCTGAAATTGAACAGCGGTTTTAAATCGCTCCACCGGATGTCGCTGAAGGAAATCTTGAAACGGTGCGGCCCCCATTTGACCGCCAGCCACGGCAGAACGCCCGACACCAGCGTTGTCAATACGGCGGAATACGCGTAGGCCAGCGTGTTTGACCCGGCTTTCAAAAACAGAAAAAAAGCCAGCAGGCCAATCCCATTCCCAGCGGCGCTGCACAAGAGCGGCCAGTAATTGCGGTTCTGCGCAAAAAGGATTCCGCCGCCGATGCGCAGCGGAAACGTCAGCACATTCAGCGAGAGCATCCACAGCCACAACGAATGCGCCTCCGGTCGGAGCGGTTCGGCAATGTTGAACCAGGCAATCACCCAATCCGTGGAAAAATATCCGGCCAGAAAAATCAGCAGGCCTTGAAAACCGGTGATGACCAGAAAAAGACTCAACCAGCGTCCGCATTCCTTTGCGTCCGCCGAATGCAGCGGCTCGCCCATCAAACGGCCAACCGAACTTGTGACGCCGAAATCCAGCAACAGAAAATAGCCGAGCGATTGGACAACGAACGACCACAGCCCCATGCGCTCCGTGTCCAGAAATTTCAGCGCCAGCGAGACGGACATAAAACCCGTCAACGCCACGCTGGCCATCTGGACATACGAAGCAAAGGCGGTATTGACGACGGCGCGGCGGCTCATTTTGTGTTTAAGCTAACGACCATCACCGCCAGCAGCAAGTTTGCAGAGCACACAACAATTATGAACGTTTTCCAATTTGCCGCGCCGGTATGCCGCCATAAATCGTATTCGCTGGCACTTCTCCTCGCACAACCGCGCCCGCTCCAATGACCGCTCCGCGACGAATAATCGCTCCTGGAAGAACCACCACCCCGGCTCCAATCCACACGTCGTCCTCAATCAAAACGTCCCCACGGCGCCATTCTTGATCAATCATGGGTTTCCCCAATTTAATACCGTGGTTGGAAGCAGCAATCGTCACCTGGTTGGCAATCAACACGTCGCGGCCAATTTTGATGACACCGCCAGCAGCACGCAGATTGACTTGGTCGCCAATGTAAGTCCGGTCTCCAATAACCAACAATGGAGTCATTGCCTTTTCTTTTGGCGCAACAACCAGAATCACAGAATAAGGCCCCACCGAACATCGCCCCTGCACTTGAATCTGCCCCCGGTGTTCGTAGTGAAGCAACGCTGAAGGCGAGAGGGACAAACCTTGAATGTTCCACGAAGCCCGCACATAGAGACGCAACACATAGTCCAAGCAATCATGCCAAAGAAATTTGGCCATGACGGGGACGCTTTGCAGTAATCTTGGCCATCTCATAAACTTCGTCTCGTCTCGTGATACTGGTTGCCCTTCATGTTTTTCAAGAAGGTTTCCTGACAACCATTTTCTGAAATCCCACTCCGATGTATTGAGGAAAATCAAAAAACGCGTCCGCGCTGGAATGGAACTCGCGAAAGAAACACCACGCGAGCCGCGCATTGGCAAAATTTCCCCGTCTGGCTTGTTGAAAGGCCAGACGCCAAAATGGTTTCGTCAATGAACGCGCTTCCGCCAGAGGATCAATGCCAATTCCCCGCCACACTGCGGGATATTCCATTAAGGCGTCCACCCGAAGACGTGCTGTTTCGTAAGGCCAGCGAAATGTGTTGATTGTTGTGCGCGCCACACTTTGAGCATGAATTCGATAAGAAACAGTCGGTTGACTGTCGTAAATCAGTGGCCCATCCAACATGGCGAGTTTCAAGTTGAGCGCCCAATCCAGCAGCAACGGATAACGCAATTCAAAACTGAGATTGTGTCGGCGTAGAGCGGCGACTCGAATGACCGTGCTCGTGACGTTGACAAAATTCACTTTAAGAAAGCGCGGCAACGTCACGTTTTTTTCTTCAACCGGAGTGCATTTATAGTCGTCGGCTGGCAGGTCATTCCCTTTTGAATCAATGAAGCGTACCGCGCCGTGAACGTAAGGCGCATCCGGCCTTTTTTCCAGGAGTTCCACTTTTCGTTCAAGATGTTCGGGTGCGAAAATATCATCCGCGCCTAAAATGCAGGCGTAGTCACCACGGGCGTTTTGCAGCAAAAAATCCCAGTTCGGTGTCAGACCAATATTGGTGGCGTGCCGGTGAATGCGGATGCGCGGGTCGTGGTAGGATTCGATGATGTCGCGCGTTCCGTCGGTCGAAGCATTGTCGCCCACGAACAATTCCCAATCGTCAAATGTCTGGCTCAAGACGCTTTCGATGGCAGGCTTGAGATAAGCCTCGCCATTATAGACTGGAAGCAGCACTGAAACGACCGGTTTCATCGCGCAATTGTGGCAATTTCCGGGACGTAACGCATCACTTCATTTGGGCGATATGGTACGGCGCCAAATTTCAGCTTTCCTTTCGCAGCCCAATGCTTCCACCAAAATTCAGCGAAGGCGCGAAGTGTCTGCGGTTTTCCTGTGCCGACGTTTTCAATTCCCGGTTCGCCCGCGCGCAAATCGGTTCGCGCCAGCGCGGCCAGGAAGGCATCCGCCACCTCTTCCACGGGAACAAAATCCCGCACCTGCCCACCCGCCGTCATCGGGAAATCTTCCCCGGACCGGGCGGCCTTTTGCAGCGAGGGCCAGAAATTGCTTTCATGCTGGCCTTCGCCAAAAACATGGAATGGGCGCAGGACAAGCAGTTCGGTTTTTTTCTCAACGGCCAGAGCCAGAGCCGCCATTGTCGCGGCGGCTTTGGACGCAGCGTAGGCGTTCGTCGGCTCCAGCGGCGCGTCCGCAGGAATGAATTCATAGCGTTCGCCGCTTTTGCCGTATTCAAAACAGGAGCCGCAAATGACAAACCGTTTCACACCCGCGTCCGCCGCGTGCAACCAAAGATCGAGGCTTTGCTGAACGTTCACGGCAAACAGTTGATCCCAAGAGGCGTTTTGCGGACTGACACCCACCGCCGCGAAGTGAACCAACGCCCCACAGCCCGCCAGTTTGTCGCGCCAGTTGTCCGCCAGCGAGCCGTCCACCCATTCCGGTTGCGTCGCGAGCGGGATTTTCGGCCTGTCACCGGGGAGCCGCAGCGCCGTCACCTCATGCCCGTCGGCCAGCGCCTGTTTGAGAAAATGGCTGCCGATGAATCCCGTGCCGCCGGTGACAAAAATTTTCATTTCGACCGGATAAATTTTGTGATGCTTTCAATCATGTAATCCAGCATGGCTTGGGTCAGTCCTGAATAGACACCGATGCAGACGGCTTCGTTCATGATCCGACCGGAGGCGTTTCATTGTGGCCTGGAGATTTCTGTTTTTGGGCCTGCTCGC
>Ga0116110_1000203_pt1 | contig 39084 bp, 33 predicted proteins | sample June2015DPH_8_50_FD_89719 | JGI IMG/M metagenome (GOLD analysis project Ga0116110, IMG submission 89719) | Peatland microbial communities from SPRUCE experiment site at the Marcell Experimental Forest, Minnesota, USA - June2015DPH_8_40 | ecosystem: Environmental > Terrestrial > Soil > Wetlands >...
CCAGCGGCGCGGTGTCCCGAAGGCGATCTACCTGGACAACGGCTCGGCATTCGTCGACGCGTGGCTGCTGCGCGGCTGCGCCGTCCTCGGCATAAGGCTGATCCACTCCCGGCCGGGAAAACCCCCCTTACCCGGCTAATAACTGATGGTTGCGGGAGACGACACGCCGCTGACCTGCTGATGCTTGCCCTGCAGTGGGACTGGTGCGCTACGTTCGCCGGCATGATCGACGGGGGAGCACCGGTCCGGGCTGAGCAGTTTGACGATGGCCGCTGGCAGCTGGCCGGGGGAACCGGGACCGAGCTGATCAATGATTACCTCGGCTATCTGGCCGACCGCGGCTACTCGCCGCAGACGGTGCGGTCCTACGCCTTCGACTTGCTGGCGTTCGCCCGGTGGCTGGCTGTCGAGCAGCTCGGCCTGGCCGAGGTGAGCACCGATGTGGTGCTGCGTTACCTGGCGTACTGCCGCAGGGCGCCGCTGCCGGGCCGGGCGGGCGGCAATGTGTATTCCCTCCGGGACGGCCGCAACGCCGGCTATGCCCCGGCGACGATCAACCGCCGGCTGGCCGCGGTCTCTGGCTTGTTCGGCTACTGGACGATGCGGGATCCGGCCGCGCCCAGCCCGGTCCCGCGCCGGGCCGAGACTCGCCGGGCGGCCACCGGGGAGCGCAGCGGGCTGCTGGCTCACCTGGCCCGGCCGAAGCGCCGCTCCGGGCTGCGGGTGCGGGAGCCGCGTCGGCTGCCCCGCGGCCTGGACCGGGCCGAGACCACCGCATTGCTGGCCAGCTTCCGCACCGACCGGGACCGGGCGATCGCCGGGCTGATGCTGTTCTCCGGCCTGCGGTCGGCCGAGGTGCTCGGCCTGGCCGTCGCCGACGCGGACATCCCCCGCGGCTGGATCAAGGTGATGGGCAAGGGCGGCAAGGAACGCCGGGTCCCGCTGGACCCCGACGTCGCTGCCCTGATCCAGGCCTACCTGCTCGCCGGGCGGCCGGAGACCGCCAGCCGGGCGCTGTTCGTGGTGGCGAAAGGCCCGCACCGGGGCCAGCCGCTGACACCGGCCGGGCTGCGCACGATCTTCCGCTACCACCGCGGCAAGGCCGGGGTGGCGGCCGGGCACCCGCATGCCTTGCGGCATTCGTTCGGCACTGCTCTTGCCGAGGCAGGCGTGGACCTGGCCGTGCTGCAGGCGCTGATGGGCCACGACCACGTCGATTCCTCCGCCGCATATATCCACCTCGCCCCGGCGCACGTGCGCGCCGCCTACGATGCCGCCCGCCAGCGCCAGCGTGCCCTGTGACGCCCGCCGCCCGCCGCCGAGCCAGCTGCTGGGCGGCTACCGGGCGGCGCTGGCGGCTCGCGGGGCGGGCAACAAGTCGTTCTCCTGCGCGGCCCGGGCGTTCCTGGCCCGCTGGCCCGACCCGCGGGCCTGGGCCGCCGAGCCATTGGCGGTGCGCTTGTCGGCAAGCCCTTCGACACGGCCGTTCCTGAACTACCTGATGCTGTCCGGGCAGCTGCACCCGGGCTATGACTACCTGCTGGAACGCAAGCTGCCCGCAGTGCTGCGGGAGGCCGCGGACGGCCCGCTCGGCGATGACCGGGCCCGGTTCCTCGCCGCTGCGGCCGAGCTCGGCTACCTGCCCCGGGTCGCCGCCGGGCTGTGCAGCCAGATCGCCATGCGGATGCTCATCCAGACCGGCCGCGCCCTCACTGAGCTCACCGACGCCGACATCGCAGCGTTCGATGAGGCGATCACTGCCAGGGAACGATCCTGCGGGCGGTCGATGAAGCACTACCGCGACGCGCTCTATACCTCCCGGACCGTGATCTACCACATGGGCGCCGCGGTTACCCCGGCTGCTACCAAGAACACCGCCCACCTGCGCTGGGAATGGGCACGCTACTTCGACGGAGTTCCTGTCGGCGTCGCCGCGTCGCTGGCCGCCTACCTCGAATGCGCCTCCGGCACCCGGGTCCGGTCCACCGTGTCGCATATGGCCGGGCGGCTCGGCCACTTCGCCCGCGTGATCACCCGGGCCGACCCGGCGCTGGCCTCGCTGGCGGACCTGGACCGCCAGCGGCACATCGAGCCTTACCTGGCCGCCGTCGCCACGGCCCGCAACCCGCGCACTGGCACGGTCTTGTCCGCCTCGGAGCGGCGCAGCCGGATCCTGACCGCGGGCCGGATGATCGACGACACCATCGAATGGGGCTGGCAAGAAGCCCCCTCCCGGCGGCTGATCTTCTCCAGGGACATTCCCCGGCTGCCCCGCGCGCTGCCCCGCTACCTGCCGCCCGACGCCGACCGGCGGCTCGCCGCCGCGCTGCACGCCTCACCCAACCGGCTGCGCGCCGACGCCCTGCTGCTGCTGCGGGCCACCGGCATGCGGATCGGGGAACTGCTTGACCTCGAGCTGGACTGCGTGCACGAGGTGCCCGGCGCCGGGGCCTGGCTGAAGGTGCCGCTGGGCAAGCTGGACACCGAACGCATGGTGCCGGTCGACGACCAGGCACTTGACCTGCTCGACCGGATCACCCAGCACCGCTCGCCCGGCCGCCCGCTGCCGCACCCGCGCACCGGCAAGCTGGCCGAGTTCCTGCTCACCCACCAGGGCCGGCGCGTGTCCATGCACACCTTGCGCGCCGAGCTGCACCGCGCCGCCGCCGAGGCCGGGATCGCAGCCGCGACGCCCCACCAGCTCAGACATACCTATGCCACCGCCCTGGTTAACTCGGGCGTGTCACTGCAGGCCCTGATGGCCCTGCTCGGCCACGTCTCCGCCGAGATGAGCCTGCGCTACGGGCGGCTGTTCGATGCCACCGTCCGCGAGGAATACGAGCGTGCCCTCACCCTGGCCAAGGCCCAGCTCGGCCCGGTGCTGCCCGTGAACCGGACAGCCCTGCCGATCGCCGCGATCAGTGATGGCAGCACCGGCTGGCGGGACACGCCGCTGATCAAATCCCGGCTCGCCGGCGGATACTGCCTGCGCACCGCCGCCCAGGGCCCCTGCGCCTACGCCAACATCTGCGAGCACTGCCCCAACTTCCGCAACGACCCGGCCTTCCTGCCCATCCTCGCTGCGCAGCGCGCCGACGCCGAAACCCTGGCCGCCGACGCGCGCGCCCGCGGCTGGGCCAGCGAGGCCAGCCGGCACGGCAAACTCGTCGAACAGCTCGACCTGCTCATCACCCGCGCGCAGGCGTCATGACCAGGGACCTGCCAGCCCGAGTCGAGCAAGCCTGCTGCGACATCCTCGCCGCTGGGCAGCCCGTCACCACGACCGAAGTCGCCGCCCGATCCGGCATCGGCCGGTCCACTCTCTACCGGCACCCCGAGTTGCGCGCCCTGATCGAGGAACACCGCCAGCGACACCGCGACGCCTTCACCCTCACCGGACTCGCCGTCCAGATCGACCAGCTCCGCACCGGCATCGAAGCCCTCGCCGCCAAAGTCCGACGCCACGAAGAACAGCTCCGCCGTATCAGCCGCCGCCACTGACTGGCCGCTGCGGCCACACGCCACTCGATCCGCCTGACCAGTTATTAGCCGGATAACCAGAGGGCCACGCTGCGCTTGAGGACATCACGCTCCATCGCCAGCTCGGCGTTCTCCCGTCGCAGCCGCGCCAGCTCCGCCCGCTCATCCTCGCCCAGCGCGCCGTCACCCTCGCCGCGGCGGCGCCTGTCGGCGTTGACCCAGTTGCCGAGCGTGCCCTCGTTGATTCCAAGATCCCGGGCGATCTGCGCGATCGGCCTGCCGGTCTCCCGGACCAGCCGCACCGCGCCCTCCCGGAAATCATGATCAAACTTCCTGCGTGTCTCTGCCATCGCCACTCCTTAAAGGCGATGTCTCCACGGTATGAGGGGAAACCCACTTGCGGCGCTGGAGCACTGACCAGGGTTTGTGCGACAGGCTGAAACATACGGCCTGACTGCTGCCTGCTCGGCCATGGTCGGGTCGTCAACGGGTGCCGGGGGCGCTTGATAACCACGCGCCGAGCCGCCGTTATCTCTAGCCGGAGTTTCAGTTGATCATGGTTTTGTAAGGCCGGCCGGGTTGTCGGCTTGACGAGTTTCCCCTGATGACACACAGGCTGGGTGTTTGCTTTAATCGCGACATGAATGTATGACCTAATGTCATGGCGAGCCTGTACCCCAAGAAGGTCAGCGGCAAGACGTACTGGTACCTGCGCGAGATGGGCCGCGTGGACGGCAAGCCGAAGATGATCTCCGAGCGGTACCTGGGCAGTGCCGCGGACATTTCCGCAGCGATGGAGACGCGGGAGGCGGCGGTGCTGCCGGAACGGACCCGGCACCTGGCGTTCGGGGACGTCGCCGCGGCCTGGGGAGTCCTGGAGGACCTCGGGGTCGCTGCGGTCATCGACGAGGTGACCGGCTCCCGCCCGGCCGGGGCGGCGCTGTCCGCCGGCACCTACCTGGCGCTGGCGGCACTGAGCCGGCTGGTCGCCCCCTGCTCCAAGGCGGCGTTCGCGGACTGGTGGAAGGCCACCGCCGGCGACCGGCTGGCCAAGATCCCGGGCCCGGCGCTGGATCACCGGTACTTCTGGGACGCGATGCACGCCGTCACCCTGGAGCAGCTGGAGGAGATCTCCCGCACGATCGCGGTGCGGATCGTGGGATTGTCCGGGGTGGACGTGTCGTCGGTCGCGCTGGACATGACCAATTTCGCCACGTTCATCGCGACCGCGAACGGCAAGGCGCCGGTCGCGCAGCGGGGCAAGGCCAAGCAGAAACGCTCCGACCTGCGGCTGGTCGGCCTGGGCCTGGTGGTCACCCGGGACGGCGGGATCCCGCTGACCTGGCACGCCTACCCCGGCGACCGGCCTGACGTTACCCAGTTCCCCGCCATGATCGACCAGCTGCTCGGCCAGTACCAGGCGGTCACCGCCGCGGCCGGGGTCCCGGCCGCCGCCGCGGACATGACCGTGGTCTTCGACGCCGGCCAGAACAGCGAGGACAACTTCGCTCACCTGGCCGGCACGAACCTGCACTACATCGGGTCGGTACCCGCCTCCGACTGCCCGGACCTGACCGCCTTGCCCGCCCGCGTCCGGGCTGTAGCCGACGAACAGCGGTTCGGCGGCCTGACCGCCTACGACACCCGCCGCGAGGCCTACGGCGCCCAGCGCCGCACCATCTTGACCCACTCACCCGAGCTGCACGCCGCCCAGGCCCTCGGGTTCGACGGCACCACCCTCGCCAAGGCCGGCAAGAAACTGGACGAGCTGGCCGCCACCCTGGCCCGCGGCAAGACCCGCCGGCCCAGGGCAAAAGTCGAAGCGGAGATCGAGGCGATCACCCGCGAGCCCTGGGTCCGCCGCGTCATCACCTGGCAGCTCGACGGCGACCAGCCCAAAGACCTGCGCCTGGCCTGGTCCGTCGACCCGGCCGCCCGCGCCGCGCTGGAAAAGGAAATCTTCGGCAAGCACGTGCTGATCACCAGCCACGACGACTGGCCGGTGCCCGAGGTCATCGCCGGGTACCGGTCCCAGTCCGAAGCCGAGTTCTCCTTCCGCCAGATGAAAGACCCCCACGTGGTGTCCTTCTCCCCGATGCACCACTGGACCGAGCACAACATCCGCGTCCACGTCTTCACCTGCGTCCTGGCCCTGCAGGTCGCCCACCTCATGCGCCGCACCGCCGCCCAGGCCGGCCTGCACCTATCCGTCCGCCAGCTGCTTGCCCAGCTCGCCGGCATCGGCGAGACCGTCCTGATCTACCCCTCCACCGGCGGCCGGCCCAAAGCCCGCCGCATGACCACCGAGCTCACCGGCGACCAGCACGAACTCTACGGAATCTTCGACCTGGCCAAGTGGGCACCACGCAGTTAGGTCATACGCCTACACAGGCACCAGCAATCCACCTGACCAGCAGGAACAGTCAGCCAGCATCAAGATCACCTGAAACTCCGGCTAGCCCCCGGCTTCAGTCATCCTCGGCATCCGCACATGCCGCTGTGATTCCAGCCGCGCGTCATGACTAGACCGGCCGCCCCTCGGTACGCGAATCGCGTTGCTCCTGCTCGCCCGGCAGTCACGAGCCATCTGACCCCAGGCGGCGTGCCGGTCAGGCCGGTTCCGTCGGCTCGGCCGGACCAGAGCTACCAGAGGCCTCGGGGGCCGGTGCTACCTTGCTGACCCAGCAGATCGGGCACAGCAGATGCGGCCGTCCGTGCCTGCCCTGCTCGTGTTCCCACGCGAAGTACGCCGCGCCAGCGACAAGCAGCAGGTCAAGGCCTCCGCCCAAGGGAAGCCCGGGGAGTCTGCGTATCCGGCGATGCATCGGGTTCACCTGCCCATCGGCAATGCGGCACATCGAAGAGCGATCGCGTTGCAACCGGCCCATTCCAGTGTGACACCATCGCGCCGAGCCGAGTGCAAGGCCTGTCGGCGCTCCTACGCTAGCCATCTCTGGCGGCCCGCCAGGACAACTGAAATCCGGCAGCGCCGAAATCCCAAGACGCACTGTCATAGCCGCTCCCCGAGCGCGCTGCGCTGCCGCCGTGCCCGTCATGCAGCCGGGACCATTCGGCTTCGGCGGTGGCGAGTTCAGCCTGAACGATATGCATGCAGGTGGCCGTGCCTGAGGTTGCCGCGCTGCGGGCCCGGTGGATCAGGGTGGCGGCCGTGCCGGCCGCGGCAGCGGCGCCTCCAAGGCGTTTTCCGGCGGCCGTCGCGTCGGCTCGTTCGGCTTCGATGGTGATCGCGGTCAGGCACATCCGGATGATCTGCGTGGGGCCATCCGTCCCCGCGCACCAGCCCAGCCCAGCTTGCACCGCGGCCCAGGCGGCGGCGAAGCGATACTCGGCGGCGGCGATCAGGGCCTGCCGTGCGTAGGCGCAGGTGGCGGACGCCGGGACAGTCCGGTGCCCGGCGAGCGCGAGGGTGAGCTCGGCGCGGGCGGCGTAAAAGTCGCCCTGCAGTACCGGAGCAGGCCGGAGGTGAGCAAGGGGCGGCAGCAGCTGCCGGCCAGCGGATCGAGCGCGAGCAGTTCGCCGATCAGCTGCCGCGCGGCCTGTCACTGGCCCAGCCAGGCCAGCGCTTCGGCGCCGCGGGCGACCCGGTCTGCAGGGCCAGGACTCCCGGCGCTCCGCCAGGAACTCCAGTGCGTCACGCACCCCGGCGTCCCGCCCGGTGCCACGGCGGCAGACGACGTGATGCGCCGCCGGTGGTGAGCGCCGGTCGCGGAAAACAAGATGTCCATTGCAGCGGCCCCCGCGGCCAGGTAGGACTGCCCACGGTGTCCTCTATCCCGTGTTGGCGTCGTACCACACACCGCCAATGTCGACCAGCTCGCAGTTGGCCAGTCCTGATGGCGCCGATGCCTGGCTTGTGCTGGTCGAGCCGTCACTGTTGAGAATGACGAGCCTGCAGCTACCAGCCGTGACGCTGATGGCAAAATAGGCTGGCAGCGAGCTAGGAATTTCCTCGGTCAAATGCATCCCCGACGAGCCCTGATTCGAGCTGCCAGCAGGTCCGTAGAGGATGCTGTCGCCGCTTGCGATATAAGTCACGGTGGGGACGATGACCTGGGAGTTCTCCTTCGGACAGAGGAATTCGTCGGTTAGCTTGGCTATCTCATTGGCTTGCGCTTGAGTCACGTTCGCTGAAAGATCGCTGGTCCAGATGCCGACCGAACTGATGCATATGTCAATGTTCGCGAACTGCACCGGGTCGCCGTTGCTGTCGGAGCTAGCAACAATCTTGTAAACACCTGCTGCCTTCAGCGCGTTGACGTAGTCCTGATACACCGACTGGTATGAGCTAGGAACCGGGCAGAGCACGGACTGGGTCAGCGAGACGATGGCACTATTCTCAGTATTGCTCCCGTCGCCAGGTGGCCATTCTTCTGACGTGTCGTATGTTGCCGCGTTCGTGCCTCCAGTAGCTAGTGCCTCGCAGGCCTGCGCACCGAAGTCGAGGATGGCTGCATCGGTTCCGGTCTCGCTGTTCCCGGTCGCTCCGAAGTTCGGGTCAGGAAGGTTGGCGGCAAAGTCCGGATAATGGCCGTTCATGTCGTCGATGTACCGCTGTTGCGGTGTCATGGGAACCGTGGTCGTCGGGCTGACCGCAGGCGTCGGGTGCCGCTGGGGTGTCGCATTGGCCAGCGGGGCAGGCGGTAACGCCGATGAGCAACCGGCCAGGACAACGGCGGCGAGGCCTGCCGCCAGTGCGTATCTCACTGTTCTAGCCCTCTCACGGTTCTAGCCCCCTTCGGTTGACAGCAAGCCCAGGTCGCCATGGTCACGGCGTCTGGCTGCTCCGGCATGAGGACGCATGGCTGGCTGAACCGGAGTACGAGGCCTGAGCTAAATAGGGACGCACCGACCGAACTGAGCTGAGCTGAGCTGAGCTGAGGCTGAGCTGACCACTCGCCCACTTGCCGAAGAGAGCATCTTGCCCAATTGCTTAAATATGTAGAATCTCTAAGCTTACTATATATAGATATTGCGCCGTCGCGCACTTGATCGCAAGAAACGCCATGCTCGAACTGCCCGCTGCCAGCCTCGCCGACTCCCTGTTCAGCCAACGACGGCGTAGTTTCGTATCGCACATAGATCGCGAAGTTCGATGCGGCTTTGCTGCGCTTTCCGGGTTCAAATGGTGCGGACAATGGCGTCGCTACCTCTAACTGAGCTATCTTCTAACGCTTAGACGGTCCGGCTCATCGAGCGCCTCTGGACCGCTTGAGGTGGAACGGCATAGGCCCCGATCTTCGGTAGCTATTCACCAAGCGTCAGCCGCGTGATGTGACAGGTCTTGGGCGTTGCGGTGTTATCCGGTGGGTTCGAGGCCGGGCGGGAGCCAGGCGTGGCCACCGAAGAGGTCACTGAGGGCGTCGAGTTTGCTGATGCCCCATTTCGCGGCGGTGGACAGGTAGGACTGGACGAGGGCGAACTCGGCGAGTCCTTCGAGGGTCCGCCAGCAGCCTCCGGAACTGCGCTGCTGGACCTTGACGGGCCGGATTGTCCGCTCGGCTTCATTGTTCGAGAAGATGTCCAGGTCAGGGCGGGTGGTGAACCGCAGGATCAGGTCCTCGAAAGTGCGGAACCGGCGGGCGAGGCGGCGGGCGTCCTTCGCGGTGGCGGTGCGCCGGTAGAGGTTGGCGGCCAGCCCGGCGGTGGCCAGTGCCCGGTAGCGGGTGACCAGGTCATCCAGGACCGCGGCGTCCAGGACGGACTGGCCGGCCTGGCGGGCAGCCGAGGCGGCGTCGCGGGCCTCGATCAGCAGGGCGGCCATCTCGCTTGCCCAGTGCTGCGGCGCGGGCTCGAAGTCGTACAGGCCCTTGAGGTCCCTGAGCAAGTGAACCCCGCACCATGCGTGCAGGGCGCTGGTCAGGTGCCTGTAGCCGGCGTAGCCGTCGCGGACGATCACGCCCTGGTAGCCGGGCAGCACGCCGCCGGCGTCGATCGCCTCCGCTGACCGGTCACCGGTATGCATGCAGGTGAGATAGCGGGTGCAGGCCAGATGCACATACCGGGTCCCGCCGGCCGCGCGGGCCGGGGTCTCATCGGCATGGACCGCCGCCGCGGCCTTCAGCAGCTCCCGGACCCGGTCCATGAACCCGCTCGCCTCGACCAGCCCGGCCGCCTTGCCGCGGATCCCGGCCATCCACCCGGTCGAGACTGTGATGCCGGCCAGCTGGCACAGCAGCAGCGTCGCCCGGTAGATGGGGATGTGGTGGCCGACGGCCAGGTTCGCGGCCTGCGCGCAGGTCTCCGGCCCGTAGCTGGCCCGGGCCCGGACATGCGCGGGCAGTTCCCCGGCGGTGACAGTCCCGCACCCGGGGCACTCCTTGGCCTGCGCCACATACTCGGTGATCTTCGGCGCCGGCGCCGGCTCGATGTCGGTGACCTGGTGACGGCGCTGCGCCGTGACCGGCTCCCCGGCCAGGTCCGCGCCGCATCCGCAGCACACGGCCGGCGGGCAGTCGATCCTCTCATCCGGGTCGCCCACCAGGCTCATCGTCATCCCGGGCTCGCCCGGCTGTTTTCCCGGCCGCCGTTTCCCGCGCTCGCGCAGCGAACGGTCGCTGCCCTTCTTCTTATACGGGCTATCGGAGGAAGGGGGACGCGATGAGGTGGATGAGTCCTTGCGGGCCTGCCGCTCCAGCTGCTCCACCCGGGCCGAAAGCCGCTCGATCTGCGCGGTCAGCTCGCCGATCAGCCGGTACGCCTCAGCCAGCCGTACCGCCAGCTCAGCGGCCGGCAGAGCGGACAGCTCCTCCGCAGACGGGACATCAGGCACAGCGGGCACACCTGGCAACGATCACCATTCCGGCCGGCCCAGTCAACAATCCGCCCCGCGTGTCGCCGGTCACCCGCATCCTGACCCCAGTCCCGGCCCGCACAGCGGTTACGACACCTACGACCTCATCGACGCGCAGATGCCCTGCGGTGCGGGCCGACGCGCGGCGGCGTGCCGCCTGTTTATCTCACCGGCGGGGCACAGGTGCGGTTTGCCCGCGTGGCAGGTGCTCTAGGGTGTCCTGGAGCCATGAGCGCTGTCCGGCGCTGAGGACCGGCAGGGCAGTCTCGACGTCACGCCGATCCTCGCCGCTCGTTGAGCGTGACTTGAACAGCAGCACCACCTCGGGAGCCAGGAACGGGATGCCATCCCGGTTGCGGGTAATGCCGGCGAGTGGCCGGCTGATGCAACGTGCGCCCCGGTAGTAGACCCAGGAGGCTCCGACTGCGCTGGCCAGGAGCACCTCGGTGGGCAGCGGGAGGTTCTTGCTGTGCAGGACGAGGCGGTCCGCGCCGATGGGCGGCCGCGGACGACCGGGCCCGGGGCCAGCGAGAAGCCGCCGGCCGGCACGCCACGGACCGGGTTGCCCGTCGCGGCCAATGAGCTGGACATCGACCTCCGTCAAGTCGGTCCGCAGCGCATGCTCGTCGCGTTCGAGCAGCATGATGTCGACATCGGCGTGGTCACGCGTGACACGCCCGACGGCGAGGTCGATGGCCCAGCCCCCGGCGATCCAGTACGGAACGGTCAGGGCGGACAGCAGGGAGCGGACGGCAAGCACCGGCCCGAAGCCGGCGTTACTGGGACTGTTCATCAGGAAATTGCCTCCAGGCGATGACGGCGGGACCGTTCCCCTGGTGGCGGGCGCAGCAGCGCTAAGCGATCCTGCTGGAGAGCGGTGCAACCATGAGTTCATCCGGCATCGGGCACCACCTCCTTGCGCTGCGGCCTCACGGACACGATAACTCGCGGGGAGTCAGGTGACGACCCGATTCATGCCGGAGCAGGGGCGGGTCGCTGAGCCGGCCATTACCCCAAACCCGCCGGTCAACCCCAGTGACGAATAGCCGCGCCGCTCGGCGCTTGCTGAATAGCTACGATCTTCGAGCCAGCGAGGTTCGGTGTCTCAGGAGAATTATCCGTCACGACGGTGCCGTATGCCAACGAGGACACCACTCAAGACGCCCGCTAGAAAGGCGGGCCATTGTGGTGCTCGCTCCTCAGCGTTCATCGTGCGGTCCCGAGACGGCGGGACCGGTCGCGTGGTCGACTGCGCTGCACCGGCCTCGTCGCCGTGATGATTCAGGAGCCACACAATTTCAGGGGATCCTTTGACAAACTCGATGAGGAGCGTGAGGGCAGCCCGTGGGGTTGTCCTTTTTGGTGTGCGACGGCACCGTGATCACGTCTGGGTAGGCGACGGCCCTCCCGTCCTTCGATTTGGCACCGGAGACGGGAGGGCCGCACGAGTGGCGCTTGGAGGCGCCTGTACTCACGGTAAATGCTGATCGGGACGAGGTCGAGCGGCGGCTGGCGGGCGGAGGGCTGTCCTGCTCTGAATGCGGCGGCGGGCTGGCCGGGTGGGGCCGGGCCCGACGTCGTGTCCATGCGACCGAGACACCTCTACAAGTCGTCTCCATGATCCGGCATTGCCCGTATGCTGTCGGCATTCACCGCCCAGGGCACCGCCCACCGACCTGGGCAGCCGGGAGACACGACCGTGACTTCACGCACCACCCACGGAGCACGGCTGCTGATCGCCTGTCCCGACCAGCCCGGCATTGTCGCAGCCGTGTCCCAGCTGCTGTTCGACGTGGGCGCCAACATCGTGCACTCAGACCAGCACACCACAGCTCCGAGTGGCGGCACGTTCTACATGCGCCTCGCTTTTGAGCTGGGTCACATGGACCAGCGGGTGCCCGAGCTCACCACCCGTTTAGAACCACTTGCGACGCGTTTCGCTATGGACTGGAGCCTGACGCGCATCGGGCGGCCAAAGCGTGTCGCCATCTTTGTCTCTCGCGAGGACCATTGCCTGCTGGAGTTGCTGTGGCGGCAGCAATCCGGCGACCTCGACGCCGACATTGCCATGGTGGTCAGCAACCATGCCGATCTTCGCGGGATTGTGGAGCCGCGCGGCATCCCCTTTCACCACACGCCGATGACGGCCGACACCAAGGCGGAGGCGGAGGCTCAGCAGCTTGCGCTCATGGAGGGGAACGTCGATCTCGTCGTGCTGGCCCGATACATGCAGATTCTGTCCGCCGACTTCATTGCCGCGTGGCCAAACCGGGTGATCAACATCCATCACGGGTTGCTGCCCGCGTTCGTCGGCGCGTCGCCGTACCGGCAGGCGCATGCTCGTGGCGTGAAGCTCATCGGTGCGACCGCGCATTACGTCACCCCGCAACTCGATGCGGGGCCGATCATCGAGCAGGACACCGAAAGGGTCGACCACCACCACGGTGTCGACGAACTGCGCAGGATCGGCCGATACGTCGAGCGCGTCGTGCTCGCCCGCGCGGTGCAGTGGCACGTCGAGGACCGCGTGCTCGTTGACGGTGAGCGTACGGTGGTGTTCCCATCCTAGAGTATCGATGGCCTATAGCGACGTCAGTCGCGATCGTGCCTCCTTCACCCACGTTTCGTACACGAACCGAGTCTGTGCAGGCGTGGCGGCCGGATGGCGCCTCGCACAGCCGGGCGGGCTAACGGCAACGCAAGCGCTCCTGAAGCTGCTCGGGTCTGATCCACGGCTTGGCGCGAAAGGCGTCCAGCCTGCAGTGATGCTGGCTCTTACTGGGACAGCTACGAATCCGGCCCGCACGGCAGCCAGCCGAGGGCACCAGAGATCGGGCCGGGATTGAGTGTCTGACCCGAAAATGGCCCCTTAGCGTGGCGCGCGGCAGCGCCGAGCATGACGGCCAGCAGCGCCGCATGGTCATCGGTGAAGAACTCGGCGCCTTCCAGCGCGGCTTCCAGATCGCTGATCTTGCGGCGGGCCCGGCCGCGGGCCAGCAGGGCCAGCGCCTTCGGGTTGCGCTGGGTGACAATCGCAGCGCATACTGCTGGACAACCTCGCACCTGAGCGGACCATTCGCACTTCTCACCGCCCGCCTGGGCGCAGGCCGCAACCCGAGTGACCTGCCCTGACACTGAAGAGGCCATTGATTCAATCACAGGCTTCCAACCAGGAACGGTTGCTGACGACAGTCATGGCGACGCTTCCACCGCCTGTCCAATTCCTAGAGCTGACCTGGTCGCAGCGCTCAGATGCTTGGTTGCCCAACTGTTCCCTGAATAGAAATCGAAGATCCAGAGCATGTCGCTCACGGCATCGAGCACTTGCTCAACAAATTCTCGACCTGGCAAAGGCAGACCGGCATGCGCTGTTGTATTACGTGCAAACACGCCCTTCTTGAGTGTGTCAATCAGCATGTTTGGCGCAGCAATGGATTTCCATTTAGTAGCTGGCGAGCCGGAAGTGTTGGTAGGTAGTCACGAATTAGAACATGCGATAGCGGTTCTCTAACTCCTGATGAGAACATGGCCGCTAGTCCAGCAGCATCTTCATTGCGAAGCCTCCGCTGGACTGTCGGTATCAGTCGCAACGAAATCTTGCGCGGAAGTGAATGCCAAATTTGCTGATCGTCAGACCACTCGAAGTTATGTGACACATACGGGCGTACGGGTCCAGATAGAGCAAACCGCCAACGGAGCAAGGAGAAGGCATCGACGGCAAAGTTGGCTAGGTCGCTATAGAGTTTTGCGCTGAATTCTTTAAGAGGCGAGGGAAGCGAATCGAAGCCGCGAACAGCGGACTGCTCAGGGCCCAATGCCACTCAGCTTAAGTTGATCTTTGCTTTCAGGGGTGTGTCGGTCCGTGGTGTTCTGCCTGGTGTGGCCGGCATGATCACGGCGTATGACGCAGAATGGCGTGATGACCGCGGATGGCCGGCTGACGGACCAGATCTGTCTGAGGGTGCTGGCGTCGTCGGTGCCGCGGGACGCGGTTGATGACGCGGTCGCTGCGGCTGGGAGGCAGGCCTTGCGGCGGGACGGGAAGCTGCCGCCGCACGTGATGGTGTACTTCGCCATGGCGATGGCGCTGTTCGCCGACGACGATTATGAGGAGGTCGCGGCGCGGCTGGCGGGCACCCTGGCGGGGTGGGGATGCTGGGACGGCTCGTGGAGCGTGCCGACGCCGGGCGGGATCACCCAGGCGCGGCAGCGGCTGGGGCATGAGCCGCTACAGCTGTCCGCGCAGGTGGCGGCGCCGGTCGCGGACCTGCTGACCCGGGGCGCGTTCCTGGCCGGCCGGCGGCTGATGAGCATCGACGGCTTCGAGTGGGATGCCCCGGACACCGGTCACTGGTTCGAACCCAGTTGCGCCCACTAGAAAAGACCAGGTCAGGGAGCGGATCTACGTCTATCCGGGCGGGTCTCAAGATCGTCTGACCGTCATCTGACCGTCGTGGCGGACGTGGATTTCCGGCACCCGGCAGCACGGGCTGTCCCTGGATGGCACGCCGGACGAGCGTGATGCCACTGTTTGCTGAGCAACCTATTGCGGGCTGTTGCTGGCTGCCAGCTGTCTGTTGCCAGCGCTGCCAGCTGATCGACCGTGCTTGGCGTCGGTCATGCACTCCCAGCATCGGCCTGTCAGCCTCGATGTGATCGGCGGCAGTAATGTCGCCTCTGGTTTCCTGCGCTGGGCCTCATACCGTGAACGCCGGCCGAGGGGTATAGGTGTCGGCATAGCCTCACTCAGAACGCGGCGGATAGCTGCGGCGTAGCTCTGCGGCGACTTCTGGCGAGGTGTACCAAGGGGGCAGCTCTCGGCCATCGCGGAGCCAGAGCTTCAGCTGGGTACCCGAGATGGACCGCACACGTGAACCGGGCGGAGCCTCATCCGCTTGGACGTAGGCACCGCTATTTTCCACGTAGACCATGCGCTTGAACGACAAGATTCGCATGCCGAGCTCAGGGGCGTGTTGCCTGAGGAGCTCCTGGGCGTCGTAGGCTCTATAGAATTGCTGACCATCCGAGTTCGCCCCGGGCCCTGCGTGGTCCCTGCCAACGATAAAGTGAGTGGCACCGTAGTTCTTACGGATAATCGCATGCCATAGCGCCTCGCGCGGCCCTCCCATTCGCATGGCAAGGGGGAGCAGGGACAGCATCACCCTGCCTTCCGGATAGCTCGGCAAGATCGCCCGATAGCAGCGCACCCGCGTGCAGGGATCGATATCGCCGGGTTTCGTCACGCCTACGACCGGATGAATCAGTAGATTAGCATTCTCCTGCAGGATCGCCCGCAGGGTCAGCTCCTGATGCGCCCGATGCATGGGATTCCGTGTCTGAAAAGCAATCACCCGGCTCCAGCCGCGCCGGGTGAACTCCGCGCGCACCTCGGCCGGGGTGCGCCGGAGCGGCCGGAAGTCCGGGTGCCTAGGCAGTTGCACGACCTCGAGCGCGCCGGTGATGTAGCACGGATAATTGCGCTGCAGCAAGTGGGCCACACCAGCATGGGCAAGGTCAGTGGTGCCGAAGACCGCCCGGGCCTCCGCTCGCAGGTCGGGACGCCAGGTCTCGCTGATGTGGAGTGCCGCCAGCAGAACGCCGTCGGCGTCCCGTAGCGCCAGAGTACCCGCCGATCTGGCTATGGCGGCCATCTCATCCGGCACGTCGAGGATTACCGGAATTGGCCACAGAGTTCCGTTGGCCAGACGCTGTGATTCGCATACTGCCAGGTAGTCGTCCCTTCCCAGGAAGCTCCGCAGGGGCGAGAAACCACCGCATGCGAGCAGTTCCAGGTCACACAGCTGGCGTCGCGTGAGGTTCCAGCTAGGCCATACTGCAGCCCTCCTCTTAAGCTTGGCGGCGCGATCTGAGTCGACGAGCAGGCCTACGAGTCGCCCCCCGTGCGGCGTCGTAATACCGGACACAACGCCTCCTTCCAGTCCATGTGATGCTCCCGATACAGCGCGCAAACTGCGCGGCCACGGCCCGGCGTAGCTGGGAAGGGGTCAGCGTCCTACCCGGCCCGGAACTGCTGGTAGACCTGCTCCGCCTGGTGCCGGAGCCGGGCCAGCGAAGGTCGCTGCCACTGCTCGCTCAGCGCAACCTTGGCGCGCTCCCGGTCTGCAGACGGGATCCACGCATCTCGAGCATCCAGTGCCGGGCTGCGCGCCAAGGCCTGGAGTTCGCGGTCCATCTGGTCCCGAGTGACTATTCCGGACTCGAAGCCCAGCAAAGTGGCGGACAGCGTACCGCGCAGCTCGATAAGCTGGAAACATTCGCGCATGGTCGCGTCGGTGTGCGTGAATTCCGCAAAGCTCGTACCGAAATGTTCATTGAGCCGCCGGATCACCGCCCCGAAGTCATGCGTCACCAGCTCGAATTCGCCAACCACGAATCTCTCTCTATAGGGGAGCAGACGCCCGTAGAAATGCGAATATGCAGCAAGGGCATCGCGCAGCGCCACATCTGGCTCTCGGATAAGCTGCGAGAGTATCGCTCCTTGCGGCTTCCGGATCAGCGCCAGCGCGGGCACGCCGTTCCGCGCTGCGGTCAGAAGCTGCGCCGAAGCGTGCAAGTGGTGAGCGAGCCGCACTGGCTTGTCCTGGCATAGCTGGAACGCGTACACGGCAAACGTGGTTCCCGACCGGGTGTAGCCGTCGATAACGAGTTCAGTCTGGGAACCTATGACCTCTGGGCTGGGACCGGGGTACTTGTGCCGCGCGAAGGGCAAGTACACCGCCGGATACTCAGACAGGCAGGTCCGAAGCCGGTGCCTGGCCCGGCGCAGAGGTGAGATCCCTGGCTGGCCGGCCACCGGCTCACCTCTCTCCATGACGCCACCCTCACGGCTCTCGGTTTCGGGACAGAGAGCTAGGCTGATTTGTCCTCCCCGAGGCGGCGCCGCACGAGATGCAGAACTCGGTTACCGAGCCAGGCCCAACCTGAGCACGCCAGCTCTCATTCTCGATGTCCTTAAGCTTCACCAGCGCCAGCCGGATCATGACAGCATGGGTAACCACTGCCACCGCCTCGCCTAGGTGCCGGGACCCGATAAGCTCCAGCGCCTCTATCATCCGCCGCTGAGCGTCTATCAACCGTTCCCCATGCGGGCATACGGCGAGGCTGGGCGACTTGCGGTACAGGAGGAATGCTTCCGGATCGTAACTGGCGGCTTCCTCTGCGGTCATTCCCTCCCAGGCGCCGTAGTCGACGTTGTTAAGCCCGTGCAGGATGCGCAAATCCGGCACCCGGGCCTCATCCGCGATGATTTGTGCCGTACTGATAGTGCGCCGAAGCGGTCCCGCATACACCGCGCTTAGGCCGACAGGCGAGAGCAGGCGCGCCGCATCTACTGCATCCTGGTAGCCCTGGGCGTCCAGTGGGATGTCGCGGCGGCCGCGATAGCGGTTCTGCACGTTCAGCGTGGTCGTGCCGTGCCTCACAGCATAGAGGCAGCAGAAATCTGTCCCCAGCCGATGCCCGATGGGCGCCTCAAGCAACTTTTCGGCCATTCGTTCTCTCTCCAATCAGGCGCTGGCTCGGCAACCGCCTGCCCCAGGATGCCTTGCCGCTTGAAGTCACATCGCCCGAGCCTTATCAGGCTGGTGGGCATGTCCGCTTTGGCGGCAACTGCGGGGAACAGCCCCAGTTCGCATCTGGGGCTGGCCGCACCGCATAAGTCAGGTCGGCATGCAGTCCACCATCGTGATATCGCTCTTGCGAGCAAAGCGAGCCGACCACCTACGACATCCAGCTGCTATTCGCTCCCAGCAGAGGCGCTGGGCCAGGGCACTACTCCCTAGCTCAGGTAGAGGCCTGCGCCGTGAGTCCTCGATTAACACGTCCTTAGCACCTGGAATATTTTCCGCAAATACCTCCTCCAGCAAGGCCGACTGAACCGCAATGCTAATCGTGCCCTGATTGCGCCGCACCCCTCATCTGGCGTAAACCCGCTCAGCCATCCGGCGGGTGCGGTCTCGGCGACGTGGTCGGTGACTGTCAGCCCGCGCTAGTGCGTCCTACTCGCCGACTGACACCATCACGGAAAGTGGCCGCCGCCCCCGCGACCTGGCCGTTGGCCAATCTGCCCAGCGGCAGCAACCGGGTCTCCCGTAAGCGGCAGTACCTGAGAGCCAGTCTTACCGCCCAGCGGAGCGCTCCCGGACGGGCCGCCGCCCAACCGGGCACAGTCGCTCGATCACCCGGACATATGTCAGGGCCTGGCGGTCCCACGCCAGTTCCTGCTGCACTCTAAGCTGACCGGCCCTGCCAAGCTCCTGGCGGCGCTGAGAGTCTTGTAGCAGCGCATCGATGGTTCGCGCATGATCCTGCACGTCTCCGGGCGCAGCGAGTTCTGCTGCCCCAGCGGCGATCGCCCGGGTCTCGGGTAGATCGAAGGCCACCAATGGAAGGCCGGACGCCATGTACTCCATCGCCTTCACCGGCGAGACCTCGGCCTGAAGACTCGCGTCAAGGCCCACATCGGCGGTAGCCATGTACCTGAACACATCCGGCGGATCCAGCGCGCCAGTGAAATGCACCCAGTCATTCAGATTTAGCGCGCGGCTGAGTGCCATCGTTCCGGCCAGCGACTCCCCGGAGCCGATGATCGTGAACTGGCAGTCGTCACGGCCCAGTTCGTGCACGACGTGGTGAATAGAGCGAATCAGCAGGTCCAGCCGGTCCTGGCGGCCCATCACCCCCACCCAGCAGCACAGGTACCGGCGCCCCCGCTTCAGCGACTCGTCGCCTCGAGCCTCTTCAATCCGAGCCAGCACCGGCCCGTTGCGGACCACCGAAACGCGATCCGCGGGCAGACCCGATACGGCTAGCGCACGCTTGCGCAGGTAGTCGTTTACGCAGATAATCTGGTCTGCACTGCTCTGGCTTAGTTTCTCAAAAAACCGCAGCGCCATAAGCAATCGCGGGCGGGCTTTACCATAACGAGCAGTATACAGTTCGGCCAGAAGATCGCGCTGGTCGACGACTACCTTGGTACCCAGCCTCCTCAGTACTCCCGCCAGTGGGAAATAAATGTCAGGCGGCTGGCAGAACTGAACGACATCTATCCGTTCGCGGACGGCAATACGGAGAAGAAGAAGAGCTGCCGCCAGGAACGAGTACCCGTATTCGACAATGTAACCGAGCTGATGGCCCGGCTCGGGCGGAGGCGGATACTCGAAAATGCATACATGAGAAAGCCCTCGATATTCTCTGTTGCGGGCGTTCCTTCTCGTTACCACACGAACGAGGTAACCACACTCAAGCAGTGTATCGATTTGCTTGGCCACTCGATGGTCCACGCGCGCCGCCTCATTCTCCACGACGATTAGCACGCGCCCGTGACCGTCGCGGGACCGACTCACAGGTGGCGATAGATCCATCCCCCCAGGCCTTCCGTCACTGGCAGGGGGAGGCGGCGCCAGGCCCACTCCGCAGTACTGCGGAGTGGGCCTGGCCCTAGGACATCCCGTTTCACCTCATGCTGCCGTGGATAGTAATAGCGGTACAACGGGACAGGGCTGGCACCCCATTTCGCCTTGAAATGAGCTAGGCCATCGTTGCTGCTAGCAACCTCACCGAAGTCATACCGGCGGAAACCGCTAGTGCACGCTTCTGTGATCGCCTTCCAGTGGATGGCGTCGTTGGGACGGAACTGAAGTTGCGTATGATCACGGCCATTGAAAGCGTAGATGATGGTAAAACCATGGAGAAGGTACAGCGAGCCAGCCAGCAGTTCGGTCCGGCCGCCAGATGATCTTTCTGCGAGCAGCAGGCGAAGCCGACCCTGCGGTGCGAGAATCTCCCACATTAGCTGGAAGAACCGGAACGGCCGCGGCGGGACCGCGTGTGCTCGCACCGTTTCCAGATAAAGATTGTACCAACGGCGAACGTCTTGGACCGATGATGCGTCACGCACCACGACGCCGGACCGGCCAGCCTTGCGAACGGCGCGCAGTACGCTCGCCTGGTTTCTTGACTTCCCGAAACGCAGACGTTCTGGATCGTCCGGCAACTCCATTACGTAGGCAGCTTCCCAGCTGAGCTGGCTGAGTCCATCCCCCAGCCCGCTCAGGCTCGAGTCCATCGACCTCAGCTGCAGCCACCGGGCGGGGGTTTGATCAGTTCTGGACGTCGCGGCAGACAGGAGAGCGTCAAGACTGCGCCGGTCCGCGGCGACCGGCCCCGCGAGCGGGGTATGCGGCAGGGAGGAGAGGTATGAGCCTGCCATGAGGCTCCTCTTCTCCATTAGCGGCAGGACACCGCAGAGACGTCCTGCACCGTCGTCCGAGCAACCGATCACTGCCGACCTGTACCCGAACGTGTCCTGAAGCACCTGGAACCAAGCCGGGTGATGGTAGGGCAGTGCGTCAGGATTATCAGATACAAAGCGGCCCCAGCGGCTGTCGCCAGGCTGGAGATCGAAGATCCGCAGTCCGGCCGTGCAAGCGGGGGCGGTGTGTGCGTGCATGTCACGTTGGGTCAACGAAACCTCCGGGGCTCCCGGTCGAGCCAGCATTCCGGCTCACGGCCGGGATATGCGCGGCGTTAGTCGCCGTCGTGCCGCTGCGCTCCTTGGCAGCAGTGCACGTCAGTACGGCGGAGTGGCGGGGCCTGCTGTTAATCAGCGCCACGATCGTTCGCCCGGCGACCACCCGATCCCCAGGCTGCACCGCCAGCCTGACATCGTCTCGGTCCGGAACGAGCAGGTCCACCTGAGAACCGAATCGGATTGCACCGATGCGCTGGCAGAGCTGAATTGCGTCGTCCCGGGACACGAATGTCACAATTCGGCGTACCAGGCGAGAGGCTATCTGCACCAACGCGATCTCCAGGTCCCCGGCATCGACTACGGTCGTCACTCTCTCATTGGTCAGCAGCATCTCCGGCCGACGCAGGGAACCGAACGTGCCATGTACGTGCTCGACTAGCCGGACGTGGCCGGCTATCGGCGCGCGGTTTACATGGACATCGGACAAGTTCATGGAGATGCCAATCGCTACCGCGCCGCCGTCATCGAGCGTTGTTCCCGACAGCTCATGCAGCGAGTACGCGCGGCCCTTCTTCTCGGCTACGGGAAGCTGGCGCGGCTGGACCGCGCGCACGTAGACGACATGGCCGTCAGCGGGACTGACTATGACGTCCTCGCGGCCGGTGGCCACTCTTTCCGGATCCCTGAAGAAGACGACCAGCAGGGCCGCCAGGCCTGCCGCGACGGTAACTCCCCATATGGCCAGTGTGCCCGTGACGGTGGTGAAGTGCAGGACCGGCTGCATGGCGGTGAGGCCGATTGCCACGGGCATAGACACGGCCAGGGCGAGCAGCCCGGCCCAGACGATGCCGAGCTGCCACTTCCAGCCCAGCGCTACTGCCGTGGCGACGGCAAGTATCGTCCCACCGATCACATAGCCGTGCATCTCCCCCCCCAGGTCAGGCCTGCGGCGATCGGCCAGCAGTACCGCCTATTGCTTTCCGTCGGCATGAGCTGGCCTTCCCGGCACCGTAGCTTGCGAAGCGAAGCGAGAGCATGCCCTGTCCGACGTAGCCTTCCTCACCAAAGTGAGGGTTGTCCGATCTTTTCGGAACCGATTCAGTTGAGTAACTGCCTGAGGGGAGCCTCATGCCAGCGATTACCGGCCTGCAGTGGTCTCAGCCATGACGGGTGCCGCGATCAAACACCGGAGAGGCCTCGAGCCTGGCGGAATAGTCATCGGTGGCGACTATCAGGGACTGGGCATTGCGCGAAGTCTCGGGCGCCAGGGCATACCCGTGTGCGTGATCGACGATGAGACGTCGATCGCGCGGGCGTCGCGTTTCGTCCAGAAGGTAGTGCGCGTCAGGGATATTCGCAGCGAATCGGCGCTGCTTGACGCGGTTGCGAAGGCCCGGCAGGAACTGGGGCCTGCCCGGTGGGTGCTATTCCCGACGCGGGACGAGACTGTCGTGACCATCGCGGCGAATCGGGAGGTGCTCCTCCGGGACTTCAGGGTGCCTATGCCCGAGCTGGCCTCCATCCGTCGCGCCTGGGACAAGCGGGAAACCTACCGGCTGGCGGAGCAGATGTCCATCCCGACGCCACGGACCTGGTTTCCTCGGGTGGAAGCTGATCTGCGCGCTATCTCAGCAGACGGGCCGTTCGTGGTGAAGCCGGCGATCAAGGAACACTTCTTCTACGCCACCGGGGCGAAGGCGTGGCGTGCGGACACGCGGCCGCAGCTGATTGCCAGCTTCAGGAGGGCCGCGGAGATTGTCAGCCCGGAGGAGATAATTGTCCAGGAACTGATCCCAGGCGGAGGCCAGGAGCAGTACGCCTACTGCGCCTTCTTCCGCGCGGGCCGCGCAGTAGCGAGCATGACCGTCCGCCGCCGCCGCCAGCACCCATCGGATTTCGGCCGAGCCAGCACATACGTCGAGACCGTTTGCCTGCCCGAGCTGGCCGAGCTATCGGTCCGCTTTCTGCGTGCCATCAGCTATTACGGGCTGGTCGAGCTCGAGTACAAGCACGATCCGCGCGACAATGTGTACAAGCTTCTCGATGTCAACGCCAGGACGTGGGGATACCACACGCTCGGCCGCACGGCCGGGGTTGACTTCCCGTACCTGCTGTACCGCGATCAGGTTGGGGACCAGGTCGATGAGGTCCACGCCAGGCCCGGCGTTCGCTGGGTCAGGCTTGCGACCGACCTGCCTAACGCGGTGCGTGACATACGCGCCGGAACGCTCCGGTCCCTGGACTACCTGCGCTCGCTGCGGGGGGTAGACACCGAGGCAGTGTTCTCGCTCCGCGATCCGCTGCCAGGCTTCTATGAGATCGCATTGCTGCCTTATCTCGCCGTGAGGCGCGGACTCTAGCCCCAGCCGACACCGCCCGCGAGGAGAAGCCGGTGTTTGTAGCTACTCACCCATTTGCCTTCTTCGATTACTTCCGCATTCCCTACGAGGTGCGGCCGCGGCCGCAGGGTGCGGGCGCGCTGGCTGGTGCGCCGACGTTCGTGCACGGCGTAAGCGCGGCCGGTCAGGCCGGCCGCCGTGCGTGTTCGCTGCTGTGGCTGGGCATGGATGCCTCCCTCGCTAGCACGCTGAGAACCTTCCCGCTCGGTCGCTACCAGCTACGGGATTTCACGTTCTTCGGCCATGTCGCACCCGAGGCGACCGTGCCGGCGATACTGCAGGATCCTGGCCGAGGATGGCATGCGGCCGATCCGATTTCGGACGCTCAGGGGCATCGTGTCGCGAGTATCTGGCGGCACTGCGACGGCAGCATCTTCCTGCCTTTCGACCCAGGCGAGGTGATGAACCAATTCTGGTCGGAGCAGTACCTCACGGTCGGACATTCCGCGGCTGCCGCCGCCGGCCGCGCCGCCTTGACCCAGGGCTACTACCTGCTGCGACCTGCGCTACCGCGCCGACTCCAGTTGCGGCTCAGGCGCGCCTTCACCCGGGTCCAGGCTAGGACCTCCTTCCCTGCTTGGCCTATCGAGGACAGTCTGCACGACCTCTACCGATGGCTGTTTACGTCAGTAACAGAAGTCGCCGGCCGTCCGGTTCCATTCCTCAGTCTGTGGCCCGGCGGACGGTCATGGGCCATGGTGCTGACACATGATGTAGAAACCGGCGCCGGTTACCGTGACATGGGCCTGCTCCGGAACCTGGAGCGGGAAGGAGGCTATCGGTCATCGTGGAACTTCGTCGCGTTGCGCTATCCCGTGGACGACGACACGGTCCGCGCCCTTCACGATGAGGGATGCGAGGTCGGCGTGCATGGTCTACGGCACGACGGCCGCGACCTCGGTTCCAGGCGGCTGATGGAAAAGCGACTGCCCGCGATACGCGAGTACGCCGGCCGGTGGAATGCCGCCGGGTTCCGCTCGCCTTCCACGCAGCGGGCGTGGGAATTGATGCCGCGGCTCGGATTCGACTATGACTCGTCGTACAGCGACACCGATCCATATGAGCCGCAGCCCGGCGGCTGCTGCAGCTACCTGCCATTTCTTAACCAGGGCATGGTTGAACTTCCGATAACGCTGCCGCAAGACCACACCCTGTTTTGCATCGTCCAGGATTCCGGCGCGGATACGTGGCTCCGCAAGGCGCGGCACCTGCGTGCACGCGGTGCGATGGCGCTCGTGCTCACCCACCCGGACTATGCCGGTGACCCGCAGCTGGCCGAGGGCTACCGTGCCCTGCTCGATGCGTTCGAGTGCGATGACACCGTCTGGCACGCGCTGCCGAGTGAGGTGGCGACCTGGTGGCGCCAGCGTTCCGCCTCGACGGTCGGCTGGGATGGTCACGGCTGGTCCGTGCAGGGCCCCGCATCGGCCAGCGGAACGGTCTCCTTCACGACCTTTGACGAGGTTCAGTCGGCCTCGCGGTAACTGCGGGCTGCCCGCCGATCAGCTGCCGCCTGGGATGGCCGCGGTACTGGCGGGTTCGAGGCTGCGCGCACCTCCGCATAGACGAGCTGCGCTCGCTCCCGCAGGCTGGCCAGGCCTGGCTGGAGCCATTGCTCGCGTAGCGCCACCTTCTGGCGATTCCTGTCTTCCGAGGGAATGTAGGCCTCGCCCGCATCCGGCGGCTCGGCGCGCGAGGCGAGCGCCGGGAGTTCCGCCTCGAGCTGCTCGCGGGTAACAGTGCCGGATTCGAAGCCAAGCAGGACCGCGGACAGGCTTTCCCGGTACTTCATGAGCTCGAAGCAGGCACGGCTGCTCCCATCGGTGTGCCTGGACTCGGCGAAACTGGTGCCGAAGTGCGCGTTCAGCCGCCTGATCACCGTCCCGAAATCGTGGATGACTTGCTCGAATTCGGCGACCACGAGACTGTCAAGCAACGGGAGCAGGCATGTGTAGAACCGGGAGTATGCGACCAGGGCACTCCGCATCGCCGCCGCCGGGTCGTAAGTGAGCTCCGAGAGGATCGCGTCCTCGGGCTCGCGAATCAGCAGCAGCGCCGGAATGCCGCGCCGTGCCGCCGTGATGAGCTGCGCTGGTGCGTGCAGATGGTGAGCGAGTCGTACCGGTCTGGCCTGGCTGAGCTGGAACGCGTATACGGCGAAGGTATTGGCGGAGCAGAAGTATCCCTCAATGACGAGCTCCGTCCGCGGGCCGATGACCTCCGGGCTGGGACCTGGGTACTTGCGACGGGCGAAGGGCAGATACAGAGCCGGATACTCGAACGCCTGCGTGCGGAGCAGGTGCCGGGCCCGGCGCGCAGGCGAGCTGGCTGACTGGCCGATCACTAGATCACGCCCCTCAGCGAGCGCATGCCGTCGGCCGCCGCGGTACCGGTTCTCCACGTTCAGCGTGCCATGCCTGACCAGGTGCAGCCGACAGGTGCCGGTTCCGGCCGATACCGGGCGGCTGCATCCAGCAGCCGGTTCTTCATCATCTGTCCTCCCTCGGATCGCTCTCGCCATCAGCTGACACAGTGGCGCGGCGCGCCTGGGCGGGCTGCGGGTTGCTGCTGCGGCGGACTTGCGGCGCCTTTCCGTTCGCCGCGCTGGTGTTCCGGCGCGGACCGGTGGCGGCGGTTGCACCGGCACCTGGGTGGCTAGCCTGGGCCCTCGGCAGGCGCTGGCGCCTGCCGAGGTTGTCGAGTACGCACCCGATCAGGACCGCGGGCGCCTGCTCCAGCTCATGGGCCGCGGCCCGCACCTGGGCCCGAGTCGACTGCCGGGCGTCTGCAACCAGCAGCACCATCTCGGCGAGTTCTGCGAGGGCGCTAGCGTCCGCGCTCGACAGGACCGCGGGCGCCTCGATGACGATGTAATCAGCCAGGTGCTGCATTTGCTGCAGCAGTTTGGGCAGGGCTTGCGCCTGCCCCGCCAGGTCCGCAGCGGCTGGCCCGGCCGTGAGCAGCGTCAGCCCGGGCACGTCCGTCTGCTGGATCGCGTCTGACAGCTCGGCAGTTCCGAGCAGGTTGCTGCTGAGGCCCACGTCATTGCGCGCGCTGAATAGCTCGTGCAAGGTCCCTGAGCGCAGGTCCGCACAGACCAGGATGGCCCTGCGACCGGACAGGGCCAGTGCGGCCGCCAGGTTAGCGGCCACAGTTGCCCTCTCCTCCCGCGCCGGGCTTGCCACTAGCAGCGTCCTGGCGTCGCAGCCGGCTGCTGCCAGCAATACCCGGGTCCGCAGATTCCGGTAGGCGTCCGCGGGCTTGGAATCGGGATAGCCGACCACGACAAGCTGGCCGGCTGCGTCTCCGTGGTCGCGCCGGAAGGCGGGAATTACGGCCAGCACTGGGGCACCCGCCTGCCCCTCCAGGTCGGCCGGACCCCGTAGCCGGTCATCCATCCAGTCACGCAGGAACGCGACTCCCGTGCCCAGCACGAGTCCCACGATCAGGCCCACTCCGACGTCAAGAAGGCGGTCCGGGCTGGACGGGGCATTCGGCAGTGACGCGGGGGTGATCAGCGCAGCTTGGACCCCGCCGATCGGTTGGGAGGTCGATGCGCTGCCCGCAGCGCCTCGGTGTGGCGTCCGGAATGTCACGTAGGCCTGCGCGAGACTCTGCGCAACCCTGCGCGCCAGGTACCGGTTCGGGTCCTTGTACGAGATCGCGAGCACGTAGGTGCTGGCGGGCGCGCTGACTGACAATCCCTTCTGCAGCGTGCTCACCGGCAGATGCACCGACCGGGACGCGATCGCGACGACCGCATAGGACGATGCGATCGCCTGCTCGGTGCCCATGTCAGGTGTCTGTGCGGTACTGCTTGCCAGCGACGGCGCGGGATAGATGACGACATCCGCGGTAGACAAATACTCCCGCGTCTGTGACCAGGCCAGCAGCGCCGCGCCTGCAGTCACGCCAAGCGTGATCAGCACAATCGCGGCTAGGTGAGCCACCAGGAACCGGTACCAGTGACCGGGCGTCCCTGGGGAACGCGGCGATCGGGTGGCTGCGGTCTCCATCGTCGGATATTCCCCGCGGCTACCGTCAGCGTCCGCGCGGGGAACGTTGCGCCCCGCCCTTGAGTAGGGCCTGCTTGCCGCTGGCTTACTCAAGCCGCTCCCGCCGTCCCCGTTATCCGCTGCCATAACGAACCTCCCCCAACGTGGTACCTGGCTCACTCAGCGCACCTTGACCGCTTTGCAGCGGACGCCGCGGTGCCGCCAGTGCGATCAAGCCGAACATGGCATCAGCCGCCCCGCGGTATGTCAGGTGCGGGTCAAAAGTCATCAGCACGGTGACGACGCAGACAGCCACGAACGTCGCGGTGCCGGCCACGCTTGCCGCACCGAGGCCGTAGCGTGCGGCCAGCCATCCCCTTCTGCTGGTGACCACCACGAAGAAGATGAAGCTGGCAAGCAGCGGGATGCCGCCTCCCCACAGCAGCCACGTATATCCGCTCTCAATCCAGACGTAGCCGGTTATCTGGCTCGGAACGGCGATCCGGGCGGCAGGCCGGACCCCAAGCAGGAAGTTCCAGTCCGAGAACAATTTCGGCCAGAAGTAGGTCCGCAGGTTGTTGAGCCGCCCAAGCCAGCTGGGTGGCAGCCCGTATGGCGACTGGAATCCGCTCAGCCTCTTGCTGATGACAGGCCACACGAGCACCGACCCGATTAGGCCGGCTGGCACGAAGACGGTCAGCAGCCTCGGTGAGTTCGTCACGGCTGCGATGCAGATGAGGCCGACGACCAGGCCGATGGCGCTGGAGAACTCGCCGGCGGCTAGCGCACCGAAGACGAACAGCGCCGCGGCGGCGCTAAGCAGGAGCCGGTGACGGCGGTACCGGATCCACAGCCCGCTTACGATCGCGAGGTTGTAAATCATGAGATCGGCAGTCGCAGCGGGCAGGCCCAGCGTGGAGCTGGCCCGGCCGCCTGCCGGGCCGCCCAGGTCCGCCGAGTATGCGTAGTAATCGTTGAGGAACCTCGGCACTCCGAGCAAATCAAGCGACTGGAGTATCGCTAGCAGCGCCACGACCGACGCAGCGGCAACAGAAAGCCTGAGGCAACGCAGGATCTGCTGGTCGGTGGAGACACTAACGCGGACTATGACGTACAGGCCCAGGAATTTCCACAGCACCAGGGCGTAAAGAATGTCGGCGCTGGATATCTGCTCCTGCCGGACCAGCATCCACAGCAACGGGACCACCGAGCTGGTAACCGCCATGAGGAGCAGGGACAGCTCGACCCGGTCGAACCGGATACTCGGCATCTGGCCCGTGCGCAGCCGCACGATGCCGCGCAGGGCGAGCGTCCCCCCGACGAGAAGATCGACGGCCTCGTTAGGCCGGACCAGCGGAAGGACAGCACCTCTGCTTATGCCAACCGTGAGCGGCGTCAGTCCGATGATGAGGTATGCCGCCAGCACTGGCCACTTCCACACGCACACCATGACGGTCAGCGCGAGCAGGGCCAGCAGCGCCTTCAGCGGGCCGAGTGCGGTGAGTGCGCCGACCCCAACCGCAGCCAGGAAGGCCGGTGCCAGTAGCCAGCGGCTGGGGAGACTGCTAAGGCGCCGCCCATCCCATTGACGTGCGGGGGGGCTGACTGTGCTGCCCTCGCTGCCTCGGGCTGGAGCCGGCCGTGGCAGGAAGGTACTGATCATGGCGTCCTGCTAATCGTGCGCCTCGCCTGACCGCGCACGTGGCCGAGCCCGTCGGCGAGCCAGCCCAGCTCCTCGGTTCGCCATAGCGCCTGGAAGGCGAAGTACACTCCCGCGCCAACCAGGGCGGCCGCCACTATGCCGACGCGCGGGCCGAACGGCCGCCCGAGCCAGTCCGGTACTGCCGCGGCGGTGAGCCATGCCGGGCCGGCCATGACGGCGGCGCCGGCGGCGAACCTGACCAGCGACGGCGCGAGCCGATGCGAGCCGCGGCTGAAACTCCGCCACATCCGGGCCGTCAGGTGGACGGCAGCCACCAGCACCGATGCAGACACCGCGAGCCCCAGGATGAGCACCACAGTCGGTCCGTGCACCAGCGTAGTTGTGCTGATTATGCCCAGGCATATGACGGTCTCGAGCAGCGTTGACCGCAGCGGGGTGCGAGTGTCCTTTCGCGCGTAGGACGCGTAGACGGCGATCATGAACGCGGTCTGGCCGACGACTGCGGGCGAAAGCGTGGCCAGCGACACGGCAACCAGCCGCACGCCCTCGGCTGACCCCATCCGCCCGAAGGAGATGGCCGTGGCCAGCGGCCCGGCCAGGACGACGTAGGCGACCGCCGCCGGAATCGTCAGGAACAGGCCAAGCAAGAAGCCGCGGACGAGGGTGTCACGGAACGCCGTCCTGTCACCGTCCAGATGCATCCGTGACAGCCGGGGAAGCATCGACAGCGCCACCGGCGTGGTGGCGAGGGCGTTGGCGAGATAGTAAAAGCTGAGCGCGATTTGGAAGGCGACGATCCCGCCGGGCGCGCGGTTGGCAGCAGCCAGCAGCGCCAGCATCTGAAGGGCAAACAGTCCTGCCTGCGCCAGCGAGGGCAGCGCCCGCCGGATGACGGCCCTGACCTCCGGGTCGCGCCACGCGAGCCGCGGTACGAGCAGGACGCCGACTCGCCTGGCCCCCCACCACTGTGTCGCCGCGTGCAGCGCGACTGCGCCCGTCGAACCCAGCCCGAGCAGCAGCAGTTCACCAGTGGGCAGGTCGGCGAGGCTGGTCCTGGTGCCATAGAGCACTGCGGTCGCAGCGAGGACAGCGATCGTGCCCAGGTTCTCAACCGCCGGGGCGGCGGCTGCCAGGGCAAAGCGCCGGTGTGCGTTCATGACTGCGGTAGCGGTGCCGACAATGCCGTAGCAGTAGACCTCCGGAATAAACATGATGATCAGCAGCCGGCCGGTGGCCACCTGCGCGGCAGTTACTGCGTGCGGCCCGCCGCCGAGAGCGGCAAACTTCAACGCCAGCGGCCCGAGGAGGATCGCCACTGGGGTGGCAACTAGCAGCGCTGCCAGCGTCATGCCCAGAAAGCCTCCGGCCACGCGCTCCGACGCGCACTTGTCGCCGCTGTCGATATAGCGGACTAGGGCTGGCACCAGCAGCGATGAAAACAGCGACCCAGCCAGGAAACCGTAATAGACAAGGTTCGGCAGTGAGTTGGTGAACTGGTAGGTGTTCCCGAGAAAAGTGGGGCCGAGCACCGCTCCCACTACAGCGAACCTGGCCACGCCAGTGATGCGGCTGATCGTGGTCCAGCCAGCCACGGTGATCGAGTCACCCGCCGCCGCAGCGGCCTCTGCCGCGGCCGTCTCGCTCGCGTCTGCCGGGCTGTTCGCGTCCTGGTTCGGCATACCCGCCGCAGGTGACCCGTCCGCCGCCATGGGCGCCCTGCTTACGGGCACCGTTCCGCCCGCGCCCAAGCGGATGGCGCGGTTCCGCCGATCCCCGGGAATGAGCTCGAGCGGGATGCGACCGCTTCGCCGTGAGCTCATCGGGCTCCGGCCGTGGACAGCACCACAGGCACGGTCTTCAGCAAGATAGCCAGGTCCAGGAGGAAGCTCTGCCACCGGACGTATTCAAGATCCAGTTCTAGGCCCTCCCGGATGGTAAGGGCGTTGCGCCCGCTGACCTGCCACAGGCCGGTCAGCCCCGGCAGCACCGAGAATCGCTGCTGATGGACGGCATCGAACATCTCGGCCTCCCATGGCAGCGCTGGGCGGGGGCCTACCAGCGACATCTGTCCGCGGATGACGTTGAGCAGCTGCGGTAGCTCATCGATACTGGTCCGGCGAAGCAGCCGACCCACCTTGGTGACCCGGGGGTCCGCATCGAGCTTGTACAGGCCAGCTGCGACGTCGGCCCGCGGCGTACCGGTAAGAAGCTCGTGGACATACGCACGGTGCAGGTGATCAGGGCAGCCGTCGTACATGGTGCGGAACTTATAGAGCACGAACGGCCGTCCGTACTGTCCCAGCCGGACCTGGCTGAAGAGCGCTCGCCCCGGCGTGGTCAGGCGCACCATCACGCCCACCGCCAGCAGGAACGGCAAGAGGGCGAGCAGGAACACGGATGCGACGGCCAGATCGAAGGCGCGCTTTGTTGCTCTCCGCCGGAGAGGCGGCGGAGAGGCCACGCACGTGTCAGCCGAGCGGGAGTCCCGGATTGTCATCGTGAACGCCGACCGGATGTGACGTTGCCGTTGCCGTCGCGGGCTGACACGGAGAACTGGTAACGGCTCACCGACGTTTCCACTGCGGCGATGCGGGATTCGATCGCGTCGAGATCGTTAACTTCGCCCCGCACGGTCGCCGGGTTGCCGAAGGCGACTGCACCGTCAGGAATGTCCCTGGCGACCACGGCGCCAGCGCCCACAAGGCAGCCGGCTCCGATGCGGACGAACGGCAGGATCGTCGCGTTGACGCCGATCTGCGCGCCAGGTCCGATGCACGGGCCGGCCATCACCCGCGCCGAGGAGGCCTGACCGGGGTACAAATCATTGGCAATAGCCACGCCCGGGGCGAGGAATGCGTCGGCGCCAATCTCGGTGAACTGCGCTACGTAGCAGTTGGAATGGATCTTGACCCGGTCACCGATCGAGCAGCCATAGTCCACCACTGAGTTGCTCCACACAGACACGTCGTTGCCAATCGCGCAGTCCTCGCGAATGACGACGTTGTGCCCGGTTTGGAAGCGGGCCCCTATGCGCGACCCGAGATAAAGCACGGTGCCGCTCCGGACTCGGGCGTGTACCCCGACGACCAGCCGCTGCCCTTGCTGCCTGGCGGAGGCGTACCCGAGGGTGACGCCTGCGTCGGCATCGAGCCCGTCCCCAATGCTTATGCCAGGCAGCATGTGGTTCCTCCGTTCAGGCAAGCCGCGATCGCATAGCACCGCAGGACTGCAGAACTGCTTCGCACACCCGCTCAACCTGGATGTCGCTCATGTGCGGGAACATGGGCAGCGAGAGCACCTCATCAGCTGCCCGATCCACGACGGGCAGCGGCGTAGTCGCCAGGCCCCGGAATGGGGGATGGTGATGACACGGCGTCGGATAGTGGATGCCAGTCTGGATGCCCATAGAGCTGAGGTACTGGCGCACACGGTAGCGGTCTGGGACCCGGATCACCGCGAGGTGGTAGACGGCATAGGCCAGCTCGGCTTCCTCGACCAGGAGCACCGGGCTACCGGCGAAGGCGCTGCGATACTGCGCGGCGACTGCCCGGCGTGCGCGCGTCCAGGCGTCCAGTCTCGGCAGCTTCGCTGTCAGTGTCATCGCCTGCAGCGCGTCGAGGCGGCTGTTCGTGCCGGCCAGCTCATGCCGGTGATGCGAGCCCTCGGCCCGGCCGTGGTCGCGAAGGCTCTTGAGCCGGGCAGCCAGCTGGGCGTCCGAGGTCACGACCGCGCCAGCGTCGCCGAATGCTCCCAGGTTCTTGCTCGGGTAGAAGCTGAAGCACCCCGCCTGGCCGACGGAGCCCGCAGGCAGGCCATGCCAGGTCGCACCGTGTGCCTGCGCCGCATCCTCGATGAAGGCGAGCCCTGCCTTGGCGGCCGCACGGCCCAGCGCGTCCACGTCTGGCATCTGCCCGTAGAGATCAACGACGAGCACTGCGGCGGTGCGGCCGGTAATGGCGGCCTCAAGCGCCTCGGCCGTGAGCAGCAAGGTTCGCGGGTCCACGTCGGCGAACCGCGGCGTTGCGCCGGCCAGGACAATCGCCTCCGCTGACGCCACGAACGTGTTTGCAGGAACAATCACCTCGTCACCCGGGCCGATGCCTAGAGCGGTCAGTGTCAGCTGGATAGCGTCGGTCCCGTTGGCAACGCCGACCGCGTACGCTGCCCCGCAGTATTCGGCCCAGGACCGCTCGAACGCCTCGACCGCCTCGCCGCCGATGAAGCCGCTGGTTTCCAGCAAGCACTGCCATGCGCGGTCTACCTCACCCCGGACCTCACGGGTTATGGCGCCGAGGTCGCTGAACGGAACAGCCTCGATCACCGAGCCCGCCCCTGTCCAGCTGTCATCACGGGGGCCCCGCCGGATGCCGCCCGCTGCACTTGGCCCGGCAGGCCAAGGCCACCCTGATTACCGTTGCCCGAGACGAGCGCCCGCACGAAGCGGGAATACGACCCGAGTTCCTCGAGGAGCACCGGTCGGCCCAGGCGGCGCGACAGCTGAGCGGCCTCCAGCACCTCAACAACCGCCAGGCCGTTCTCGCCGTCGGTCAGCGGAACGGAACCACTCAAAACGCACTCGACGAAGTGCCTGTCCTGAAGCACCAGCGGTTCGTCAGCCGCCACGAACGGAACCAGGATGTCGCCATACCGGTACGACATCGGCGGCTGGGTGAGATTGTCGCCGCTGTCCGGCAGGAAGACTCCCTTGTCCAGGATGCGGACCTGTTCGTCCGGCTCAAGGTCGTTATAGACCGCCATCTTCTCGCTGCCGACCGCGGTCAGCCTGCGCACCTTGCATGGGTCGAGCCAGCTGACGTGAATGTTCGCAGACAGGCCGCGGTCGTCGAAGAAGGCGTCGTAGAACAACCGCAGGTAGGCCACGTCCTCAAAGCGCCGGTGCGCGTGGCGGGCCGCCCAGGCCTGCACCGCAACCGGCTTCCTGCCGAGCACGTGGTTAATGATGGACACGTCGTGCGGCGCGAGGTCCAGGATGACATTCACGTCGTCCTGGTACAGGCCGAGATTGAGGCGTGCGCTGTCGATGTAGTAGAGCTCTCCAAGTTCGCCATCACGTATGAGCTCGCGCAGCTTCCGCACGGCCGGGTTGTACTCGAACGTGTGCCCGACCATGAGAATCACGCCTGCCTCGGCGGCTGCCTGTATCAGCCTCCTGGCATCGGCAGTGGTGGGCGCGAGTGGCTTCTCAACCAGGACGTGCTTGCGAGCCGCTATTGCCTCGAGGGCTACCGACACATGAGCGCTTGGCGGGGTGGCCACCACAACCGCGTCAACCTGCGGCAAGGCCGACTTAAGGCTGGTGAAGCGCGGTGCGGACCGGTAGCTTTTCGCGAGGCTACGCATCCGGTCCGCACGGGAATCGACGAGGATAACCTCGTCGATTCCGTCCGTCGCATTCAGCACGCGTACGTGCTTGGACCCCCAGTATCCGCAGCCGACCACGGCTATGCGGAGTCCAGGCCCGCCCGCTACCGAAGACAACGCTGTCAACCCCCCCGGGTAAGATGGGGGCTGTCATGGCCCCCGGCGGGTCGCGGCTAGCAGCCAACTCCCGTAGAGCAGAAGTTAGCGCGGCATTCGATGTCAACACATCACCCATCCGACGTGGTGCTTTTCATCAGTGTGGGGAGTGTGCATCGCCGTGATCCCGGATGACATGCTGTGGCGCTCAACCTGTGCTGCTCGAACTGACCTGTGGTGGCTCGGACCAACCTGCGCGGACTCGCACCAAACTTGTGCTGGCTCGCACCGACCTGCGGCAGGTTGCTCTGCCAGAGCCGACGAGCGCCAGGTGCTGCTGGGCATCCTGGACGCCGACCCCGGGCTGGCCAGCGACCGGGCGGGCCAGCTCCTCATCGGCGACGAGAACTACTTCGGCGGCGACTTCATGGCAACCCTCGCCTGGGGTCGGCCTGAAGCTGCTGCGCCCAGTCCCCAAGGGCGAAGCCGAACGAGCCGGCTCGCATTTCTTCAAGCCGCTACGGCAGGCCGCCGAGTCCATCTTCGACAGCTACAAGGGACAGCTCGACCTCGAGCGGCACGGCGGCAAGACATCAGCCTGAGTCCTGATCCGCTTCCTGCAGCGCATCCTCGCGCTGACCGCCGCCAGCTGGCACAACGACCGGACAGGCCAGCCCGTGAAACGATCACTCCAGGTCCTATGACGACTAACCCTTGGAATCGATCATCTGGCCTCGACCGGGCTAGTGCAACCAGTTCCAGGGTGGAGTGGACGCCGAGCTTCGACCTCAGATTTTGCAGATGAGTCCGTACGGTGTTGGCAGAAAGGTGCAAGCACTGCGCCACCTCTGCGCAGCCTGCTCCTGCGAACAGATGGGACAGGACGTCGCGCTCGCGCGGCGTGAGCACGGCGAGAAGCCGGTCGTAGCCTTGGCGCTCGGTCTGCTGGCCGATAAGGAACTGCAGTACCTCGCCGAGTGCCGCAGGGGGCAGCCAGGTTTCGCCTCGGGCCACGCGTTGAATCACCTGAATTAGGTGTTCGATGGACTCCTCCTTGCGAACCCACGCTGCAGCCCCAGCGCGGACCACGGCAACGATTTGCTCCGCATCCGCTCCCGTGCTGAGTATGACAATGCGGGCAGTGACTTCTCCGGCGGCTCTCTCCGCACACAGGCCGAGAATTGTGTCTCTGGGCAAGTCACCGTCAAGCAAAATCACGTCGGCATGTTGCTCAGCGGTCATGCGTCGAGCAGGCTCCACTGACTGCAGGACTGCCTGGACCGAAACGCTCGTGTCCGCCCGCAACCTTGCCGCGAGGGCGTCCGCGAATACCCGCTGCTCGAGCACCACGACCACCCTGACTGGCATCGCAGGCGTCCCAGAGATCCCGGCCCTTCCTGTTAGACCGCCCAAAGGGCTGGTTGCGTCTGGCAGGCGCGAGGTATCCTCGCTTCGGCGGGCCAGGGGAACGACTTCGGCCGTCGGCGCGTGATTTCGGTTGGCCGGGGAAACGACCTCGGCTGACGACGCGTGATCCAGCGTGCCTTCATGGCTCGCCAGGGCGGCGATCTGGAGCCGGTTATGGGCCCGGGATTTGGCAAGGACGTTTTTCACGTATGAACGGATCGTGCCTGTCGTCACGTTCATAGCTGCGGCCATCTGCTTTGTGCTCTCGCCCTTGGTGATGCGGGCGACGATCTCGTGCTCCCTGGGTGTCAGCTCATCCGTCGGCTGCCTGGCCGGCCTTCGCGCGCGGCGCCTGGCCACGCCGCGTCGTAGGCCCGTATCGAACACAGTGCCGCCTTCTGCAATTACCTCAAGCGCGTGAGCGATCTCTTCCACGTTCTGGTTCTGCCGGATAAGGCCGACCACACCGATGTCCATGGCCTCGGACAGCACGCTGAGGTCGGTTACTGCCGACAGCACCAGCACTTTAGTGCTGGCGCTGTGCCGGCGGATTGCCCGTGCGGCATCGAGACCGGCTTCTTGACGCCCAGGGTACAGGTCGAGGAGGCAGACGTCCGGCCGGTAGAGACTGATCGCAGAAGCGCTATTGGCGGCAGGCGAGACTATCGCCGATACCCGATGACCGTGCGCCTCAAGGGCCGCTGCGAGCGCCTCGGCGAGAACGATGTAGTCGTCGCAGATGATCAGACGCATCGGTCAGCGACTGGAACGGCCGCGACGGAGGTGACCCGAAAGTCTTCCTGGAGCCCCCACGCGACCGCGCTCACGTTGACTCGGCATCCATCGTGGCTGCTGGCGCTTAACCGGGCCGCGCGGCCCTCCGCCATCACCTCCCTGGCCGCGCCAGGTGCTGACGGCAGGTACTGCTGCTGCCTGCACGAGAAGCAGAAGGACGATCGAGAGGACCATCGGCAGCAGCGTATCCACCCCATCACTGTGCCGTACCAGCCCGGTCATGTCCTCATGCATCTGAATGAATATTCAGACAGGCAATGTGGTAGGCGGCCCGGACAGTCCTGCGGCCGCGTCGAGGCCTGCTAGGCGCTGGGCCGCTACGATGAGGCGCTGGCCGACTTCGACCGCGCGAAAGGCAGCAGGAAAGCGGACAGCGTGGCCGGTTTCTCCACTGGCCGTCTCGTATAACTGGCCGGATACCGGGCCTGGTGCCCGGGCGCGAAAGCGCGCTGACGTGCGGCAGGTGAGCGTACGCACCACCAGAAGGGCGGCCAGAATCCGGGCTGACGGAATCGGCGGGACGCCGCTCAAGGTGATCTGGCTATTGCCCCGCGGTCCGGGCTCCCCGGGCCTATCCTGAGAAAGCCGGCTGGCTCTCAGCAAGTTGGGGGGATGCCATGCCAGATGACAACGCCCGGGCGGCTGACGACACAGGCAAGCTCCGGGCCAGGTTCCCGCGGTGGGGCATTCTGTTTGATCCCCTGGAAAGCGTGTGGGTCGCGGTCCGCGGCAGGCGAACGCTTGTCGCGGCCAGCAGCCCTGAGAAGCTGACCGAGCAGGTGGAGGCAGCGGCCCGGGGCGAGGCCGGGCCGGATGAGGGCGACAAGACCCAGACGTGGCGTGTTCTCCGCAAGCATGGGCGGGGCTAGCGGCTGCGGCAGAGAGGAACGGTGCCGCCCCGGGAGGGCTCCTGGCTAGCGGTAACGATACGTCAGCGGCCTTGACACGCTTCAAATACCCGAGCCGCCTAACTAATCTGCGCGTCCTGGCGCTCATCAGTTCCCGCTCTGACTAGCTCGTATCCGGCTGCAGTCGGGTAGTGCGTCATGAAGTCGTCGAACGTGGCGCGCTGATCAACAGAATCCTCGATCGGTGGGGTGCTCGATGGCATGATCAACAAGTACTACCGGGCAGCGTAGCTGACCTCATGAATCCACAGGTCAGACACCGTACGACTAATTTTGAAGCGGTACAGGCCTGATCAATGACTACGCGCACGCCGCCTGACCCACCGGGAACCCGCAGGTCACCGGCCCGAATCGTATTCTCGGGCGGCACAGGGTCGGGCGACCCGTCAGTACTGCCCGGTCTCGACGTAGCTCTCGTCGTCGTCCGCCCCGTAGCTGTCTGCCGCGGTCCCCGGGTCGAACCCGGCTGGGGAGTCCCTCAGCGCGAGGCCCATGTCGATCAGCTTCTGCCTGACCTCCTCGATCGACTTCGCGCCGAAGTTGCGGACGTCGAGCAGGTCATGCTCGCTGCGGGCGACCAGCTCGCCCACGGTTTGAATCCCCTCGCGCCTGAGGCAGTTGTACGAGCGGACGGTGAGGTTCAGCTCCTCGATCGGCAGCGCAAGGCCGGCGGCCAGCGCGGCATCGATCGGCAACGGGCCGATGTCGATGCCCTCGGCGTCCACGTTCAGTTCCCTGGCCAGGCCGAACAGCTCGACCAGCGTCTTGCCGGCGCTGGCCACCGCGTCCCTGGGGCGCAGGCTGGGCTTGGTCTCCACGTCGAGGATCAGCTTGTCGAAGTCGGTGCGCTGCTCGACCCGGGTGGCCTCGACCTTGTAGGTGACCCGCAGCACCGGCGAGTAGATCGAGTCGATCGGGATCCGGCCGATCTCCTGCCCCGGCTGCTTGTTCTGCGCCGCGGACACGTAGCCCCGGCCGCGCTCGACCGTCAGCTCCATCTCGAGCTTCCCCTTGCTGTTCAGGGTCGCGATATGCAGGTCCGGGTTGTGCACCTCCACGCCGGCCGGCGGCGCGATGTCGGCAGCCGTGACCGGGCCGGGGCCCTGCTTGCGCAGGTACACCGGCACCGGCTCGTCATGCTCGGAGGAGACGGCCAGCTCCTTCAGGTTCAGGATGATGTCAGTGACATCCTCGGTGACCCCGGGCACGGTGGAGAACTCGTGCAGCATGCCCTCGATCCTGATACTGGTCACTGCGGCACCGGGGATCGAGGAGAGCAGAGTGCGGCGGAGCGTGTTCCCGATCGTGTAGCCGAACCCCGGCTCCAGCGGCTCGATCACGAACCGGGACCGGAACTCGCCTGCCTGATCCTCGGTGACGCTCGGACGCTGGGCGATGAGCATAGACGTTCCTTCCCGCGATGCCCGTCATCTGACTATCGCGACTTCGCTGACGGCTCGCCGCCGTCAGCTGCCGCGGCCGCCGCCGTTGCGCGGGTCACCGCAGGACCATTACGTCGAGTAGTACTCGACTACTTCAAGTAGTACTCGACGATGAGCTACTCCTGGACCGGACCGTTCGGGATCCGGTGGTTAAGAACCTGACCGCATGCCAGGTGCGGCCGGCGTTCAGGGTCCGCAGCAGCTGGCGGGGGCC
>Ga0116110_1000214_pt1 | contig 37491 bp, 33 predicted proteins | sample June2015DPH_8_50_FD_89719 | JGI IMG/M metagenome (GOLD analysis project Ga0116110, IMG submission 89719) | Peatland microbial communities from SPRUCE experiment site at the Marcell Experimental Forest, Minnesota, USA - June2015DPH_8_40 | ecosystem: Environmental > Terrestrial > Soil > Wetlands >...
CTGGACCCTCACTGCGCTCAGGTCCGGGCTTGACGTCTCTAGCATGGTTAAACGCTTAAAGTCCGGGCACGATCTTTTTGTGAGTGCCCAGTTCGCGCCCGATCTTTTGAGAGGGCGCACCCCCTCGCAGCTCTCCATGCCCGGACCATGATCCTGCTATTTAAGAATGGCGCTGCGGCGGCGCCGAGCGCTTGGCCGCGCGCGTCTGCGCGCGCGGCCAAATCTTGCGGGGTGCGGGGAAGTCACTTCCCCGCTCTTTTCAATTAATTCAATCTTGAACGCAAACTGGTATTAGTTGCAATATGGTGCTTGATGATTACCCTTACACTCATTGGATTGCAAAGCGTACACTACGGCATGTCTCGTTCTACAGTTGCGCTGTGAAATCAATTTTGTGATTGGTAAGGGGAGAGGCGAACCACCCTTTCCCTGTTTTAGGCGGTAGATATAACCAAAGGAGAATTGCCATGTCCGTATACAAGATCGTCGAACTCGTCGGGACCAGTCCCATTTCCTGGGAGGAAGCGGCAAAAGAGGTCATTGAAACTTCAACCAAGAGTCTGAGGGACCTGAGAATTGCTGAGGTGGACAAGCTGGACGTGCGGATTGAGAACGGGAAGATAGTAGAATATCGCGCGCGCGTGAAGCTCTCCTTCAAGTACAAGGGGAATGATTGATCGGTCCGAGCCGGTTGATTCAAGAGCATAAAATCCGTTAAGCGGTGACGGCAAGCCCATTCAGGAACGAATGGGTCACGGGTGTCGTTCGATTTATCCGTTTCGTTGGCTCACCCTATGTCCAATCGGCTCATAGAAAGAATTAGCCGCTGGAATAGTCAAATATTGAGTAGGCTTATTCACTTTTTCACTTTAAATCATTAAAGGTGGAAACTATGCGTTTAAAATGATTAGTCACAATTATAGTGATTCTGTTTCTGTCGGTTGGGCTTATCTGCAGTACAATAGAAAAGGTATGGGCAGCGGACGCCGCAGAGAAAGAGGAAATGCAAGCGACCCCATCTGAAGAGGAACAGGCACAACTTGTCTCAACCACTATGCACGTATTTGCCGTCTCTATTAATGATAAGAGCATGAAGCGCTTTTATATCCATATATCTGCTTTGCGGCAAGGACAGGTTACAGTAGAACAACTCAATGGAATGTTCAAAGTTTTTATGGACCGCAATATGAACCTTACAGTACTTGACGACCTAGTGTAGCGTTTCACAAATTCATCGATATTTGACTACAATGACTCGCCACACTCCGTCATTCCGGCAGTGCTTTTGAGCCGGAATCCAGAGAGATTTTTAAATATCGAGTAACTAAAGAAACGCAACACTAGAACCATCCATCCATGCTGCCTCAATAAATCTAAAAGGTGTCCTCACGATTAAGGGTGAGTATCCGGAGACCGATGATGCCACTGTCGTTTTCAAAATGGAATATTTCATGGAAGGGAAGTCTTGGAAATGCGTTGGCATCGACGTAAAGATTAAATAACCCCACCCATAGGACGGCCTTAATATCACCCCCGGATGGGTCGGTCCTGGCCAAGTATCTGCTTCCGAAGAAAATGTTCTAAGAAACGCGGGTTGTTATCCCCTTAAAAACTCATTTTGGGCACTGAAACCGATCTCTAACCTGGGGGTGGTCTTTCCCCTTTCAGAGACACAGAAAGCGTGTAGAGCGATGGGTTGCGCTCCACCCATCCTACGGGCTATGGGCTCGTTCTCCTCCACGAACGGCGCTACTAACCTGTCGATTCGTGTCTTCAAAATTTAATAAGGTATTATGTCTCACTCTTCACTCTTCACTGGCGCGTACAATAGAGCGAAATAGCACTCTCAAATTGCCCAGCGCCGGGCCGCAGGCCCTCACTATTCACTCTTCACTGTTCACTGTTCACTATTCACTATTCACTATTCACTATTCACTATTCACTATTCACTATTCACTATTCACTATTCACTATTCACTATTCACTATTCACTCTTCACTGTTCACTATTCACTATTCACTATTCACTATTCACTATTCACTATTCACTATTCACTATTCACTATTCACTATTCACTATTCACTATTTTGCAACCGTGAAACTTTGCGAGACGAGCTTGCGGTCGCCATACCAGATTTCCATGGTCCAAGTGCCTGGAACGAGTTCCCACGGGCTATCGAATGAATAATCATGATATTGTGGCTGCCCAATAGCCGTGTTTCTGGTGTACTCGTGGCGCAGGATGGGCTGAGACGCTTGGGGGTTGCGCAGTCCCGGCGATGGGAAATAGGTCACCATCCTCAACGGCACCATCGCGCCGACAGGTGCACCAACCATTGTAAAGTGGAATCCAAAATGGACCCCGAGCTGCATCGGCACCGTCCGTGTCATCGCGGCGAGCCGCTCGTCAGTCTCAATGGCGTGCCCAATACCCTGTCCGGATGGCTGATCCTCATGCCTTGTCGCTGTATAAATGCCGTAATCCGTAACATTGACGCTGTTGACCACCGGGGTTTGCGCGTAAGCGCTGACGGATAGGAATATCAGAACCAAGAGTGACAATGCGATTTTCATAGTTGCCTCCTTATTCGGCTCTTGGCGTTGTTTCCCAGCCCTCCGGCGCCTTCACCGTATCAGACATTTCCCAGAGTTGGGGGTGACGCCTGCTGCCATCGCTGGGGTGAGTGATTCGGCGCGCACCTTGCCGCTCTTCAGGCCACTCCTGCTTATTAACCGGCATAGCACGCATACTTTATACATTAGCCGGCGCAGTTTAAATATAATTCGAAAAAATTTGTCGCAGGTATTAGACTCTCTGGCGCGTTAGGTAACAAAGGGTGAGAGATGGGCTGCCGTTCTCGCTGCTGCCGTATTGAGTCGTCTCGCTTAAGATTATCTGAATAGCGAGGCTCCATAACGAAGTACTGGTTGCATTTCGTCTGCGATTACATCAGGTGTGTAAATTTTCAGATAATTGACATGATGACCGGCCTTGTTCGGCCTCATCCCTTTATCGATCGACCTTCTCAAAGCAAGCGGGGGATCTCCCTTCGCGCCCATCTCTTCGCTGCAGGTGCCGCGTTCGGAAGCGCACTTCATTTCAAGACCGGTGATAATACGTCCGGCATAACTTATCACCCAAGGGGTGGATGTCTGCTGATGCTTCGCGCCTGCATGCAGATCGTGGTTCTCAAGTATAAAACGGCGTCCCAGCAGACCGATTGCCAGGTGGAGAAGTGTTGGCCTCATACGCATACCCGCACCAGGATGGATTTTGCCCTGGTCATTAATGTTAAGACCCCCATACACCGGCAGAGAAACATACTGATCAGGAAAGTCGGCGGCATAAACCTCGAATACCTTCCGCCATGCCGATATATATTTGCGCGGCTTATAAGAATGATTTTGCCACTTCTTAAGATCCCCTCGCTTGTTTGGCAAGGTCGCCTCTGTAGAAACCGATGTCGGTCCGGCCGCCGCGATCACCTTAAAAGCAGGAGACTTCCCGTACCTGTTGCTAATTTGTTTCAGGAATGTGAACCAGCGGTTAAGGTATACCCTGTCCCATGGCATCGGAAGCCTCAGAACTGTGCCTGCATCAGGTCCATATTGTACTGCGAACTTTTCGCTCTCTACGCCTTCCAATGCCCATGCGGGAGCAAAAAAGCCGGGGTAGATGGACAGTTGTACCCATTTCTCTGATGATTCTGCAGCAGTGAACAGTTCATCCAACTTCGACCAATCCGGTTTTCCCTGGACCGGCTCAATGTCACTCCACTTGATCTGACAATCCACACCACTGATGAAGGGATTATTCAATGCTCGATGATATAACGCGGGAACATCTTGGGGCTTGATCTTTACCCCCCTGACTACAACGAGTCCTCTCGGTGGAGAGCCATCAGTCGATGCCCACGACTGCCCGGTCTTTGTCACTACCTCAATCGAAAACAACAACAAGGCGCCGGCCAAAGCAAAAGCGACGCGAACAGCACATCTTACAGATTGTGGCGCATGGTGCATCAACATCCGATCCTCCTCAGAACTATCGCCTCTAGTACCGGCACACATTCCTGGGGTGTTTCCCCATAGTATTCTCCGTTTTCTTCTGTCGGCGCTCTTCCTTGACTAATTGCAAGTTCATATCCAAGTCCACATGTGTCAAGGTCTCTTTGCCGGTATTTGGCTGGATATAGACGCCAAAGGCCGTTCTCCATCAGTGTCGAAACAGGAATACGACTATGTTGCCCTGTACGTAACAAGCGTACGAAATTGTATTTTGTTCGTGAAATTAATTAGTTGCGTGCAGCTTGCCAATCCATGAAATCCAAAAACAAACCGGCGCATAACGCCGATGATTCTAATCTGGAATAATGCACCAACTTCAGTGCCAGGCATCCCAACCGCATTTTAGGGTCGGGTCTTTGCCCGAAAAAACTTCAGTTGCGCGCCTGAGACCGGAAAAAGTATACGATCTTCGGGTGGAAAACGGGATCGGGACAAGCCAAGTATCTGTTTCCGAAGAAAATATTCTAAAACCGGGGATTGTTATCGCCTTAAAAGTCATTTTTGGCCCGACGCTGTTTGCGCTAAAGGGCAAATTGAGAGTATCCGCTTCACCAACGAAAAAAACAGCTTCCCCATTGGTTGCATAAGGCCGGACCGGTTTTACGTTTGCCTTTGTCGAGCCATGGAAATAAATTAAAGAGTCCCTGGCGATTTTTCCCCGGTTGTCTTATTGTGCTGAGCGGTGAGCAAGGTTGTTCGCTATTCTAGCGCCCATCCGGAAACTCCGGATGGAACGCTGTCTGTTTCCGATTCGAAAAGGAGGCATTTTTCGTACTGGCAAGGAAATCGAGGGGTTGCGCGGAGGCGTACTTGGGTACCGCCTCGCGGAGCGTCGAGAACTTGGATGTGCCACCGCCGAAGGCAGTGGCCAAGTCGGTCGGCGGTCCCACCGCCCCAGGGCGGAAAAGGACCCTTTCCGGATGGAAACTATTCTATCTGTGACGATCAGTGCCGGTATTGGTGGCGGGCGAAATGAGAATTGCTATTCCAACGGATGCATGGCATCCGCAAGTAAGCGGCGTGGTTACGAAATTCGAGCGCATTGCTCGCGAGATCGAGCAAATGGGGCACGAAGTGTGCTTTATCACGCCCGATATGTTCAGAACAATTCCCTGTCCTACATATCCGCAGATAAGACTTGCGTTGAATCCTCGCAAAAAAGTGGCCGGGATTCTTGATGCTTTCGCTCCGGATTGCATACACCTGGCGACGGAAGGACCTATCGGGTTAGCTGCCCACTCGTACTGTTTAAGGGGCAATTACCCCTTTACTTCATCCTATACAACCAGGTTTCCCGAATACATCAGGCTGAGATTCCCCATCCCTTTGAAAATAAGCTATTCATGGTTCAGATGGTTCCACAAGGCCTCTTCGGGAGTTATGGTTTCCACTTCCGCCCTGATAAGTGAACTGAGCGGATGGGAATTCAAAAACCTCGTCAAGTGGACCCCCGGAGTCGATACTACGCTATTTTCCCCTGCGAGGAAGGGGCTTTTGACAGATGAGAGACCGATTCTGATATATGTGGGCAGAGTCGCAGTGGAGAAAAACATTGAGAAATTCCTGGATCTAAATCTTGGGGGAACCAAGTATGTCGTCGGCCACGGACCGGATTTCGCCAGGCTGAAGGCCAAATACCCGCAAGCGAGATTTGTGGGGGCCAAAAGCGGCGAGGAATTGGCCGGCTATTATGCGTCTGCCGACGTATTCGTCTTCCCGAGCAAGACGGACACCTTTGGGCTGGTCATACTCGAAGCTTTGGCGAGCGGGGTCCCGGTGGCGGCTTATCCTGTGAGAGGTCCACTTGAGATCATAAGGCAGGGTGACACGGGGTTCATGGAAGAGGACCTTGGCAGGGCCGTCGTTAGAGCGCTGGCAATCGACCGCGGCAAGTGCCGTGAGTTTGCGCTGTCCCTGAGTTGGAAAAAGAGCGCCAGGGAGTTTATTGGTAATCTTGCCCCTATCCGGCGGAAATAAAGCCGCTCGCGGGCGCCATCCATGTTTCATGGAAGGATGGGTAAAGCGCAGCGAAACCCATCACCTTCCGGATGAACCCGCCGGCCCGCTTTCCGACGCCAGCAGCTCCAGAAAATTATCCACAAGGTAAGGATCCAGGGCCTTCCCCTTCTCTGCTTTCAAGATCTCAATAATAGACGATAACGGCTTCGGTTCCTGATAAGACCGCCTGCTCCGCAGTGCATCGAACACGTCGGCGACGGCGACCATCCGGCTCACTATGTGGGGCTTCCACTCACTTTTGATCCTCGGGTAACCGCCTTGTCCGTCATATCTCATATGGTGCTCCATGGCAGCCAGCACAGCCAAATGTGGAATTTCCGAGCCGCCCTGCAGGTAAAGGGCGCCTCTGGTGGGGTGCGTGTTAATGATCGACCATTCCTCGGAGGTCAACGTTCCGGGCTTGTTGATGATTTCTTCAGGGATGAAGAGCTTCCCGAGGTCGTGGAGCATACCTGCAACACCGATCGTATGGAGGTGCCTTCCTCCTGCCTTTGCTTTTCCGGCTGCATTTGCTCCATCTCTGAACCCCCTCCATCAGGGAAGATTCTTCGCCTCGCTGCCCGGATATTACCCTGACCCTACCCCATTTATTAGAACATACCGAAAGGAACAGGCATCGCGAATCCTTGTTAGGATTAGATTTATATACCTTGTTAATAACGTTGGCAAATTATGGGATCATCCGGCAAACGAGTACCTGCACGACGAGAAAGCACAGTATCTGTGTGCTGTGAATTCGCTCTGTGGGGGCTTTTTGACTTTCTGCCCTGAAAGGGCTGCGTAGGGTAGCCCCTTCGGAGCAAAAACCCAAACCACAGGTACGCATTTGCCTGAAGACCTCAAAATACTTAGGCCGGCAATCATCACATTACGCCCTCCCCGACCTGTTCGGTAATGAAGCACTTCTTGTGCTCTTGAGCGTCGATTACGGCAAGGGCGGTCGTATTGATTATGTCCTCTACGTCACAATTGCGCTGCAGCACGTGAATCGATTCACTGGTTCCCATAAGGATCGGACCGATTGCCTTTGCGCCTCCAAGCCGCGCCATCAGTTTGAAGGCGATATTGCCGGCTTCAAGGGACGGAAAGATCAACACGTTTGCCCGCCTTTTAAGCGTGTTAAATTCATAGACCCCGTTCAGGATCTCGGGCACAACAGCCGTATCGGCCTGCATCTCCCCGTCTATCACGATGTCGGGACGGCGCTGTTTGACGATCTGAGTCGCCTCTGCGACCTTGTCGGACCTCGGGTGGCGTGTGCTCCCGAAGTTGCTGAACGAGAGCATGGCAATTCGGGGCTGAATATCGAGTTGTTTAACCGTGTCTGCGGTGCAGATCGCTATTTCAGCCAACTGCTCGGCCGTAGGGTCAATATTTACAGTGGTGTCGGCAAAAAATATTACATCTTTCTGAAAAACCATCATGTAGACGCCGGCGATAACCGTAGTGCCCTTCGAGAGCGGCAGGGTCTGAAGCGCGGGTCTGATCGTATCCGGATAATACTGGTTTACTCCGCCTACCAGACCGTCAGCGTCACACATTCTCACCATCATGGCCCCGAAATAATTGTTGTTGGTGCTGAGCAGTCTTCTAGCCTCCTGAGGCGTAATTCCTTTTCGGCAACGCATTTTGAAAAATTCCGTAGCGTATTGCCCTATCCGGTCGGATTTTTGCGGATCGACCACCGTTGCCCCACTGAGATCGAGGTGCAGTTCGGCCGTTTTTTTTCTAATCACCGCCGCGTTCCCGAGCAGGATGGGTTTTGCGATCTCCTCATCCAAAAGCACCTGACAAGCCCTCAATATTTTGGGATCCACGCCTTCAAGGAAAACTATCCGCTTGGGGTCATGCTTTGCCTTATGAATGATGCGCCGCATGATTTCCTGAGCGCGCCCCAAGTGGCTTTCCAGCCGATCATGGTATTCATCCCAGTCAGTTATCGGCTTTCCGGCAACCCCGGATTCAACTGCCGCCTTTGCCACTGCAAGCGTTTCCCTTATGAGCACACGCGGGTCGAACGGCTTGGGAATGATATAGTTTGGGCCGTATTCCAGCATCTCTTTACCGTAGGCTTTAAGGACGGAATCCGGGACGTCTTCCTTTGCAAGATCGGCAAGCGCCTTTACCGCCGCAATTTTCATCTCGTCGTTGATGGCAGTGGCCCTCACGTCCAGCGCGCCCCGAAAGATATAAGGAAAACCGAGTACGTTATTTACCTGGTTGGGGAAATCAGATCGCCCCGTAGCCATAATAAGGTCACTGCGAACGCTTTTTGCATCATGATAGCTGATTTCCGGGTCCGGATTGGCCAGGGCGAAAACGATGGGCCTTACAGCCATGCTCTTCACCATCTCTTTTGAAACCAGTCCAGCGACCGAAAAGCCGGCGAAAACGTCGGCCCCCTTCATAACATCGGCAAGGGACATTGGGGTCCCGCCGTTTGCTAACCGCTCTTTATAAGGATTCATCCCTTGTTTTCGGCCCTCATAGACAAGGCCTCCGGTGTCCACCAGGAACAAATTCTTTTTCTTGACCCCGAGTTTCAGATAGAGGCTCGCACAGGCAATTCCGGCCGCCCCGGCCCCCAAAACCACCACCTTTACCTTATCGATCTTTTTGCGCTGTATTTCCAGAGCGTTGAGCAGGGCCGCAGCCGAGATTATGGCTGTGCCATGTTGATCGTCATGGAAAACCGGAATTTTCATCGTTTTCTTGAGATGCTCTTCAACATAAAAACATTCAGGGGCTTTAATGTCCTCGAGGTTGATGCCTCCGAAGGTCGGCTCGAGCAGCCTGACAGCCTGAATCAGCTCGTCAGGGTCTTTGGTATTGAGTTCTATGTCAAAAACGTCGATATCGGCAAATCTTTTGAACAGAACGGCCTTGCCTTCCATGACGGGCTTTGCGGCCAGCGGCCCGATGTTGCCCAGCCCCAGCACGGCCGTGCCATTGGTGATGACTGCTACAAGGTTCCCCTTCGCAGTATAGTCGAATACCTTCTCCGGAACACTCTCGATCTCCCTGCATGGCTCGGCGACCCCAGGCGTGTACGCCATCGAAAGATCTCTTTGGGTAAAACATGGCTTTGTAGGTTTGACTTCGATTTTTCCGGCTCTATCTTCACTGTGATATTTAAGAACGTCACTTTTCCGAATCATCTGCTGCTCCTGGTGGCTGAATTGAAAACCCTCACTCTTTTCAACGATTATAGCCTCATAATCAAGTGTTTTTTCAGCAGCATAATCAAGTGTTTTTTCAGCGGAGTGAAAACTGTGTATTGACAGAGCTATAAACTATTGACATAAGCAAATATAGGTCTGGCTAATCAAATAAGGAGTACCGTCCATGGCGAAAAAATGGGTTTATTTGTTCGACGAACTCGACCAGGTGACGTCTTACGTCGGCGGTGACTGGGAAAATGTTCGAGGACTGCTGGGTGGAAAAGGCGCCGGGCTTGCGGATATGACCCGGCTTGGACTGCCGGTCCCTCCTGGTTTTACGGTGACCACAGAGGCCTGTAACTCCTACCATGCCGGTATGAAATTCCCGGAACAAATATGGGAGCAGGAGTTAGCAGCTCTGAACGAAGTTGAGGCGAGGACCGGTAAAGAATTCGGAGACGGCAAGAATCCTCTGCTTGTGTCATGCCGCTCGGGGGCGAAGTTTTCCATGCCCGGGATGATGGACACGGTGCTCAATATCGGACTTAACGGCGATACGGTCAAGGGTATGATCGAGGCGACAGGTGACCCCCGCTTCGTTTATGACTCCTACCGCCGTCTTATCCAGATGTTCGGTTCGGTAGTGGTTGGCTTGCCGACCGAACCTTTTGAGGAGGTCATAGCAGAGTTCCGGAAAGCGCGCGGAGCAAAGAGCGACACCGAGCTTACGGCTGATGACTGGAAAGCCGCTATAGACCGCTTCAGCAATATATTCCAGCGTTACAGCCATATTTGTTTTCCTGCCGATCCTTACGAACAGCTTCGCCTGGCGACGGAGGCCGTTTTCAAGTCCTGGAACGGCAAGCGTGCAGTCGATTACCGAAATGCGGCGAAAATTCCTCACGACCTCGGTACCGCCGTGAATATCCAGGCAATGGTGTTTGGCAACATGGGCAAGGACAGCGCCACCGGCGTAGCGATGACCCGTAACGCAACAACCGGTGAGAAAAAGATAGAGGGCGACTACCTGATCGACGCACAGGGTGAAGACGTAGTTGCAGGCATCCGGACAACCTACCCGGTTGAGCAAATGGCTAAGACGATGCCGGCGGCCTGGAACCAGTTTGTGGAGATCGCCGGCAAACTCGAACAACGTTACCGTGACATGCAGGATGTCGAATTCACCGTAGAGCGCGGCGCTCTGTGGATGTTGCAGACGCGCAGCGGCAAGCGCACCGCTCAGGCAGCGGTTCGCATCGCCGTGGATATGGCCGAAGACGGGTTGATAACCCGGGAGGAAGCCGTTATGCGTGTCACTCCCGAGCAGGTGGACTTTTTCCTCCACCCGCAGTTCAATCCCTCTTCCAAAAGGACAGCAAAGAGTGAGGGCAGATTGCTTGCCAGCGGTTTGAATGTGTCTCCCGGCGCCGCAGTGGGTATGGTCGCTTTCAAGGCGGACCTGGCCGAAAGCTGGGCCAAAAACGAAGGCAAAAAGGTGATCATGGTCCGACCGGAGACCAAGCCCGATGACGTTCACGGGATGCTGGCAGCCGAAGGGATTCTTACCAGCCGCGGTGGCCGAACCAGCCATGCGGCACTGGTTGCGCGCCAGTTCGGCAAGCCAGCCGTCGTTGGCGTCGCTGCACTGGATATTGATATCGGACGGCATCTGATGACGGTTGGCGACCAGCTCATTCGAGAAGGTGAATGGATTTCAGTCGACGGCTCCACAGGAGAGGTTTTCCTGGGGCAAGTGGAAACTATGGTGCCCGACATCTCAGATCCTTGGCTGATGAAACTGCTCCAATGGGCTGACGGCTTCCGGGTGCTTGGCGTTTGGGCCAACGCCGACTACCCTCATGACGCCAAACGCGCCCGCGAGTATGGCGCCAGCGGCATCGGGCTTTGCCGCACCGAGCATATGTTCTTCCAAGCTGAGCGCCTTCCCCTGGTACAGAAGTTGATCATGACCAATGAGCCTACCGAAAGGCGTGAGGCTTTAGATGCGCTGCTGCCATTCCAGCGAGAGGATTTCGTCGGTCTTTTTGAGGCAATGGACGGATTGCCGGTGATAATTCGCCTGATAGACCCTCCGCTGCATGAATTCCTGCCCGGCTTCGAACAGCTTATGAGAGAGCTTACGGATAGCAAGATTCGCGTGCTCCATGCCAGGAATTTGCAGGAAATCGATGAACTTCTCCACAAGCTCGAAGAAGACGAGCGCATCCTGAGGCGTGTAGAGACTCTGCGGGAAGCCAACCCCATGCTGGGTCTGCGCGGCGTGCGCCTGGGGATAATGATGCCTGAATTGACACAGATGCAGGTCAGGGCCATCTTCGAGGCCGCCTGTCACTGCGCGAAGCAGGGCGTAGATGTGCATCCTGAGATTATGATCCCGCTCACTGCTCACGTCAATGAACTGATAACGCAAAGAAAGGCCCTGGAGACGGTTGCAAAAGAAGTCATGGATGAACATGCAATAACGATCGACTACAAGTTCGGCACCATGATCGAAGTCCCGCGCGCTGCGCTTACCGCAGATGAAATCGCCGAGCATGCAGAGTTTTTCTCCTTCGGCACCAATGATCTTACCCAGACTACTTATGGAATAAGCAGGGATGATGCAGAAAAGGGATTCCTGATCGATTACATACAGCTGGGGATTTTGCCTGAAAACCCGTTTGTAAGCATTGACGAGATAGGGTTGGCGAAACTGATGAAAATGGCCGTGGAGCTGGGTCGAAAAACGCGCCCTGACCTGGAAGTGGGAATTTGCGGAGAACACGGAGGTGACCCAAAATCCATTGCTGTCTGCCACAATCTCGGGCTCAATTACGTTAGCTGTTCGCCATTTCGCGTGCCCATTGCCAGGCTGGCGGCAGCGCAGGTTGCCTTGAAAGAGCGCAGCAAAGATAGCCGGCAGGTTGCATAAAGCAGAAAGCGCTGGGCCCTCCACCTCTGCATTTTTTGATCGCAATGTGGGAGGATAGTCTTGTCTTCCTGCCTTTCATTCTCCACCAGTATTATTGTCTAATATCCCGCTCAATCTTCAGCGCAGGGCTTTTTGTTACTCGGGTTGAGGTTCGACGGGATAATGCTCCGGGCTGAACTGCCTGTTTTTAAGATAGATCTCGGCAAACTGCTTCATCGTATCCTTCATAATCTGGTTGTAGTTCTTGATGTTTGTACCGAAAACATCGCCAATTTTTTGGTAGCTCAGATTTGCCAAATCAGCAGCCATTGCGAGATATTGTTTTCTCACCTCCTCGGGCAGCGCGTTTACCATATTCTGTCCAAGCATATATTCGAAGACCCGGTACATATCGTCCAGGAGTTCTTCGAGATCATCGCCCTGATGTTGCTCCCCCTTTTTTTCCACCACCGCTTTGAGGAAATTCATGATATACGGATTTCGAATTGGCGCTGAGGGTGCCCGTTCTTGAAACACATCGTTTTCTTGTTCGGACATATTCACTTTCTCCGGTTATTTGAACAGATTATCGAATATCGGAGCGGCTCACGGAGCCAGAGGTGACTTTTGATGTCCGATATCCGAGAGATATGAAAACCGCTTATTGCGAATTGTTCAAGTTCAAACTGCACCGTAGCGCTCAATTATGCGCGATATCGTCCCGGGGTGTTGTCAGTTCTCCATTAAACCAGGCTAAGCTCAACGCAATTGTGAGACAGCCGAGGGCATGCTCCTTGAACTTGCCGCCGGGAGATGCCGGTTGGCGGCCTTACCGGATGAGCAGTCCATTTTGCGGGCGACTAACCCTTTCGAGATGGGCGACTTTCGAAAGGTTATCCCCTGCTTCGAGGACCGTGTCCCCGAAGTTTGCAATCCATATAATGCAGATATTTGCGGAGGTGACGATATCTGCCTCTGATCGGTTGTCATCATAGCGGCTGAGGGTTATCATCCTCGCATGGGTTTGTCATGGCTTTTTTACCAACAGCAGGATTGGGCGCAGACAATGGGAACAAGTAAAACTTACCAGGAGATAAACGAAAAGATACGCAGAGGCTTGGCTGTCGTGGTCACGGCGCACGATATGGTCGAAATAGTGAGGAAGAAGGGAGTTACAAGGGCGGCAAAGGAGGTGGACGTGGTGACCACCGGGACTTTTGCTCCCATGTGTTCCTCGGGCGCCTTCATAAATTTCGGACATACCAGTCCCCCCATAAAGGCTGCAACGGTCTGGCTCAATAATGTTCCAGCCTATGCGGGCCTTGCCGCTGTGGATATCTACATCGGCGCAACCGAACCTGATGCCGATGATCCTCTTAACAAAATTCACCCCGGCGCGTTCGAATACGGCGGCGGCCACGTCATTCAGGACCTGGTGAGCGGAAAAGCGGTGCACCTTCGCGCGGAAGCCTATGGGACCGACTGCTATCCCAATCGTTATTTCGAAAAGCATTTTACCTTGAAGGAGCTTCCCTCCGCAACGCTTTGCAATCCGCGAAACGCATATCAAAACTACAATTGCGCCGTTAATGTCTCCAGGAAGACAATCTACACATACATGGGCACCCTGAAGCCCAACCTTGGAAACGCCAATTATTGCTCAGCCGGTCAGCTCAGCCCCTTGCTGAACGATCCCTATTACAGGACCCTCGGCCTGGGTACGCGAATCTTCCTGGGAGGCGCCCAGGGCTTCATAACCTGGCACGGCACTCAGCACAGACCCGAAACGGCTCGGCTTCCAAATGGGACACCTCGCAGCCCGGCAGGTACGCTGATGCTGATGGGCGACCTCAAGGAGATGAGTCCTCGATGGCTCATGGGCGCGAGTATTCTTGGCTACGGGTCCTCTCTGGTGGTTGGGGTCGGGATTCCTATCCCCATCCTGGATGAGGAGATGGCCTTGTTTACGGGCATTTCCGACGAAGATATCGTTACCCAGGTGAAGGACTACAGTTTCACACTGCAGGACCCGATTTGTGAAGTCAATTACGCCCAACTGCGCTCCGGAACGATCAGAGTCCAGGGCAGAGAAATCCCAACTGTACCGCTCTCCAGTTATGTTCGCGCAAAAGAAATCGCCGAGACTCTCAAGGCTTGGATCGAAAAAGGCGAATTCATGCTTGGAGAGCCTCAGAACATGATTCCCTCCGTCCCGAGGGCCGAGGCGGCGGAGGTGAAGGCCGCCAGATGAGGCGGGCAGGCGAAAGAACGGCTACACGGTGAATTGGCGGCTGGAAGACGGTGATAAAATTGGCCGGAGAAAGGATTTTTTTGAAGAAGCTTCCGGCTAAACGGTCCTTGTCATGGACAGGCCATGGACTGCGTAGAGAAAAGGCAGGATTGTCCTGATTTAAGCTGTATTCAGGCCTTCGGCGTCGATTCATCCTGCCCATAGCTGCAGTGAGGACGCAAAGGACAGATGGAACATTTGGGCTTTCGGGCGACGCAAATGGTTCTGCCATGCTGGATCAACTGGTGAGAGAATTTGATCCATTTCTCCTTCGGTATAAGGGCCATGAGGTCCTGCTCGATTTTGTCCCGGTCCTTTTCACGGGTCAAACCAAGTCTTGCCGACACCCGCATAACGTGCGTGTCGACGGTGATTCCCGGAATGCCGAAAGCATTGCCCAATACTACATTTGCCGTTTTTCGTCCTATTCCGGGCAGTTCGACCAATGTATCGAGGTCCGGAACCACCTGGCCGTTAAACCGGTTGGCCAGAATCTTGCACGACTCTTTGATAGCCAGCGCCTTATTATGATAGAAGCCGGTGGATTTGATGTCCTGTTCCAGTTGCTCTATGGGGACCTCGGCATACGCCCTGGCAGAGAGATACTTTTCGAACAAGGCTGGTGTAACCTTATTTACCCGCTCATCGGTGCACTGGGCTGAGAGTATGGTCGAGATCAATAGCTGGAGCGGGTCATGGAAGTCCAACGAACATTTTGCGTCGCGATAGAATTCGTCGAGTATTTTCAAGATTGACTTTACATTGCCGGAAGATGTATGTATGCCGCCCAAAACGACGCTCCTTTTCCCAATGGCGATGACTTGCAAAGGATTCTGGTGAGATTAGATGTCTATGTCAAATTTCCGGTTTGATTTCAAGCCGAAACGTCATTTAATGACTCAGGCCACACGGGCTCGAGCGCAATTCGCGATGCGGCAGGCGCACAATGAACTTTAAAAACAAAGAGCTGTTCAAGTCACTTGCTTCAAAAACCCACGCCAGAAGGGTGAGCGGTATCCACATCATAATCTGCCCTTTTTGCGATACCGGCCATCACATACCGACCGACTTCGACTCGATCCACCGCTGCACCTGCGGAGCGTGTTTCAAGGTTTGTGGAACCGATGCGCTGGAAAATGGAGTGGGCGACATTGCCGGCACCCTTTGGAACGAAGAGGAACTGGGTCTGGTTCGCTCTGTGCCCGTCGATTTTTGCAACATAGTCATAGAGAAGGATTTCGATCGTTTGCTCGACCTCAAGCACACCTCACCCGATCCATGCGGGATCGAGCGCTTCTGCAAATATGACGTCGACATTAACCTGAGCCTCGTCTGGGTAAAGAGGCTGTTCTGACCCGCCTGGCGCCGTCTCGCCGACCCCTTTAGCTCCAAAGCTCAAATCCGGATCTTTTTGTCGTATGATAGACACATGGAAACTGTTCTGCGCCGGTGATTCTTGACACCGCATGCGGAACGGGGTATGTTCCGAACACCGGGGATGTAGCTCAGTTGGGAGAGCGCAGGCTTCGCAAGTCTGAGGTCGTGGGTTCGAATCCCATCATCTCCATCGCAAGACCCTTTCACTATGCCGGCTTGTTCATTTCAGCCGCGCTGTGCACGCCGGAAGCTTAAGTCTCGACACTTCGCGATGGGGGGTCCCAAGCCTGGCGGCAACTCATTCCGGCTTCCACCTTCTCTACTCCAATCCATCCATAATTGATTCAGGAGCGTGACCGCAATGAAGAAAAATTCCTGGGTCTCAGCAATGTTTCTGTTTCTGGTCGCATTCACAATGATGATCGCGTTTCAGGGGATCGCCGGCGCGGCGGACTCCGCAACATACGAGCAGACAGTGGCTCGCTGGATCTCCTATAAAGACGCAGCAGACTGGATGCACAGGGAATTCAGCTACGACCAGGGCAAAAGCAAGACGGTCCATGGATGGCAGCCCCAAACCCCGGAACAGTCCTTTAAGCGTAAATCGGGTATCTGCCAGGACGGCGCCCTGTTCGCCAAGGACGCTCTGAACAGAATCAACCCGGCTTACCAGGCAAAAATAGTGTTTATCAAGAACAGACAGGGCCCGCCCCATCATTGGGTCACATCCTTTAGAGTGGACGGAAAGCTCTACATTATAGACTACGCCGCCGGCGCCCACTGGCGCTCTATAATGGGGGTCCACGGGCCGTACGACTCGCTGGACGATTACAGGAGATTTCTGTCTACCCTTGCAATTTCTAACTTCGACTGTGAACTCGTCAAAGAAACCGATAAGTGACTACATGGAGAATCGATGATGCGTTGATGGGCGGCAGGACGGTTGCCGCCTGACTTCATAGCGGCACAGCGGCAAAGACTTAGAGAAAGAGGCTGGGATTTTCCGGCTGGCAGAAAAAACCCCGCCCCTGTTCCCCGTCATTACGCAGTGACCCGGCGCCTGCCCCTGCTTATTTCGCGGCTTCGACCTTTTTCGGGCGGGGCGGGCTGATTATGGCTTCGCCGTCCAAAACCAGTGTTCCGTTCTGCGTTGAACAGGTAGTTCTAAACCGCACTTGTTTTTTCTCGGTCATAATCTCGATTACTTCGACACGCGCGGTCACGGTGTCGCCAATTCTGACGGGAGCGAGGAAATTAAGCTCCTGCCTGACATAAACGGTACCGGGACCCGGCAGACGCGTTCCAAGGACAGTCGAGATGAGTCCCGCTGCCAGCATACCGTGCGCGATCCTTGTTTTGAAAAAAGTTTCCCGCGCATACTCTTCATTGATATGAGCGGGATTGAAATCACCGGTTACACCGGCGTAAAGGTAGACGTCAGATTCGGAGATCGTCTTTGAAAACTCGGCGGTTTCGTTGAGCCCGATTTGCTCAATTGTTTTCCCTATCATATGATTCTCTCATTTCCCGGGGGTTTGTCCCGCCTGGTGAGATCCCTTGCCACATGTTCGGCGGGCTGGAAGTAAAAATTATGTCCGGCAAATTCAATGAGACTTACCGGACATATTTGATTTCGCCTTGAGCGGGGCCCACACCGAAGAGCTCCAGCCCTTTTTCTTTATCTGCTTTTGAGGATATTTCGCGCGATCACTAGGCGCATTATTTCGTTGGTGCCTTCGTAGATCTGCGTGATTTTAGCGTCCCGCATATGCCTTTCCACCGGGTACTCTTTGGAGTATCCATATCCTCCAAAAATCTGCACCCCTTCGACAGCGGCCCACATTGCGGTGTCCGAAGCAAGGAGCTTGGCCATTGCCGATTCTTTTTCGTAAGGCTTCTTATTTTGCTCGAGCCACGCCGCACGCAGAATCAGCAGTTCAGAGGCATCCAGTTGAGTGGCCATATCGGCGAGCTTAAACTGGGTGGCCTGAAAACCGGAAATCGGCTGGTTAAACTGCTCACGGGTTTTGCTGTAATCGATTGAAGCTTCCAGGGCGGCCCGGCCGATGCCAAGCGCCTGGGAAGCGATTCCGATGCGCCCCCCGTCCAGGGTGGTAAGCATTTGCTTGAAACCCTCGCCGGGTTTGCCCAGCAGGTTTTCCGCCGGTATGCGGGCGTCCTCGAAGATCAGTTCCGCCGTCCCGGAGGCGGTAATTCCGAGCTTTTCCTCGACTTTGCCCACGCGAAAACCGGGCGTATTTTCGAAATCTATAATAAAAGAACTTATACCCTTGTACCCGAGGGACTTATCGGTAAATGCAGCCAGGACGCAGTATCTTGAAACATTTCCGCTGGTGATAAAACACTTGGTCCCGTTTATCACCCATTCATTGCCCTTTAGAACCGCCGTGGTCAACATTTTTGCCGGGTCGGAGCCTGCGCCCGGCTCGGTCAGCCCGTAACAGCCAAGCTCTTTGCCGCTTGCGACGGGAGTTAGATATTTTTTCTTCTGCTCCTCGGTGCCGTAAGTGTATACCGGAAAATTGTAGAGGCTGTTGCAAACGCTCATGATGACCCCGCACGAGGCGCATGCTTTGGATATTTCGGTCAAGGCCAGGGCATAGCAGATGTAGTCCATCCCCCCCCCGCCATATTCTTCCGGAATCGTTATGCCCATAAGGCCCAGTTCCCCCATTTTTGCGCATATATCAGCGGGATGAGCGTGGGTGCGGTCCAGTTCGGCAGCAACGGGTTTGATTTCCCTCTCGGCAAACTTGCGGGCCATTTCCTGGATCATCTTCTGCTCGTCGGTCAACTCGAAATTCATCTTGTGATCCTCCGTGGGGAAAAGGTTTATCTTGTCAGGGTTCCCTTGAACTGGGGCTTGCGTTTTTCCAGAAAAGCGGAAACACCCTCCCGCATATCCTCCATTCCGAAACAGACTCCGAAGGCTTCGGCCTCAAGCGCGCAGCCATTTCTCAGGTCCACGTCGGCGCCACAGTCGACAACTTTCTTTATGGACCTAAGTGCCGCCATGGATTTGGAGGCAAGCGAGCGTGCGACTTTCATGGTTTCATCGATAAGCTGGTCGGCCGGAAAAACTTTGGCCACAAGGCCAAGCTCTTTGGCCTGCTGTGCATCTATCATTTCTCCGGTCATGCACATCTCTTTTGCCTTGGCGCGCCCCACCAGACGCGAGAGCCTCTGCGTTCCGCCAAATCCGGGAAGAAGCCCAAGATTTATTTCCGGCTGGCCGAATCTCGCCTTGTCGGAAGCGTAGATAAAATCGCAGGACATTGAGATTTCGAGCCCACCCCCGAGTGCAAAACCGTTCACACACGCGATAACGGGCTTGGGAAGCTGTTCGATATCGAAGAAAAGCCGCTGGCCCCTTTCTGCAAAACGAAGGGCGCTTAAAGGGTTAAATCCGAGGAACTCGTTTATGTCGGCCCCAGCTACGAACGCCTTGTCTCCGGCCCCGGTAAATACCAGCACGCGAATTGCGTCCTCCCTGGCCGCATGCGCCAACACATCGGCAACCTCGTCCAGGGTGGCTGGATTAAGAGCGTTCAGAACTTTTGGCCTGTTAAACGTCATGACCCCCACACCATCGCGAATCTCAAAAAGAACATTCTCGTAGTTCACAGGATTACCTCCATCAGCTTGAGTACATTTCAGGGTCTTTCAACGGCAGGGGCGCTCCCCTGCCCTTCGCCTATACACAGGGTCGCAATTTCTTTCCTTGGGCCGTGCATTTTACATGCACAAAAGTGGTAAGAAAGCTTGCTCCTGAAGCGCCTGCCGACCATCCAGGCGTCTGAGCAGTATATGGGAGCAAACCCGGTTGTGTCAAATTAAATAGCGGTCTTAGGATGTGCAGGGGCCAATTTGGGAAAAAATATATTCTGGACCACTTGCACATACAGTTAAAAAATGATAGAAAAAAATATGCTGGCGAGAAGGAAATTAAAATCATGGCAGCCTGAGCCTCACGCCTTTGTCTAGCGTCCTTACCGGCGTAAACAATTCCTGAAAACCTGCCGCTGGCAAAACGCCGCATAAAATTTTCTTGACAGGGATGTGCATCTTTGTATATGTACGCCTGCGTAACATTTCGCACAACCCCTGCCAGCCAGGAGGCCCTTTAACCGGAGATGTAAGCTGGGATAAAAATAGCCGAGTGAGATTACCTGGCGCAGGGGAGTAAGACTCCAAACCGGGTGATCGTCGGGAATTTGCGCTTTAGCCGCATGAGGTCAGCAAATGCCCCTCAATTAGACAACCTTTGAAGTGCAAAACACCGAAGTAGAATCATTAGCTGTATGCGGAACAGCCAAAATTTGGGAAGGTTGTTTGCCCAGCCCCCAACGGGCGGACATTGTCGGGAAGGAGGTGTCGAAATTCACTGTTAATTGGGGTTTTGTTGGTCAGGGCGTTTATTAGACTAACCTTTAGGAGGTAAATTATGCCAAGTTTCGTAATGACCGAAAAGTGTGACGGCTGCAAGGGGCAGGATAAAACCGCTTGCATGTACATATGCCCTAACGACCTGATGACGCTCGATAAAGAAAAAATGAAGGGCTATAATCAGGAGCCTCAATACTGCTGGGAGTGCTACTGTTGTGTAAAGATCTGCCCGCAGCAGGCTATGGATGTAAGGGGATACGCCGACTTTATGCCTCTTGGTGCTGCTTCTACTCCTCTGAGAGGAAGTGAAGACATCATGTGGACCATCAAATTCAGGGATGGAAGAATCAAGAGGTTTAAGTACCAAACGAGGACGACACCAGAGGGTTCTATTAAGCCATTTGACGGATTCCCCGAAGCAAATCCGGCAGATTTGAGCAATCAGTACCTCCTTGGAGAGCCCGCCATCATGGGGATAACAGAACTCCCGGCAAATAAGAAATAAGGAGATTAAAAAATGAAAGATTTTGCTACAGAGGTTGTCGAGACTGATGTGTTGATCCTCGGTGGGGGGATGTCCGGCTGTGGTGCTGCAGTAGAGGCTGCGTATTGGGCAAAGCCGCTGGGTATGAAAGTTACGCTTGTTGATAAGGCTGCAATTGACAGAAGTGGTCCTGTGGCGATGGGACTCTCTGCGATTAATACCTACATGGGCATGGACGGCAAGGTAACCCAGAATCCCCGCAAGCCTGAAAGGTTTGTCGAATATGTGACGAATGACCAGATGGGCCTGATGAGACAAGACATGGTCTATGATGTTGCAAGACATGTGGATTCCTCGGTCAAACACTTCGACAAATGGGGACTGCCTATATGGAAAGATGAGGCGGGAAACTATGTAAAATCCGGCGAATGGCAGGTGATGATAGCCGGCGAAAGTTACAAGGTTCTCGTGGCAGAGGCGGCAAAGAGCGCTATGGCCGCTCTTGGTGATAAAGGCCAGATCCTTGAGAGAGTCATGATCACGCATCTGCTCAAGGATGAGAAGGAGCCTGACAGGGTAGCCGGAGCAGTTGGTTTTAGCGTCAGGGAAGACAAGTATTATGTCTTCAAGTCTAAAGTGACCATCGCTCTGATGGGTGGTGCGGTCCATGTATTCAGGCCAAGGTCTCAGGGTGAAGCATTCGGCAGGTCATGGATGCCGCCTTTTGTTGCCGGATCGGTATATGCCCTCGTTTTAGAGGCAGGTGGCGAGCTGACCCAGATGGACAATACCTTTGTCCCTCCAAGGTTTAAGGATTCCTACGGTCCTGTCGGCACCTTCTTCCTGCTGTTCAAGACACCTGTAATGAACTCCGTAGGTGGGTCATATGTTGGTGCATATCCGGAACAGTTAAGTAAGTGGGCGCCCTATTCCAATGCGAAACCTTGCCCTACACCCATGAGAAACTACGAGATGATTCTCTGTGCGAAGGAAGGCAAGATACCCTTCATGATGCATACAGAGATGGTGGTGGAAAGGTTTAAGCAGGAGATATCCGATCCTAAGGAATTGAAAAAGAAGATCAAGATGTACGAGAGCGAGGCTTGGGAAGACTTCCTCGATATGACCATCGCAGGCGCCACGAACTGGGCCGCCCACAATATAGATCCGATGGAAAAACCGATGGAACTCCAGATGTCTGACTCTGTCTTCATCGGTTCGCATGCCTGCTCTTGCGGTTCCTGGTGCTGTGGTCCTGAAGACCTCATGCCTGCGCAATACAAGGATGCATTCCCTGCCCAGTACAACTGCATGACGACTGTTAAGGGTCTGTTCACGGCAGGCTGTGGGGTAGGCGCATGTGCCCATAAGTTCTCAAGTGGCTCCCATGTGCAGGGCAGGATCGTTGGAAAGTCAGTGGTCAAGTTTGCCAATGACAATAAGGCCTTCACACCGACGATATCCGATGCTACCGTGGCTAAATACAAGGAAATGATTTTTAAACCTTTTGCCACGTTTGAGACGCATAAGAATTTCACAACGACGCCTGATGTGAATCCCAACTATATCTCTCCCCATAATTTCCTGTTCAGGCTGCAGAAGATAATGGGTGAATATGCTGGTGGCTGGGAGACCCTGTACGGAACATCAGACAAGTTGCTTGAGGCCGGGATCTGGAAGCTGTCACTCCTCGGCGAGGATATTGAAAAGCTCGCCGCCAAAGACCTCCATGAGCTGATGAGGGCATGGGAATGTGTCCACAGGTACTATGTTGGTGAGGCATGTGCAAGGACAAGACTGGCCCGCAAAGAGTCCAGATGGCCTGGTTACTACTACAAGTACGATTACCTGAAACTGGATGATACCCAGAAGAACTTTATTAATGTGAAGTTCGATGTGAAGACGAAGGAATGGTCCATACTCACACGGCCGATGATTCCAATCATCTAGTTTGAGCCAGTATCTTTAGAGGTAGCTATGAGGGGGCGACCACAAAGGTCGCCCCCTAATCATTTGTCGGAAGCCCGTGGAACCGTTAGGTGACACGAAGCTGACTAATTTTAACAAAAACCAGAACTTTATGAGAGTATTTTATGAATGACAAACATAATAAAAAGACCCTATTCACTTTGGATGACGAATTCACATTCTCATGCAATAGTGAGCTTGCCTGTTATAAAACGTGCTGCCGTGATATAAATATCTTCCTCACGCCCTATGACGTACTGAGAATGAGAAGGAGTACCTGGTTACCTTCTGGAGAGTTCTTAAAGAGATATACGGTTGCGCTTTTAGGTGAGGAGGGAATACCCCTGGTGGTGCTCAGGATGATGGAAGACCAAAATAAAACCTGCCCGTTTGTTGCATCTGATGGTTGCAGTATGTACCGCGACAGGCCATGGTCCTGCAGAATGTATCCTGTATTTCCGGTTTCCTCTGAGGAGCAGGAATTTTTGATAGAGGAAAAAGCTACCTGCCATGGATTTAGAGGGGACAAAAAATCGACAATACGAGAGTGGAAAAGAGATCAGGATAGTGATATATACGATAAAATGAATGACTTCTATAAAGATATTACTCTCCATGATCTTTTCCAGAAGGGAAATAAGCTGGATTCAGGAAAAGCTAAATTGCTTTATACGGCTTGTTATGACCTAGATGCATTCAAGAGATTTCTTTTTGAAACCAGGTTTTTTGACATTTATGATGTCGAGGAAGAGGTTATCGAAAAGATAAAGACAGATGATGAGGAGCTATTACTTTTTGGCTTTAGATGGGTTAGATTCAATCTTTTCTCTGAAGATACCTTAAAGCTCAGGGACAAGGAAATGGATAAACTCCTGCAGTCCAGGGGCAAGACATCATCTTGATTTGTTAATGTATTCTTCGAGCAGTAAAAGGCTGTTAGGTTCATTTCCTGCCACCCGTTGTAGATGAAAGAGATCCTCTTTCCGCAGTCTTTCATATATCGATTTGGTACAGCCGAAAAGAGATATTGGCGCAGATTACCTCGGGAGATCCGAAGAGGAATCCATTCTCTCCAGGAAGATCGCAGGAAATGGTATCATGCGTCTCCCCTTTTCTGTGATTGCGAGCCGAGGACGAAGCCATGCAGCCCTTTAAAATGCTTTGTCGCTGACGCTCCTCGGAGTGGTATACTGGGAGGCTTCCTCAACTAATGCCTCCCTGGGCAGGGCCCCCGGGAAGATCTCCATCTCCGAAATTACAGGTATGGATATTTCTTTTCGTAGCGGTTAAAATCAATGACCAAACCAGCAGAACAGGCGACATGCCCCTCCTTTTAGACGGTTCAATGGCCGGACGACTGATCTGCGGTGCTTTGAGCATCTTGGCGGGCAAGAATCGCTCAATGTTACATATTATGTGAACAGAAAGGATTTAACCCATGCTACCGAGTACAAAGTTTGTTGAGCCTGTTGAGCGCACATTGGATTCAAAATTCAAGTTCAGGTGTCATAAGGATATCAGTTGCTTTGACAAATGCTGCAGAAACACAAATATGCTTCTAACTCCTTATGACATTTTAAGAATGAAAAAGAGATTGGGCCTTTCTTCAGGGGAGTTCCTCGAGAAATACACTTACACCCATATCGATGAAACGTCCTCACATCCTTTTGCAGTTCTAGCGATGAATGATGATGCTGAAGGCAAATGCCCTTTTCTTGCATCTGAGGGCTGCAGTATTTACGAAGACAGGCCTGCCAACTGCCGATATTATCCGGTGGGCAAGGGACTTATGATAAAGGACTCGGAGAAAGGGCCGGGGCCTGTTGATTTCTATTTCTTTATCAGGGAACCGAACTGTCGTGGATATGATGACGATCAAGAGTGGAGTATTGAGACATGGAGGGTTGAACAGGGAGTTGATCTTTATGATGAGATGAACAAGGAATGGAAGGAGATACAATTAAGGAGGGATAATCCTGGTCAACCCGCACTCGACAAGAAAAAGCATCCCCTAATTTACATGGCAAGTTATGATATTGACAAATTTAGGAAATTTGTTTTTGAGAGTGGCTTCTCCAATATGTTTGATATTGACAACAACGAACTTGAGAAGATGCGGACTGACGACATTGCGCTGATGAAGTTTGGATTCAAATACCTGAAATATATTTTGATGCTGGAAGAGACATTGAAAGTAAAGGATGAATTTAAGAAGGTGGAGAAACCGAGTAATTAATTTATGAAAGACTTTTGGATTGCTCAATTGCTCGTTGAATGATGCAACCGATGTCCTCTATGCTACTAATTTCTTTGTGAAGATTTTTCTGTTCCGCATCCACATTCGCTTGCGGCCTTTGGCCGCGCTGTGAATAGTAACTGAGCGTGCCGGATGGCTCGCTCAGTTACACTTTAAATTATCATATCAAAATTTTCCTGTTCCTCGAGGTATTGCCTATAGCGGCCCTGCTTTTTTGAACACAAGCGTTGCAAGCCCTTCTCCTCTATTATAGGGCCTCCTGCTCTGTTCCCACCACGGCAAACCCCATCTTCATGCTCACTCAAATAGGTACTACGTCCGTTGCGTCCTCGCAGCCGCAAAGGAAACTGAAACCTTTCTTCAACTCACTTTACCTCCGGCTAACCGGTAATGGGCTCCTAAGGTCCTTCCTCTTTTCCCACGGTGATATTTATGCTTTCAATTTCATCTAAATCGAGAGGGAAACGGTCAGTCCCTGGATCTCCAGCGCCACCCAGCATCATCATATCCGCCCATGGCTCGTAATCCCGACACTGCGTCAACATTATCCTTTTCAGATGGTTCAGATCTTCTTTTTTCAAATCTTGAATATTGAATTCCATTTGCTCTATCTCCTGTATCGAAAGGATACATTTTTATCTTCTTTAAAGGTAAGTAGAGGTCCGATGGATCGCAACGAGCAGAAAGTGGCCTGCTCGATCGACCCGGACATCAACCCGGCGAGTATAAAGCCAAAGATCTTCCTGTTCCGCCTACGGAAGATCATGAACGAATATTTTGGCGGCCAATCTGTGCGGTTCACCACCAGCAAGTAGCTGCTTGAAAGAGGCTTCGAGCTGCCCGGCATGCTCAAGGAAGACTCCGAATAGCTGACCGCCGCCGACGTGCACGAACCGCTGCGCGCCTTGAAAAACACCCACCGCATGTGGGTTGCCGAGAGCCACCCGCACCGCCTTCTGTTTCGTGAAGAGAGCCGCCGGCCCGGTTGCCACTATCGCGCCGGCTATCCCGACATGGATGAGGCGAACTGAAAGTGCTTCGTTAATTCCGGTTACGGCCCCAAGAACGGCGAGTGGACCCTGCAGAAGGTCCCCGTCATCAACCTGCAAGTTTAAATTTGTTCTTTGGATCGCCAACCTCCAGGTTTTTTGTGCAGTTTGCCTGTTGAACATTTTGCACAAATAGTTTATACACCTGGAGCGCCCGAGTGCGTATTCATGGGTTTCCCCATGCCATAACCACTTCACCCAACACTTTCTTGATAAGGAGAACGAAACTAATGTCAACAGAATTACTTCCCCCTCATGGAGGAAAAGGCTTGACCTGCTGTCTGCTCGAAGGCTCGGAACTGGCAGCTGAACTGAAAAAAGCACAAGGTCTTAAAAAAATCGACATCAGCCCCCGAGAAAAAGGCGACGTGATCATGATGGGCATCGGCGGATTCAGCCCGCTGACCGGTTTCATGACCAAGGCCGACTGGAAAGGTGTTTGCGAAAACTATCTCCTGGCAGACGGTACGTTTTGGCCCATTCCGGTAACACTTTCCGCATCCAAGGAAGAAGCCGCCGCAATCGCAATCGGGCAGGAAATCGCTCTTTTTGATCCGGAGCGCAACGAGTTCATGGCCACCATGAAGGTCACCGAGAAATATGAAATGACCGAGGCCGACAAGAAGTTTGAGTGTGAAAAAGTCTATATGGGAGAAGGCACCAAAACTGCTGAGGATTTTTGGAAGATCGCCAAAAATGATCATCCCGGCGTTCAGATGGTGATGGAACAGAAGGGCGTCAATCTGGCCGGCCCGGTCAAGGTCCTCAGTGAGGCCGAATATCCCACCAAATATGCCGGCGTTTACATGAGACCGGCTGAATCGAGAAAGATTTTTTCTGAAAGAGGATGGAAAGAAATAGCCGCTCTTCAGCTGCGCAACCCCATGCACCGTTCCCACGAATATCTGTGCAAGATCGCTGTCGAAGTCTGCGACGGCGTTTTCATTCACTCACTGGTCGGCAACCTGAAACCCGGCGATATTCCCGCCGAAGTCCGCGTCAAGTGTATCGATGCTTTGGTTAAGAATTACTTCGTGGAAGACAAGGTTCTCCAGGGCGGGTATCCGCTGGATATGCGCTATGCCGGTCCCCGTGAAGCCCTTCTTCATGCCACCTTCCGCCAGAACTATGGGTGCTCCCGCATGATCATCGGCCGCGACCATGCTGGCGTGGGTGATTTCTACGGCATGTTCGAAGCCCAGACCATTTTTGACAAGATCCCCAAACCGGCGGGCGGAAAAGCACTTTTGTGCACGCCGCTCAAAATAGACTGGACCTTCTACTGCCATAAATGCGACGGTATGGCATCCCTCAGGACCTGCCCCCACGGCAAGGAAGACCGCGTTCTTTTGAGCGGTACCGCACTGCGAAAAGGTCTTTCCGAAGGAACTACGATTCCGGATCATTTCGGCCGTGATGAGGTGCTTGCCATTCTTCGTGAATACTATGCAGGCCTGGAAGAAAAGGTTGAGATCAAGCTGCACAGCGCTGCAACGGGCAAATAACCAAATCCCTATCGCCTGATTGAGGAAAAGGAGATGCACTGAAAAGTGCGTCTCCTTTTTTTGTTGGGCAACGACTCCGATTTTAGGTCTTCGTTGAATGGGGCGTAAACGCAATCATCGGCGAGAATCGCAAAGGGACAGGCTACTGAAGGCTTACCCCGGCGCGAAGGTCTGTTCCGCGACCACCAGGAGCAACGAGCTTGTGCCCCGTAAGGTGAAGGACAAATTTTCGACCGGGGAATCAGGAACCAGGATATCGACGTTCCATAAGAATTCCTCAGGACGCATCAAATTGTCCTGAGTGAGTCACGAACATGAAGGGAGGCGGCCTGGCCTCCCTTTTCCGCCCCCCGCCCGGCCGCATCCAAGCTATTTTCCCATTGAAAAAAATCACCCTGAGGGGTATATGTGCGATGATTCACTTTCAGGACGGTCCTGCTCAACTGTTAGGTTCTACATTGAATTTCTGGCATTATATATGTTAGAAAATAAAATTTAATGTTTCGCACAATCCGGTCGGCTTGGCCGATCAAGGCGCACTAAGCGGGGGACCCTTGGCAAAGTACCATTGAAGGAAGGAGAAATGGCCGTGAACATCGTTGTCTTACTCAAACAAACTCCTGATACTGAATCTGTGATTCGTATCGCAACAGACGGTAAGTCGATTGTCACCGACGATCTCAAGTGGATCATCAACCCTTATGACGAGTACGCAGTGGAAGTGGCTCTTCGGTTGCGGGAACAACACGGCGGAACGGTAGCTATCCTGAGCTGGGGACCCAACCGGGTGGTTGAGTCCATGAGAACAGCCCTCGCCATGGGGGCAGACAGTGGCGTCCTTATAGATGATCCGGACCTCGAGGGGGCTGACAGTCTTGGTGTGGCAAAGGCCCTTGCGGCTGCCGCAAAGCAGCTCAACCCGGACATTGTCCTGTGCGGCTCCCGGGCCGTTGACTACGACCTTGCCCAGAGGGGCGCCATGGTGGCCGAATTCCTCGGATGGCCCCATGTTGCCCTCGCGATCTCACTTGAGTGCGATGGAAGCAAGGTAACCGTCGATCGGCCTATCGAAGGGGGAAAAGTATCGCTCCAGGCTGACCTGCCTGCCCTCGTCACCTTCGGCGGGTCCCACGGAATCTGGAACCCCAGATACGCTTCTCTCCCCGGGATCATGAAGGCCAAGAAGAAACCCATTGACATGAAGAAACTGTCCGATCTCGGCCTAAGCGGCTCTGAATGCGGAGCGCAGGCGATAAAGATGCGCATCGCCTCCCTGGAGATGCCTCCACAGCGTGCGCCGGGGCGAATAGTCGAAGGGGCCGATGCTGCGGTCAAAGCACACGAGGTCGTACGGCAATTGCACGAAGAGGCAAAACTGATCTAAAAAGCGATAGAGGGGAGAACGAATATGGGAAACTGTGTTTGTGTGATTACCGAATTTCGCGGTGGCAATTTCCGCCGCGTTTCCGCTGAGGCAGCGAGCGAGGGCAGAAGGATCGCCGACGTTCTGGGGTGCAGCCTTTGTGCGGTTGCCATAGGATCGGGGACCGGCGCTAAAGCTGCCGATCTGGGGGCCTACGGAGTTGACAAAGTTTATGCGGCCGACGATCCCTCACTCGAGTACTACATTGCCGAAACCTATGTACCGGTCATTGCGGAGATCGTGAAGAAGTGTGACCCATCGGTGGTCATCCTGCCCGCCTCCGTGGATGGCAAGGACCTCGGGGCCAGACTTGCGGCCAGGCTCGATGCCTCTCTCGCTCAGGACTGCATTCAGGTCTCATGTGAGGGGGGGGCGATAAAGGCCAAGCGGCCTATATTTGCTGGCAAAACGCTTGCCTGGTGTCAGTGGGAGGCCGGCTCCCTGCCCATCATCTCCTGTCGGCCCAACGTGATGGAGTGCCTTGTCCCAATGCCGGACAAAAAGGCCGAAGTGGAGAAGGTGGCGGTGGCGCTGCCTGCGCCTCGAGCCAAGGTAATTGGTCTTGAACTTGACACTTCGGGCAAGGTGGAGCTGACTGAAGCCGGAGTCATCGTATCCGGCGGCCGGGGCATGAAGGGACCTGAAAATTTCGCAATACTCGAAGAGCTTGCGAGGACGCTGGGTGGCGCCGTCGGGGCCTCCCGTTCCGCCGTCGATGCCGGGTGGCGCCCCCACTCGGACCAGATCGGACAGACCGGCAAGGTAGTCAACCCCAACCTCTACATTGCGGCAGGCATCTCAGGTGCAATCCAGCATCTTGCCGGCATGGGCTCATCCAAGTTCGTCGTTGCGATAAACAAGGACCCTGATGCGCCGATTTTCAGCAAAGCTGACCTCGGAGTGGTGGAAGACCTCTTTAATTTTATTCCTGCATTGACCGAGGAAGTCAAGAAAATGAAGAGCACCTGCTGACAGCAAGACCTTAATCCATTTTGCAAAGCCCGGGAAAAAGGTCTCAGGGCGTTTATCCAGCCGGGAGGCATAACATGTCTGAGCACGAATCTATGAACTGTGGGGTGGTCATCGTAGGCGCAGGTCCTGCAGGCTTGAGCTGTGCCCTTCACCTGTTGAACCTGATCAATTCTCACAATCAAGCTGTTGAAAGCGGAACGAAAAAAGGCCGTCTCATCAATGAGGACACTCTGGGTGTGGATGTCCCGCTAATGATCATAGAGAAAGGCACCGCTGTGGGGGATCATTCCATCAGCGGCGCCGTTATGAATCCCAATGGGTTAGCCGAACTCATTCCGAATTTCATGGAGAAAGGCGCCCCACTGGAATCCCCGGCAAAACAGGATTCCGTCCTTTTCCTGACCGCAAAGGGTTCATGGAAGCTGCCCGTAACGCCCCCAACCATGCACAACGACGGCAACTATATAGTGTCTCTGACCAAGCTCGTTTCATGGCTTGGGGAACAAGTTTCCGAGCTTGGCCAGGACATTTATGCGACCTTCAGCGGCAAAGAGATTCTCTATGACGAATCCAACGCCCTTCTGGTCAAAGGGGTGCGATGCGGAGATAAGGGAGTAAACCCTGACGGGACCCACAAGAGCAACTATGAAGCCGGCATGGACCTCTTTGCAAAAGCTACCGTGCTGTGTGAAGGTTCCAGGGGTTCTCTCACCAAGCAACTCATAAAGAAGCTCGATCTGGACAGCGGCAGGAATCCACAGGTCTACGCCACCGGGGTAAAAGAAGTATGGCAACTCCCCGAAGGGCGCCTCGCCGACGGCCGGGTAATCCACACGATGGGGTATCCTCTGGACAGGCGCAGTTTCGGAGGCGGCTTCATTTACAAAATGAGCGACAATAAAGTGTCTGTCGGAATGATATCGGCCCTTGACGTTAGTGATCCCCAGATGGACCCTCACAAGAATTTCTGCAAGTTCAAGGCGCATCCGCTTGTCCGGGAGATTCTAAATGGCGGTAAAATGCTTTGCTACGGCGCTAAGACCTTGCCCGAAGGAGGATGGAACAGCGTGCCCAAGCTTGCCGGATCGGGTTTCATGATCTGTGGAGATGGTGCAAGCCTGATCAATGTTCCGCGTCTGAAAGGCATAAACTATGCCATCAAGAGCGGTATGCTGGCTGCTGAAACCATTTTCGAGTGCATGGAGAAAGCTGATTTCGGCCCGTCACAGTTTGAAAAGTATCAACAGCGAATTGAAACTTCCTGGGTCGGGCAGGACCTGAAACCTTTTCGCAATTTCCGCCCTTTGATGAAAAAGGGGGTTGTTCCCTGGGGTCTTCTGAAGGCAGGGATCAGTTACTATTCAGGAGGCATATATCCTTTTGGCACTTTGAAGCTCGAACCTGATTCCAAAGAGCTTAAGCCAATGTCGGGACCTGCGCGTGAAAAACAGCAGGACGCCATCAAGTTTGACAATGAGTCTTTGCTCTTTGATAAGCTCACCGATGTTTACCTCAGTGGCGCAAAACACGAGGAAAAGCAGCCGTGCCATCTTCAGTTGGATGCAACGAAGTGCAAGACCTGCTATGAAACATATGGCGCGCCGTGTGAGGCGTTCTGCCCGGCGCAGGTCTATAATATCGTCAGGACTGAACAAACCGGTGAGTTTGAACGCATTCAGGTTGATTTCTCAAATTGCGTTCATTGCAAGACTTGCGACATCAGGGACCCTTACGAAGCTATCAACTGGGTTTGCCCCGAGGGGGGCGGAGGGCCGCGGTATAATACCATGTAAACAACCCTTTGAGGACCGTCTGGCAGCGCTGGGGAGCAGCGCCTTGGATACCCCACGCCACCCGGCGTGGCGTTGACTTTGTAACGGATAGGGATCGACAAGTCCGAACTGCCTGTGAAGCTTTAAGCCCGGCGCTCCGATGAACGAGGGCCTCGGAAAGGTGCTGTTCATCGCATACGATTTGGACCGATTTGCCGAATTCCTCAACGACGGCCGCTTATTGATCTTCCATGAGGTGGACGACGAAATGGCCTCCGTTGTCAGGAAAGATATGAAAGAGCCTTTGAAACTTTCCTTCCGCTATATTCGCGCTCAAATGGACGAGCTTTATCAGATTGTTTGATCCAGCCCCGAAAGCCTTGTTCGCTCTGGCAGCGATGTTCAAATAGGAAACTCCGACGGATCAAGAGCGCATCAGATTGGAAGATGGTGAAAATTGGAAATAAGGGAAACGGCCCCGGAATGCATTAAGGGAAAGATTGAACCTGTTGAGAATGGGGGATTTCGATTTGGTTGCCATCCAGGGGTGGTTTGCTTCACCGAGTGCTGCCGTGAATTGAACCTGCTGCTGACCCCCTACGACGTCATCAGGCTAAAAAACCGGCTCGGCCTCAGTTCCGGTGACTTTTTGGATCGTTACACGGACTGCGGCTTCGACGAGGACCGTCCGCTCCCTATGGCCTATCTCCAGATGAGCGAAAACGAGCGAAAGACCTGCCCATTTGTGTCGGCAAAAGGCTGTATTGTCTACGAGGACAGGCCTTCGGCCTGTCGAATTTATCCCATTGCCAGGGCCTCACGCCTGCACCGCTCACATGACTTGGTGTTGGATAACTATTTTGTTCTTCACGAAGACCATTGCATGGGCTTCGAAGAAGAGCAGTTCTGGAAAATGGATGAATGGCTCAGGGACCAGGGACTCCAACATTACTACGAACTCAATGACCTCTGGATGGGAATAGTCACGCATCCCATGCTCAGGAATGCGCGTCTGCCCCAAAAGCAGCAGCAGATATTCTATTTTGCAAGCTACAACTCGGACAAATTCCGTGAAATGGTTTTCAACAGCCGCTTTCTGAGCCTGTTTGAAATTGAGGGTGACGAAATCGAACAAATCAGAACCAACGAAACGACCCTGTTAAAGTTTGCCTTCAAATGGATGCAATGCTCTCTTCTAGGCGAAGGAATTCTTAAACCCCGGGCCCTATGAAACAGTTGAGAGGTGCTCGTCATTGCTGAGTTTTTCTGCGGAACTCGATCTCCACTCTTCGCTGGACGTGGAGATTTAGTTCTGAGAGCTTAATCCGACTTCCGATTCGAGGCTCGCGTGATCGAAAAGCTGGTAACCATTTTCGCTCTTTTCGCAATAACCATCATTCCCTTGCAAAGCGCCTTTGCAGAGGATAAAGAGCACGGCTGTGCGGAAGCAACCAGGCAGTTCAGGCTGGGTGAGCTTACGCTCTGCATCACCAAGTCATCGGCGAACGGCAGCTATATTCTTAAGTTCTCAAAGGACGAGGAAGAGCTTTTTGCCGGCGAGTGTTTTTTCAAAACGCATGAGCCGGTAATTGTCCCGAACACACCCCTTCCCAACTGCAGTGTTCTTCTCGCCTACTGCTTTTCCGGCGGCGCTCATTGCTGCACGACTCTTTTCATCGCCACCAAATGCGGCCCAAGCATCTCGCTTGATATGGCGGACCTCGGGGACACTAACGGAGAAGTAAAATTCACCCAGGCGGAGGACTTACCGGGAAAGGCGATAAAAGTCCATGACTGGCAGTTCGCATACTATGGGCCGGAAGACTCGCAGATTCAGTTGTCTTTCGTGGATTCTCCCGCAATGACTCGCCTGCTCGTCTTTGATAATGGACATTGGCGGGTGGATCGAGTTGGTGAGTTCAGCCGATTTTATTCGCGTCTGCTTCATGAGGCCGTCAATGAGGCTCGCAGCAGCACACGGAAGCGCGAACCGGAATTGACAACTTCACTGGCGATGAAGGCCGCCTACTATAGTCTCATGAGCGGGAAGCGCATCGAGGAAGCCGCTGAAGTTTTGAACCGGCTTTTCCCCATCAGGTGGCGGCCTGAAGCCGACAAGGTCATTCAGGACATCTACCGCGCAGTGTCCGAATTCGATCCGGTCGAGGTAATCAGATGATTCTCACCCGGAAAGAAATGAAAATTGGTCAGTCCCCGGAAACGGATAGCCGGTACATCGGTTGCTGCTTGATACAAACCAAGGGAGTGATCTTGAAACTGTTCTTTTTGGCCGTTTGCGCAGCAATGCTTGCCGGGTGCGCGATGCAATTACCGCACGTGCCCGAATTGGGCTACAACTGGGTCTCCATGGAAGGCAAGTCCCAGGAGCAACTGGATCAAGACCAGACCGCATGCATGCGGGAGGTGAAGCTTTTTCAATCACTCGAATTCAGTGGACCTGGCGGCGTCGGCTGGGGCATGAGCGAAATGAGGGCATTCGATGACTGCATGCGATCGAAGGGATGGGTAAAAAAATAAGTTGCTCACGCTAAGACTCAAATAATTTGCAGCACTGGTATCAATAGATTCGACATAAGCAGCATTGGAAAGTATGGAGTATTTACCCCGGCTTTGTCTCAAAGATTCCTTACCGTTTTCTTTCTATCCTGAAACAAACCCGCCTGCCCGGTTTATGCCCAATAAGGGAAAAGTGATTTGTCTCTTGACATGTAAAACCACTTCTGTAAGGTTGGCCGACCTCACCAATGAGATCATTGAGGCAGGATATGCCGCGGCCTGTATGAGGTTCACCGGCAGCCAATCCTGGGACGAAGGGAGGATCGCGACTGAAGCCATTGTTTCCAGAATCGGAGAGGCCGAAAGTGCCATTGCGATTAAACAGATAAAAAATGCCGGTTTGTAAACTAATTTCGGGCTCCATGCGTTATCTAAGTCGAAAAGATGATTTTGGCATAACGGAGAAAACTGACTCATACAACTAGACGGAGGGAGATTATGCGAAGAAATGTGTTTCTAAGCCGCGCTCTGATTGGGGTCCTCGTCGTGATGATGGTCCCATACGGGGCCTTCGCACAGGATGCCGGAACGACCGCGGCATTCAGCGCGCAGGAACTGGACCAGATGCTTGCCCCCATTGCGCTCTATCCTGATTCGCTGCTCGCACAGGTCCTCATTGCGGCGACGTACCCGGAGCAGGTTACGGAAGCGGACCGCTGGTTGAAATCAAGTCCGGGTCTTAAGGGAGACCCTCTAAATACTGCCCTGGACGGAATGGCGTGGGACCTGAGCATCAAAGCGCTCGCGCCTTTTCCGCAGGTCCTCGAAATGATGGCTAAGGAGTCGGCCTGGACGCAAAGGCTGGGTGAAGCTTTCCTGGCTCAGCAAGGCGATGTCATGGACTCCGTTCAGAGACTGCGGCAGAAAGCTTATGCCGCCGGCAATCTCAAGACTACCGCGGAGCAGAAGGTGGTTGTCCAGGGTGAGACTATCGAGGTTGCGCCGGCAAATCCGGAAGTTGTCTATATTCCCAGTTACAACCCGGTAGTGGTCTACGGACCCTGGTGGTATCCTGCGTATCCTCCCTTCGCTTATTACCCCGTTTTCCCAGGGGTGGCCGTTGGAATCGGAGTGCTCGGGTTCTTTCCACTTGTAGCCGTGGGACCGGCCTGGGGCTGGGGATGGGGCTCGTGGGGTTGGGGCCACCATGACGTATTTATAAATATGAACCGGGGCGTCAATATCAACAGCCGTCATTTTGACCGCGCCTCCTTCCACTCCGGCAGCTTCCATGAGGCAGCCAGAGGCGGCCATATCGGTTCAGAACGGGCTCGGGCCGGGGCCATGCACCACGGCGGCGCAGGGCACGCAGGAGGCGTAGCCGGGCATGGCGCTGGAGGCGGCAGACCGTCCGCAGGTGACGTCGCAAAGGGACTTCACGGCGGCGGTGGCGGCGGTAAAGGCGGCGCTGGCGGTGGTGCTGGCGGCGGCAGTCACGGCGGAACGGCCGGTGGCGCCGGTAAAGGCGGCGCTGGTGGTGGTGCTGGCCACGGCGGCGCTGGTGGCGCTGGTGGCGTTGGTGGCGCTGGCGGCGGCCACGGCGGAACGGTCGGTAGTGGTGGTCACGGCGGCGCTGGTGGCGCTGGCGGCGGCCACGGCGGAACGGTCGGTAGCGGTGGTCACGGCGGCGCTGGTGGCGCTGGCGGCGGTAAAGGCGGCGGCGGTGGCGGTGGCGGTAAAGGCAACGGCAAAAAAAAGCCATAGATGTTCCGAGTTCATAAAGCTTGGTGCGTCTGCCTGAAAGGCCCCCTGTCTTCAGCTTGATTTTGTGAGAATTCAGAGGGTTATGGTTAATCATCCGTAACCCTTTTCGGGCAGGGCAAACATTGGTGAATAAGTGAGTGAATGCATAATCACAAATGCATGAATACGACCTCATGGGGGTCGCCAATTCACCCGGATCACAGCTCGAACTTGATCGTGCTCTATTTTTGTTGTGACCGATCTGTAACCTCGTCCATTTAAATTCTCTACAAACCCGCCCCGCTTTTGGGCACTGGTTGAATGCATTTCATGAAAAAACCATCTTCTTTCTTGACATGGAGAATATATTACTTATGGTTTTTTAACTGGTATATCTTTCCAGAAAGGCATTTAAGGGCAGAGCCTGCCGGTATCTGCGTGAGTTTGAATCACCCCGGAGGCAGCCCCTCCCTTTTCCTTATCACTTATTCCTCCTGTTTTGCCGGCAATGCGCTCGATTTTGAGCTTTCCTGCCGCCGAAGCGTTGCATTCGAACAGCCCGGAGTTAACTTTAGCCAAGGGCTTTATGCGAAGTGATTAGATATCCGAATAATACCTGAGCGAAAGGAAATTTATGGACTCGTACAACATGATGGAGGAGAAAACATGAAAAAGTATGCATTTCTTAAGCGCGTTCTGATCGGGATGCTCGTTGTGATAATGGTCCCGTTCGGAGCTCTTTCACAGCAAACTTCAGCTCCTGACCAGGCATTCAGCGAGGCAGAACTTGACCAGATGCTTGCGCCGATTGCGCTCTACCCTGATACCCTTATCGCACAAATCCTTATCGCGGCTACATATCCAGCTGATGTTGAGGCAGGGGACCAATGGGTAAAGGCAAACACGAGCCTTACGGGGGACGCGCTCAATAAAGCCCTGGAGCAAGTGCAGTGGGACGAGAGCGTTAAGGCGCTGGCGTCTTTCCCGCAAGTACTCGACATGATGGTTAGGGAGATGGGGTGGACAACGAAGCTGGGCCAAGCTTTCATGTCTCAGCAGGCCGATGTCACGGCATCGATCCAAAGACTGCGGCAGAAATCTTATGCCGCCGGCAACCTCAAGACGTCCCCACAGCAGAAGGTGGTCGTCGCAGGTGAGAACATCGAGATTGCACCCGCTGATCCTAACGTTGTTTATGTGCCCACTTACGACCCGACAGTTGTTTACGGGCCATGGGCGTATCCAGCGTATCCTCCCTTCGCTTATTTCCCCATTTGGCCCGGCGTAGCCCTCGCTACATTTGGGCTATTCGGATTTTGGGGCGGTGTAGGGATAGGACCGGTCTGGTGGGGCTGGGGCTGGGGTGGCTGGGACTGGGCCGGCGGTGGGCTCTTTGTCAATGTCGGCTGGGGTAGTCACGGAGGTCACGGATACCACGGCGGTCACGGCGGCGGATACCACGCCGGCGCAGGCCACGGCGGTCATGGCGGCGCTGGCCACGGCGGTCACGGCGGTGGCGGTCACGGCGGTGGCGGTCACGGCGGTGGCGGTCACGGCGGTGGCGGTCA
>Ga0116110_1000229_pt1 | contig 35954 bp, 16 predicted proteins | sample June2015DPH_8_50_FD_89719 | JGI IMG/M metagenome (GOLD analysis project Ga0116110, IMG submission 89719) | Peatland microbial communities from SPRUCE experiment site at the Marcell Experimental Forest, Minnesota, USA - June2015DPH_8_40 | ecosystem: Environmental > Terrestrial > Soil > Wetlands >...
CACGGGCCAACACAAACGGGATTAATTTCACACTACCATATATCTTATATTTGTCCATCGCCAATTCTGGTGATACCCCCCCCGGCTTAAGAAATCCCCACCGGTTCGCGCCGGGGCCGGGGCTGGCCCAGGTGTTTGGCCACCGCCTCTGTGCGCGAACGCACGTGGAGTTTTTCGTAGATGTGGCGGATGTGGGTGTGGACGGTGGCATAGGTCACCTGCATCGTCTCGGCAATTTCCTTGTAGAGATAACCTTTCGTCAGCAGATTGAGAACCTGCACCTCGCGCGGCGAGAGGCTTTGCTCCCCGGGCGACGCGGGGGATGGCTGTTGGAAGGATTGCACGATTTTGCGCGCGATGTGGCTGCTCATGGGCGAACCGCCGGCATGCACATTCTGGATGGCGGCAAGCAGTTCAGCCGGCGGCGTCTGTTTGAGCAGATAGCCGGTGGCCCCAGCCGCCAGGGCGTTGAAAATGTTTTCCGTGTTTTGATACACGGTCAGCATGATGATCTGCGTCGCCGGCAACAAGGGCTTCAGCCGCCGCACACATTCGACACCGTTGATGCCGGGCAGGTTGATGTCCATGAGCGTCACGTCCGGCTTGATTTTGGGAATCTCCTGCAAGGCATCTTCCCCGCTGGCATGCTGGCTCACGCACCGGTAACCCGACGAGCCATTGATCAGCCTGGCCAGGCTGGTCCGCACCCCGGAATCGTCCTCAACGATGGAAACGGAAATACTCATACCAAGGAATCCTCCCTCCGCCTTCCACCAAACTCATCCAGCCTGACCGGCAGGCCCCCGGCCCCGGCCATGACGAAATTGCCCCTGCTCAACACACAGCTCATTGCTTCATCCTAGCTTGCCGGGCGGGTTTTGACCAATCGCCATAACTGGTGATGCCACGTTATTGACGACCAGGGTCATTTCCACCCGCGTTCCCTGGCCGGCGGCGCTGTGGATTTCGCAACGGCCACCGATGGCCGCCAGGCGTTTCTCCAGATTGACCAGCCCGGAGCCGGAGGTGATTCGACCCGCGCCGGCGCCGGCCGCGCCATTGCCGCCGGCGGCGGGCATGCCCTGGCCGTTGTCCTCGATGACCAGGGTGAAAGCCCGGGGTTCAATGCGCAGCCGCAACCAGACTTCGGTGGCTTTGGCATGCTTGACCACGTTGTTGAGCGCCTCCTTCAACGCGAGGAACAAATTGTAACGCAGTTCGGCATCCACGCGCATCGCGGGCAGCGCCAGGGGCACATCCATGCGGCAACGGATTCCCGCCGTGCGGAGAAAATCCTCGGCGAAGGCGGAGATGTAATCCATCAAACCGGTGAACGTGTCGTGCTGCGGATCCACCGCCCAGACGATTTCGTCCATCGCCCGCGTCAGTTGCCGCGCGGAAACGGAAATGCGTTCGAGATGCGCGCCGACCTGTTCGGGCTCGCGCCGGGCCAGTTCCGTGAGCAGGGTGATTTGCGTCAGACCCGCGCCGATGTCGTCGTGAATGTCCTTGGCGATGCGCGCGCGGTCGCGTTCGATCGCGTGCTGTTGCTGCAAGAGCGCAAGCTGGCGGCGGTATTTCCGCGTGGCGCCGCGGCGCACGGCCAGGGAAATGCCGCCGACCACCGCCACCCCGGCAAAAGTTTTGAACCACCAGGTCTGGTAAAAAAACGGCTGCACCTCAAACCGGACCGCTGCGCCGGTCCCGTTCCAAACCCCCTCGCCGTTGCAGGCGATGACCCGGAGACAATAGTCGCGCGGCTCCAGGTTGCGATATTGCGCCGTGCGCCGGGTGTCGGCGTCCACCCAGTTCGCATCCAAACCGTCCAGGCGGTAACGGAACCGCGCCTTGTCGCCGGCGTCAAAACTCAAGGCGGTGAACCGGAAATCGAACTGCTTGTGCCCCGGCGGCACGATGATTTTTCCACCGTTCAACGCCACCGGCTCGCCGTCCACGCGCAATTCCTCGATGATGACCGGTGGCGGGAGCGAGTTGGCGGTCAATTTATCCGGATCCACCCAAACCACGCCGCGGACGGTGGTGAACCAGAGTCGCCCATCGGCCCCGCGCCAGCACGCCGGCTGGTATCCATCGGAAAACTCCAGCGCCGGCAGGCCGTCATGCCGCACGTAAATCACATAATCCAGCGTGTTGGTCCGCCCGGCGGCAACGGCGTTCAACGCCGTTTTGGCAACGCAGTAAATGCCCTGATGGGTTCCCAGCCAGAGCCGGCCGTGCTTGTCGTCCAAAATTTGACTGATCATGTCCACCGGCAATCCCTGCTTGGCGGTGAACCGCGAGAATTTTCCGCTGCTGAACCGCAGCAGGCCGCCGCGGAACGTGCCCGCCCAAATGGAGCCGCTGTCATCGGCAACCAGTGAATAAATCGGCTGTTCTGCCAGCGCGTCCCGGGGTCGGAAGGCCTGCAAATGATTCGTTTCGCAACGGTAAAGCGTGCCGTCATCGGCGCCGGCCCACACGGTTCCATCCGGCGTTTGCACCAGTGCCCGGACCGCCGGCAACGCAACATTGTCGTTCGTGGTCAGAAACCGCCGATCATTTCCCGACCACACGGCGATGCCGGCTTTCGTACCCATCCACACCCGGCCCGCGCGGTCGGTCAAAATGGATTTGATTCCATGCACCTCCCACGTTGCGCGCTGCACCAGATCGTCGTGGAACTGATGCAATATTTCCCCCTCGGCCGCGCTCAACCACAGCCCGCCGTCAGCGCGCGGAAAAACCGAAAACACAAAATTTGCCGACGCGCTGGCGCCGACCGGAAAGCGGGTGATTTTCCCATTGCTCCAACGGCATAATCCACCCCCGGCGGTGCCAATCCAGACCGTGCCGTTGGCGTCCTCGCAAACCGACGATGCCGTCCGCGCCGGCAGGCCTTCAGCGGTGCCGATCACATGAAATTGCCGGTCGCGCAATCGCGCCAATCCACCATGATCCATCCCCACCCACACGCCCCCGTCACTGCCTTGGAACCAGGCGCCGACCCGGTCGCCGGGCAGGTTGTCCTGGGTTGTCAGACGCTGGTATTTCCCGTCCGGCGTGATGTGAAAAAGTCCGTTGCCGTAGTGGTTGAACCACAGGCCGCCTTCGCGATCCTCATGCACGCCCATCGCGCGCCCCGAAGCCCAGCCGAGCAAGCCGCGCCACCCGGCAACCTCCGCCACCCACTCGCGCCCGGCCATTTTGCGAAAACGATCGCCAGCCAAAACCCACATCTCCCCGTTCTTCGTAGGAATAAGCAGTTGCGGCTGAAGCGTTGCCTCCCCATTCGTGGGCGTCAGGTCCTCAAACCGGCTGTCATTCCACCGGGCAATTTCATTATCGGCACCCGCCCAAACCCGGCCGGACGGGTCGGCGACAAGCACGGATATATGTTTGCCGGGCAGGCCGCCGTCCTGCGGCAATTCCTTGAACACGCCGGCGGCGAATCGAAGGATGTGTCCGTCGCGCGTCAGAAACCACAACCGGCCATCGCTGTCGGTGCATTGAAAAATCGGCCGCGAACCGGCCGGCGGCGTGGAAATTTTCCAATCCAAATTGGTCCCGGCCGGATTGCGTTGCAGGACTTCGCCAAATTGGGTGACGAACGTGATGAGATTCGACGACGAGTACACGAGCGTGGTGTGCAAATCAAACGTGGCCTGGTCCGGCCATTCGTTGCGGAACACGCCATCGTGATAGGAAGTCAGCCCGCCGCGAAACGTGTTGATCCACAGCGTGCCGTTGGCATCGAGGAAAAGCCCCTGGACCCGTGTCTGGCTCAACGCCGGCGTGTTGACCGGGTCAAAGGTGACAAAACGCACCCCGTCGAAACGGGCCAGCCCGTTGTAGGTGCCAATCCAGAGATAGCCGTCCGGGGTCTGGGTGATGGCCGTAACGGTGCTGCTGGGAAGGTTGTTCTCCGTGTCCCAGACATCAACGAGATAATCCGCCGTCGCCGCCTCCGCGACGCAACCCGCGCGCAGCAGCAGCCCGACCGCCATCCCGGCAAAAACCCCACGGCGCATCATCAATGAAAAATTTTGGAGGCGCACCGATGAAATAATAGGGTGACTATGAAAAAAATGCCACTGCAAAGCAAGACGAGTTTGGCCGCGCATCGGCCACCTGCATCATGGCAGACGAACCCTGCCTCTGGAGCCAATCTTTAAGCCGTTGGAGGACAACGGCTGCTTCAGCATGGCAGGTCAAAAAAAGCCGAATTGGGTGGTAAAGGCAGTAAAATGAGAGGGAAACGTGCCGGATGGCGCGTCGCAAATGTTTCAATCTCATCCGCTCTCAAAAAATTCTGGAAACCACCGCCAACGACTTCCTTGCCGTTTTGGAAACCCGTGGCCTGATGGCGCACACTTATTTGGGCTGGCTGACGCAGCGGTCTTTGCGGTGGCAACCTCCTGGTTCAAAGAATGACCGCTTTACATTGCGCGCATTTACAGTTGCCACGTGCGGGCGGCAATTTAGAGTATTCCGCGTTCACGTGAAGCTTTCATTGCCCATTTTCGGCCTGGCATTGCCGTCATTTTTCTGTGCGGCGGCACAAAAGGGATGTCGAAGGAGGGGGATGAGACCATTACTGCCAATTGTGGGGACCCCTTTTACAATCGTGTGTTCAACCCGATGAGTCGAGGATCGAAGAAAAAAGCCGGGCCCGAAAACCCCCCTGCCGTGCGTTCAAGCACGCCCGTTTCGCCCGCCGGTGAAATGCCGGGAGTGGCAGACTCCCCCACGCTGAAAACTGCGATTACACAGTCAAATCCAAACGGCAGGCTGTTTGGCAACCGCGATTGGATTTGCGCCCTGCTGCTGGTTGTCGTGACGGTACTTGCTTACCAGCCTGCATGGAATGGAAAGCCGATCTGGGATGATGACGCGCACATCACCAGGCCGGAACTGCGTTCGCTGGGTGGGCTGGCCCGCATCTGGATAGAGCCGGGAGCTTCGCAGCAATATTATCCGTTGGTTCACAGCTTCTTTTGGGTGGAGCACCGGCTGTGGGGTGACAGGACATTGGGTTATCATCTCATCAACATCCTGCTGCACGCCTGTTGCGTGCTGCTGCTGGTGAAGATCCTGCGGCGGATGGACGTGCCGGGAGGCTGGTTGGCGGCGGCGATCTTTGCCCTGCATCCGGTGGAGGTGGAGACGGTGGCGTGGATCACGGAACTCAAGAACACGCTCTCCGGGGTGTGTTGTCTCGGCGCTGCGCTGGTTTACTTGAATTTTGATCGGGATCGGAAGTGGACGTTTTATGCCGGCGCGCTGAGTCTCTTCATTCTTGGCCTGATGTCGAAGACTGTGATTGCGACACTGCCTGCGGCTCTGCTGGTGGTCTTCTGGTGGAAGCGGGGGCGGTTGTCGTGGAAGAAGGAGGTGCTGCCGCTGCTGCCCTTTTTTGCCGTCGGGATTGCCGCCGGGCTGTTCACGGCGTGGATGGAGCGCGTGTTCATTGGCGCAGAAGGTTCGGAATTTGATTTTTCCGCCATCGAACGGTGCCTGATCGCCGGGCGCGCTTTCTGGTTCTACCTGGGAAAACTTTTCTGGCCCGCGAATCTGGTCTTTATCTATCCGCGCTGGAATGTCAGCCAGGCGGTCTGGTGGCAATACCTGTTCCCGGCGGCGGCCTTGCTGTTGCTCGTGGGGTTATGGCTGTGGCGACGACGGTCGCGAGGTCCCTTGGCGGGACTGCTCTTCTTCGCAGGAACGTTGTTTCCGGCGTTGGGTTTTTTCAATGTTTATCCGTTCCGTTTTTCATTTGTGGCCGATCACTTTCAGTATCTAGCGGGCATTGGGCCAATCGTCTTGGCGACCGCTGGAATGACCACCGCATTCGGCTTTCTTGAGAGAAGAAAACCGTTCCTAAAGCCGGTTCTTTGTGGTGTGTTGCTGGTGCCCCTCTGCATACTAACGTGGCAGCAGTGCGGAATGTATGCCGACGTCGAAACACTCTGGCAAACAACAATCCGCTTAAATCCCAATTGCTGGATGGCTTACAACCACCTTGGCAACGCGCTCCTCCAAAAGGGCAATGTGGACGAAGCGATCGCGCAATTCCAAAAGACGCTGCAAATCAAACCCGACTACGCGGTAGCCCACTACAACCTCGGCAACGCGCTCCTCCAAAAGGGCAATGTGGACGATGCCATCGCCCATTACCAAAAGGCGCTGCAAATCAAACCCGACTACGCGGAAGCCTGCTATAACCTTGGCAACGCTCTGCTCCAAAAGGGCAATGTGGACGATGCCATCGCCCATTACCAAAAGGCGCTGCAAATCAAACCCGACTACGCGAAAGCCCACAATAACCTTGGTAGCGCTCTGCTCCAAAAGGGCAATGTGGACGAAGCGATCGCCCATTTCCAAAAGGCGCTGCGAATCATACCCGACTTCGCGGGAGCCCACTACAACCTCGGCACCGCGCTGCTCCAAAAGGACAATGTGGACGAAGCCATCGCCCATTTCCAAATGGTGCTCCAAATCAAACCCGACTTCGCGGAAGCCCACTACAACCTTGGCAACGCGCTGCTCAAAAAGGGCAAGGTGGACGAAGCGATCTCTCATTTCCAAAAGGCGCTGCAAATCATACCCGACTACGCGAAAGCCCACAACAATCTCGGCAACGCGCTGCTCCAAAAGGGCAAGGTGGACGAAGCGATCTCTCATTACCAAAAGGCGCTGCAAATCAATCCCGACTACGCGGAAGCCCAGAATAACCTGGCCTGGGTGCTGGCAACCTGTCCGCAGGCTTCGCTGCGCAACGGCAACAAGGCGGTGGAACTGGCCCTGCGGGCGAATCAGCTTGCGGGTGATGGAAATCCGGCCGTTCTCGGCACCCTGGCCGCCGCTTACGCCGAGGCCGGGCGATTTCCCGAAGCGGTGGCAACCGCGCAGCGCGCTCTGCAACTGGCCGGGACGCAGTCCAACACCGGCCTGACCGATGTCCTTCGATCACAGATGAAGCTCTATCAAGCAGGCCTCCCATTCCATTTACACTGAACAAATATTCTTCAGAAGCAGGATTAGGGCGTCGGCGTTGGAGCGAAAGCGGGGAAAAGCTCAAGCACAGGGATGGGAAATAATCAAAGCCCGGTCTGTGGTGACCCTTTTTTACTCGTCACACTGCGCGGTTGCCGTAATCAGGTATAAAACCCATGAGTCGAAGATCGAAGAAAAAGGCCCCTGCCGTGCGTTCAAGCGCACCCGGAGCGGAAGGCTCCATCTCGCTGGAATCCGCAACCAAAGACAAAACACCGCCACGAACGCCAGCGCGAACGCGGCATCCTGACATATTTGGCGACTTACGCAAAATGGCCAAGCGAATTTCCCGGCAACATTCTGCCATACATTACCAAAACGTTCGTTGCCGCTGTTCCGCGCTTGACCCCTGCGGAAAAATCAAGGCCTAATGAATCCATGACTTATCCCGGCAAACTTGGCCTGATTGGGACGCTTTCCCTTTTTTTTCTCGTTGGGACCACCACCGTGGCTCCAGCAACTGACGCCGCACTGGCCTGGCCGGCGCTCACTGCGCAAACCCGGCCCTGGGTGTGGTGGTGGTGGCACGGCAGCGCGGTGGACAAGACCAACCTCACGCACGAATTGCAGCGTTTTCACGACGCGGGCCTGGGCGGCGTCCAGTTCACCCCCATCTTCGGCGTGAAAGGCCAGGAATCACAGGACATCAGTTACCTCAGTCCGAAATGGATGGCGATGATGGGATACACGGTGGACGAGGCCCGCCGGCTGGGCATGGGTGTGGACATGACGCTCGGCACCGGCTGGTGCTTCGGCGGCCCGACCGTTAGCGGCCAGGACGCCAACGCCAGTGTCGTCGTGAAAACCTTCGACGTGGCGACCGGCGGAAAGCTGGAGGAAAAATTCGACCGCAATACGACGCAGGCGCTCGTTGCGTTTTCGCCGGATGGTAAATCCGTTGAACTCACGGATAAAATTTCCGCCGACGGCACCGTGGATTGGACCGCGCCCGCCGGTTCATGGAATGTCTATGCCATTTCGCAAAAACCGTCCGGTCAGAAGGTGAAGCGTCCCGCGCCCGGTGGTGAAGGCTGGATGCTGAACCCGGCTTATCCGCAGGCTGTGACCAATTGGCTTTCGTGGTTTGATTGCGCATTCGCCAATTATACCGGCTCCAAGCCGCAGGCCGTCTTTCAGGATTCCTACGAATACCGCACCGACTGGTCGCCGGATTTCTTCGCGCAATTTGAAAAACTGCGCGGCTACAAATTGCAGGCCGAACTGCCCGCGCTGTTCGGCACGAACGAGGATGACCACGCCGCGCGCGTGAAATACGATTACCGCCGCACCCTTTCCGACCTCATGGCGGAACAGTCGGAACCGGCGTGGATTGATTGGGCGCACAAAAACGGTTTCGCGACGATTTACCAGGCGCACGGCACGCCCGGCAACTGGCTGGATCTTTACGCCGACGCCGACATGCCCGAAACCGAGATGTTCCACAACGACCGCAGCGTGTTGATTTCCAAATTCGCGTCGTCCGCCGCGCACACGCAGGGCCGCGAACTCACCGGCGCGGAGACCGGCACCTGGCTCAAGGAACATTTCACCGAGACGCTCGCCGACGTGAAATATCTCGCCGACGACATGTTTCTCGCCGGCGTGAACCGCATTTACTACCACGGCGCCTGCTACTCGCCGGACGACGCGCCGTGGCCGGGCTGGCTGTTTTACGCCTCGACGGAAATGAACCCGCGCAATTCCATCTGGCACGATGTGCCCGCGCTCAACGAATACGTCGCGCGCTGCCAGTCCATTTTGCAGTCCGGCAAACCCGACAACGATATTCTGCTCTACTGGCCGGTAGCTGATTTCTGGAGCGACCCGTTGGGACGCGTGCAGCCGATGAGCGTCAGCATCACGAATTGGTTCGAGGGACAGCCCATCGGCAGACTGGCAAAAGGACTGTGGAACCGCGGCTACGCCTTCGATTACGTTTCCGACCGCCAACTGCAAACCGCCAAAGTCACAAGCTATGGAGAAGTCCAGATGCCGGGCGGCAAATACGGAATTGTCATTGTGCCGGAATGTAAATTCATTCCGCTCGAAACCTTCAAACAACTGCTCTTGTTGGCAGAAAACGGTGCGACGGTAATTTTTCAAAATCAATTGCCAGCGGATGTTTCGGGTTGGCATGACCTGAAAAATCAGCGGAAAGAATTTGCAAGCCTTCGTAGCAGGCTGAAATTCCAAAAGAAAGAATGGGGCCTGTCAATTCTTGGCAAAGGTTTCGTCCAGGTATCGTCATTGGATGAAAGTCTTACAGCACCTCGTGAGCCGATGACGGATGCGGGACTGTCTTTTGTTCGCCGCTCGTTTGATGAAGAAGGATGGAGTTATTTCGTAGCCAATCGCAGCGGAACGAATGTCAATGGCTGGATCACTCTTGGCTGTGCAGCCAAGTCCGTTGTTATTTTTGACCCAATGACCGGCAAGTCCGGCGTGGCAGCAATAAAACAAAACACTGGCGGTCGGCCGCCTCTTCTTTATTTGCAGCTTCAAGCTGGCGAGTCCGTGATTCTTCGCGCTTTCGCCGACAAAAAAGTTGAAGGTGCGGCGTGGGCTTACTGGCAGCCCCGGATGCCAGACGCCAAAACCCAGACCCTGATCGGCACTTGGAACGTGAAATTCATCGCCGGCGGGCCGGTGCTGCCGGAGCCGCTTTCAACGACCAACCTGGCGTCCTGGACCGAACTCGGCGACACCAACGCCCAAAGTTTCGCCGGCACGGCACTTTACACCCTCGTCTTCGACGCGCCGGGTTCGGTGTCCAGTCCCGCCAGCGGCGGGACTGCTCCGGACACGCTAAAGCGTGAACACCAAACGTATTTCCTCGATTTGGGCGGGGTTTGCCAGAGCGCGCGCGTCCGGCTGAACGGAAAGGATTTGGGCACGCTCATCACACCGCCGTTCCGGGTCGTGGTGGACAATTTAAAACCAACCGGCAATCAACTCGAAGTCGAAGTCACGAGTGTTTCGGCCAATCGCATCCGCGACCTCGACCGGCGCGGCGTGCCGTGGAAAAATTTCAAGGACATCAACATCGTAAACGTCAATTACCGCCCGTTCAGCGCCGCGGACTGGCCGTTGACCGACTGCGGGCTGCTCGGTCCGGTGACCTTGACGGGCGTATCGCCATTGCCTGCCGACCGTTGATTCCTGGCCCGCCGGTTGCCCTCGGATATATGTCTGATAGACCGTATGCGGAAAATCAGATTGAATACCGGTGTATGTCAAGAATCCCCAATATTTTATGAAAAAGGCGAGCCATATTGTTGCGTGCTTTGGCGCAATCATTCTGAGCTTTGGCACAATCAGTCAGGCGCAAACGCCGGCTTTTCCCGGCGCGCTCGGTTTTGGCGCCAACGCCACCGGCGGACGCAACGGCACGGTCTATCACGTCACCACGCTCGCCGACAGCGGCACCGGGTCGTTCCGCGACGCGGTGAGTCACAGTGGGCGAATCATTGTTTTCGACGTGGGCGGTTACATCAATCTCCAGACGGCGGTGTCCGCCAGCAGCAGCCTGACCATTGCCGGACAAACCGCCCCCGGCGGTGGCATCGGCATCATGGGCGCGGAAGTTTCCTTTTACGGGCAGAACAACATCATCTGCCGCCACGTCCGTTTCCGTCAGGGCGACATCCACAACGGCAGCAACAGCAGCAACGCCGGTGAGAGCGCCATCAACCTCGGCGCCACGAGCAGCACCAGCCCGGCCACCAACATGATTTTTGATCACATCTCGGTGGAGTTCGGTTCGTGGGACAGCGTTGATGCCGTCAATACCGCATACTTTACCGTGCAAAATTCCATCATCGCCGATCCCATCAACCAGCAATTCGGCGCGCATCATGAAGGCACCAGCGCCAGTTGGATCCGGAACATCTGGGCCAATGCCCACAACCGGCAGCCGCTGGCCAAGGCCAACACGATTTACATCAACAATGTCGTTTATAATTATCAGGCCGGTTACACCTGCGGCAACACCGGCGGCTTTTTCTCGCACGACATCATCAACAACTATTTCATCACCGGCCCCTCAACGACCAGCCCGGGAGATGATTTTTATCAGATTGACGCAAACCAAAGCATCTACGCCTCCGGCAACCTGCGGGACAGTTCCGCCAATGGCGCCTTGGGCGGCAGCGAAACTGATCCTTATGAAGGCGGGCCGGTGCTCACCTCGCCGTGGTCTTCGGTCACACCGACCATTCCCACGTTCGACACCACGACCGCCTATCGCGATGATGTTTCCTTGTCCGGCACATTCCCGCGTGACCAGGTGGATTCACAAGTCATCGGCAGCGTGACTTCGCTTGGCACTGCCGGACAATTGTTCAACAGCGAGTCTGACACCGGCCTCGGCAACAGCGGCTACGGCATCATCAACGGCGGCATCCCCGCGACCGATTCCGATGGCGACGGCATGCCGGACTATTGGGATCTGGCAAACGGCTTGAGCACCACCAGCAACGACGCCATGATCATCGCCGCCGACGGTTACGCCAACATCGAACACTACCTCAACTGGCTCGCCGACCCGCACGCGCTGACGGCCACGAACACTCCCGTGGACGTGGATTTGTGGCAATACACCGGCGGCTTCACCAACGCCAGCCCGGTCTATTCCGTCAACAACGCCAGCAATGGCGCCGTCACCCTGAACGGCGACGGGCATACCGCGCATTTCACACCGGCCCTGAATTTCTTCGGACTGGGCAGTTTTCAATTCAGCGTCGTTGCTTCCGATGGCAGCGCCTATACCAACACGGTGACGGTCGCCGTCGTGCCCCAAAGCCAGGCGCAAACCCAGCCGTCCAATTTGATCTGGGTCGGGGATGGCACGACGAACCTTTGGGCCGTGGGGAGCGGAACCAACTGGTTTGACGGCACGAACCTCGTCGCCTTCTCGTCCGGTGACAATGTCACCTTTGATGATACCGGCACGAATACTCCCGCCATCAACCTTGCCGGCGCGTTGTCCGCCGGGACCGTCTATGTTCTGGCCGAACAGGATTATACCTTTGGCGGCAGCGGATTTTTGGCCGGACCAACGATGCTGTTCAAAACCGGTTCGGGGCAACTGAACGTCAACACAACGAACAATTTCACCGGCGGCATCACCATCGATGAGGGCGTGGTGCAGGTCGGCGACGGCGTTTCCTTCAGCGGCAGCATCGGCGGCAACATCACCAACAACGACACGCTCATCTTCAACAATCCGGGCCCGGTCTCCGCTTCCGCCAGCATCAGCGGCTCCGGCACATTGACCAAAAGCGGCGCCGGCGCCCTGATCTTGAGCGGCACGCAAACCTATACCAATCTGACCGCCATCAACGCCGGCAGCCTGCAATTCTCCGGCACGCTGCCGCAAAGCGACATCACCAACAACGGTTCGCTCATACTGGCCCCTTCGTCATCGGTGATTTTCAGCAACAACCTCAGCGGCTCCGGCACGCTGACGATGAGCGGCACCGCGCTGCTGACCCTGAGCAATGCGAATACTTACAGCGGCGGCACGACGAACACCAGCGGCGGCCTCATGCTGGTCAACAACAGTTCCATCGGCACTGGCCCGCTGATTTACAACGGCGGAATGGTGTTCATCGGCAACGGGGCGTTCATCACGAATGATTTCACCATACCTGGTGCGACATCGGATTTGATGATGGCCGGCACGAACAACAACACCGGGACCTGGGCCGGCAATATTGTGAATCTGGGAGGCGGCGCCTCCTGGCGTCCGGGCAGCGACGGCGGCACCCTGATTTTCACCGGCAACGCACTGCAAGGAAACCATAACTTCATCGTGCCGCGCGGCACGGTTCAGTTTGCCTCCAACGCCGTCGTCAGCGCGACCGGCACCGCCACCGCCTTGGGACGCGACGGCAGTGCCGGCAACCGGAGCGCCAACATTACTTTCAAGGACAACTCCACCACCACTCTGGGCGTGTGTTCACTGGGCGGCGGCAAATCCGGTGGTGCAATCACCGTCACCATCCAGAACAATGCCGTGCTTTCATTTGGTGCGAACAATCTCGATTTGCACAACGTCACGCGAAACACCGCCGTCACCACACTGCGGCTCAATGGCGGCACCACAACCGTGGGCGGCTTTACCAAAACACAGACCACTTACACCAATGTCATCGACTTCAACGGCGGAGTTTTGAAAGCGGGGGCGAACAACGCCGCGTTCCTGCCAGTGCTCACCGTGCAGACAGACATTGTTCAGGCTGGCGGAGCCATCATCGACGACGGCGGATTCGCCATCATCATCGCGCAGCCGCTCATGCACGATTCAACTCTTGGCTCAACCCCCGATGGCGGCTTGACCAAGCTCGGCGCGGGCACGTTGACACTTTCGGGCGCGAACACCTTCACCGGTCCCACCGTGATCAACACGGGCACACTGGCCTTGTCCGGCTCCGGTTCAATCGCCAATTCGGCGAACGTGCAAATCGCGGCGGGGGCGCTGTTCGACGTTTCGGGGACCTCCAGCGGCGGCTTCACCCTGGGCAGCGGACGCACGCTTTGGGGCAATGGTTCGGTGAATGGCAATTTCACCCTGGGCAGCGGCGCCAGCCTGGCCCCCGGCAGCAATTCCATTGGCGCGTTGACTTTCAACAACCCGCTCACGCTGGCGGCCGGCAGCACGAACATTTTTGAAATCAGCCACGCACCGCTGACCAATGACACGGCGGTCGTCTTCGGCTCGTTGACCTGCGGCGGCACGCTCATCGTCACCAACAGCGGCGGAACACAGCTTGCGGCGGGCGACAGCTTCCAACTTTTCAACGCGGCGAGTTACAGCGGAACTTTTTCCAGCGTGATACTTCCGCCGCTGCCCTTCGGACTTGCTTGGAACACAAATACATTGAACCCGGCCGGGACGATTTCCATCGTCCTCACGACAATACCCGTCATCAGTTCGATTTCGATTTCCGGCAACAGCCTCACGCTGAACGGCACAGGCGGCGTCGGCAATGCGAACTTTGTTTTGCTCGGCACAACGAACCTTTCCAGTCCGTTGAGCAACTGGACGCGCCTGCTAACCAACCAGTTTGACAACAACGGCGGGTTCAATTTCACCAACGCCGCCGCCACCAACGCGCAGAATTATTATCTGCTGCGAGTGCAGTGAGGCGGCCTGCGGCTCAATTCCCCAACGGCTTTTCGGCAGAGCTTTGCGGGCTGGTGGGCATCCGGAACCCGGCCAGCGGGTCCGGACGCGCCGCGTCAAAGCCCTTGAAGTCGTCCACGATGTATTTTGCCAGGGGCAGTTTGTCCTGTTTGATGCCTTCGACGACGCATTGGGCCAGTTCGTAGCTGCCGTAGTTGTTGTGGTGCGTGGGGTCCTGGAACGCCTTGCCAATATTCGTGCCCAACGCCTTGTAAAGAACCACGCTCATCGCATTCAAATCAATCAGCGCGCAATTCTGCTCCTTCGCCACCACACGCACGGCGTCGGGATAACCCATGAGCGTGGGGGCTTCGACGCCGCCCTGGCGTTCCATCGAGGTCACCAGCACCGGCGTGCCGCCCCGGGCGCGGGTTTCGGCAATCACCCGCTTGAAATCCTCCGAGTATTGCTCCAGCGCGTTGGTCGCGCGGCTCTTCATGTCGTTGTGGCCGAATTGCAGGAACAAATAATCGCCCGGTTTCATCAGGCTGAACACCTTGTCGAACCGGTGCGCGCTCAATGAGCTGGCAATCGTTTCGCCCGACTCGGCGTGGTTGGCGATGGCAATGTCCGGTTTGAAAAAACGCGGGAGCATCTGGCCCCAACTGTTCCACGGCTCGGCCGGCTGGTCGCACACGGTCGAATCTCCCAGCAGAAAAACCGTCGGCACGGCGGCCTTTTCAATTTCGAGCGATTGCAAAGCCGGGTGCGTGCCGTTGCATTCCAAGGTCAGCTTGTCATCCCAGGCCCACCATTCGTTCGTCTTTTCACGCGGTTTCAAATGCACCTCGCCGCCGCCGGCAATTTGCGGCGTGCGCAGGTTCACGATGAACGACCGCGTCACGGTTTTCCCCGGCGTGGTGTGGATCTTCTCCAGCATGAGCCGCCGCAACTCGGCCTTCACGGTGGTCGTGGATTCACCAGCCGGACCGCCGAGGGTGACTGTGACCCGGTAATTGCCCTCCGGCAATTTGACGGAGAAGTAAAAGGGATTGGTGCTGGTGATGGACTGGCCCGTCGCTACGACACTTGCCCCCGGCTCGAAACCGTGGCCAACTTCCGGAGAATAAAAGTTTGTCGGGGAAACTTGAATCCAACCTCGCGCGGCGTTGCCAGTACCAAAATCAAATTTGAACGAAGTTTTTTCCTGCGCCTTTGTCGGCGGTGCCAAGACACAAAGCACAGCCATGAGCAAGGAAGTTTGGCGGCGGAGGTTCATTTCAATTTTAATTCGTCCGGAGCGAATCCCATGTCGGCTGAAATTTCCCCGGCGGAATGCCCATACTTGCGGCGGCAGCCTGGGCGACGATTTCCGGGGTGGTATCCGGCCCGGGCTGGGCCTTGGCGGAGAACGCCAGCACCGGCAGCAACCCCAGAATGCCAAGAATCTTTTTCTAATGCTACCGGCTAATTTGTAAAATTCCCCGACGGACGACCGGAAATCAACGAACATTTCACATTCCGTGCAAAAATCCCCGGAGCGCAGAACACTCCAGGGTTGTTGAAAAAGAATTTATCACACCTTGCGCCGGCGAATTTGCCAGGCGGCAACAAGCCCACCCACTCCGAGAAGTGCAAGCGTTGCAGGTTCGGGCACGGGTTCCATATTGGGTAGAATTAATTGAATTGGCGTATCCCCCGCGGCTTCTTTTGACGCAATGGTATATGCGGAGTCAGAGCTGTTTATAGTGTTGGCGATAATAAAAGTCACGTAGTCGGGGTCACTTGCACTTGCACTTGCTAAAAAACTTTCAAGTGTTGTGCCCGAAAAAGTCTTTACGCCGGTAGATCCAGAGCCGTTGGAAAAACTGGCCACGTTCTCCACAACTGTGTTGCCAGAGCCGTCTGTGAAAGAAGCACCAAGTGTGGTCGGTAGGGTATTTAACGCTCCGCCGATAAACTCAAAACTTCCACCATTATAAGCAGGACCACTGTCGGCCGGTTGTAAAATAAAGGGCGCATTGGCGTAATCAAGAGTTGATTCGCTCACATTGCCATAATTTGCTCCGACTCCCAGCAAATTAATCGTCCGGGTATTATTTTGCGCAGTAAGAAATTGAAATTCAAGTTCAGCGCCGGTAAAAGAACCGGTAAGGCCGGCGAGATCAAATGAAACGACTGTAACACGGAATCGAGGTCCGTTAGGGTACACACGCATTGACAATGATGTAGCGCTTCCCTGTGGACTGGTTGCGCTGACACCAGAGCTGGAATTGTCATTGGCAATAAAAGTGTCTGAATCATTTGTAATTGTTACCTGGCCGAAAACCGAACAAGCTAGAAACAAAGAACTGGTTAGGGCTACCTGAATTTTTGACTTGGTCTTAGTTTTCATACTCTGTTTAGTGAGAGAATACCGCCTCCTTCGTTTGTGTCTATCGCCAATTCTGGCGACGCGGCTTGTTTGAAACCCGGCCATCAACTGACAACGGCCGGTCGTCTGGAGCGCGGGTCTGTGACCCGCAGCAGCCGCCAAGGGCGCGCGTTTCCGGGTTTCCCTGCCATTTTGTCGTTCACAACGTGCTGCGACTCAAAGAGTCGCGCTCCGTCAGCGTATGACGCGAACCTCAATCGGACATCAAACCATCCTTGGTTTCGACCGGCCGGGACTCGATTTTCACCGTGGCAGGTGCCAGCCCCTTGCGCGTGGCCGTCAATGTGATTGTGCCGGGCTGGAGGGTCGAGCGGATGGCAACGCGGTTGATGCCGCATTCGGTGTCGAGCCAGAGGTTGTTGACCGAATTGGTGATGCCGCTGTTGTAGCCACCGCGCCAGAGGGCCGGGCCGGCCAGCTTGAAATCCACGCGCGCCTCGTCCGTCGGGCAACGCCGTCCCTGCGCGTCCACCACTTCCACGTCGAAAAACGCCACGTCCGAGCCATCGGCTTGAAAACCGTTTTTACTGTTGTGACCGGTCAGCTTGAGGCTTTTGGGTTCGCCGGCGGTTTGGATTTCGTCCTGCGCGACCGTTTTGCCGCCGGCTTTGCCGACAACCATGATGGTGCCGGGTTCGAATTTGATCGCCGGAAAGGCATAGATGTAGCCGGTGTTGCCGTAATTTTTGTTGTCGAATGAATCCACGAAGTCGCACGGCTTGTTGGTTGTCCCTGCGGATTTTCCGTTCACGAACAGCTCCACCGAGTCGCAATGGTTCGCCGCGACATAGACGGTCTTCACCGTGTTGGCCGGGTAATTCCAGTGGCCGATGATGTGCATGTCCGGCTGGTCGTTTTGCATCACGCGATAGACGTAGTAGGCCGGTTTCGGCAGCCGGACGGAATCCACCTTGCCGCTGACGCGACAGACCTCGCTGCTGTCCTGCCGTCCATCGGCGTTGGCATCCGACCAGTAAATCGAGGCATAACCGGACCATTTCGAGTGCGCCGGGTCGGGATTGGAAATCCGGTTGAGGTAATACTCATGGTAACGCTGCGCCGCGGCGAGGCAGAAGGTTTCGGAATTCCAATGGTACACGTCGTTCGGTCCGGGTTTGAATCCAAAATGCGGCGGCGAGTAATCGTCCCAGAACCGCCGCGCGGCTTCGTCGCGAAAATCTTCCGTCTCAATCAACGGCGCGCGGTCACGGCGTTCGGCGCTGTAGGCGCGGAACATTTCGGTGCAGTTGGTCAGTTCATCCGTGCGCCGGTCCTGGCCGATCATCACGCCGAAGTATTCGGCTATCGGGGTTGCTCCGGAATCATTGAGTGTGCGGCAGCCCATCACGCGTCCGCCGTGCGGGTCCCATTGTTTGCGCAAATCCACCATCTGCTGCAGGTGCTCCGGCGTGATGCTGTTGTTGCCTGCCTCCCAAAATAGAATGCTGGGGTTGTTCCGGAAATAAATCATCGAGTCGCGCATGATCTCCAGGCGTTGCTCCCATTGCCGGCCTTGAACGTCCTTTTCCTTGTCGCCCGCCGGACAGACTTCAACGATGCCGTATTTATCACAGGCCGAGACATCCACGCGTTGCGGCGCGATGTGCATCCAGCGGAGGTAATTGGCGTGCGTGCTGTGGATCAGTTTCGCGTTGAAATCGTGCATCCAGTCCGGATACGCCTGGCCGAGGCCGGCCCAATCATCTGACGAACGTTGCGCGTAGCCGGTGAGCCAGATAAATTTTTCGTTGAGATAAACGCCGCCGGTGCCGGCGCCGCCTTGGAACTCCGCTTTGCGAAAACCGGTTCTGATTTTCTGCACGTCCACAACTTTTCCATCCACGGTGAGAATGCAATAAACGTCGTAAAGAAAAGGCGGATTTATGTCCCAGAACCGCGCATCCGTTAGTTGGCCGCTGGCTTTGAAAATTTCCGTCTCGCCACCAACCAAGTCCAACGTTTCGCTTTGAAACTTCGCTTGCACCACGCCATCGAGGACAATTGCGACCGAGAGTGTGATGGATTGCTGGTCGCCGCTCTCGTTGCGCACCTGCGACTCCACCGTGACGTCGCACGTTCTGTTGCTGATGGAAAAATTCGACGGATAAATGTAGATGCCGGTGGTCTTGAGATTTTCGTAGAGCGGCAGCGTTTGATAAACCTTGCCGGTGAGGTGCAGCCAGATGTCGTGGTTCAGTCCGCCGTAATTGGGATTGAACGCGCGCCCCATCCACTCGAACTCGGTGCCGGTGGCCTCTTCCTGGTAATCGTTGCTGTTGTCCACCTTCACAGCGATGACGTTTTCCTTGTCCCCGAAGTTCACGAACCTGGTGAGGTCGAGGCCGCAGGGGGTGACACCGTTTTCATATTTGCCGACCAACTGGCCGTTCACCCAGAAACGCCCGGCCTGCTTCAAACCTTCAAATTCGAAGAAAACTTTCCCGTCCCTGGCGCTCGCCGGCAGTTTGAAATGCTTCCGATACCAGGCGATGCCCATGTATTCATGCTTTTCACCGCCGCTGTGGCTGATGATTTCGTCGTAGGTGTCCGTGTCGTTCCAGGTGTGGGGCGCACTTACTGTCGCCCATTTTGAATCGTCAAAATCAATTTTCTCCGCGTTGGTCACGTCCTCGCGGATGAATTTCCAGCCGGGGTTGAAGTTGAACGTGACGCGCGGCGACGCGGGCGGAGTGTAGGGCGTTTTCGCCGCGCCGAGCGGCAAGGTGACGGCCAGCCAGATCAAAACGGCGAACACTGTCAGTTTTTCCATGGGTAAAATCATTTTGCGGCGGGCTGGATTTTCACCAGCACGACCCCGTGCGGCGCGACGGTGGCAGAGAATTCCTTTTCAAATTTGCCCAGGTCCTTCTGCCGCCAGAGATCGCGCACGAGTTGCTCGCCGGAAAGTTTCAAATCGTCCCAGCCGGCAGTGATGGTTGCCGGCTCGTCACCAAGGTTGAACAGACCGACGGCCTTCGCGCCATCGTCCAGGTCCTTGACGAAGACGCGCAAGTTTTCGTTGGAGGAAACACCGGTCGCCTGTTTGCCAAGGGAATCCTGATCCACCGCGAGCACTTCATCGTTGCCTAGCAGGCCGAGCGTGAAGTCGTCGAGTTTTTCCAGGTCGCAACCGATGAGCAGCGGCGCGGAGAGGAGGCACCAGAGGCTGATGTGCGTGTATTGTTCGTCAGGCGTGAGCCGGGTCGGATGCAGCCTGCCCCAGCCGACCTGGCCGACGATGAGCATGTCCGGGTCGTTCCAATGTCCCGGCCCCGCGAACGGTGCGGCCGGGTCCTGTTTGAAGCCGATGCCGCTCATGCTTTTCCAGGTGTCGGTAATGTCGTCGGTGGTGCGCCAGCAATTGCCGCCCACCTCCGCGCCCCACTCCCACACCTGGCCCATACCGTATTGGCAAAGGCTGAAAACGATGTCGCGCGGCTGCTTCGCCAGCGCGTCATGCATCACGCAGTAAGGCTGTTTCAGCGCGTCCGTCTCGTATTTTTTTCTCTGCTCCGCGGTCGGCCACGTCCGGTTCGTGTCCGGCTGGCGATAACTGCACCAGTCGTATTTCAAATAATCAAAACCCCACGCGGCGTAGGTTTTCGCGTCTTGTTCCTCGTGCTGCCAGCTTCCCGCGCAGCCGCCGCAGGTCCATGGGCCGGGCGAGGAATAAAGTCCCGCCTTCAGGCCCAGGCCGTGGATGTAGGCGGCCACGCCTATCATGTCGGGGAAACGTGAATTGGGCACGATGTTTCCCCTGGCGTCGCGAAACGGCCCACGCAACGTCGGGTCTTTCGAGTTACGATGGTTCTGCCAATAGTCGTCAATGTTGATGTAAGTCCAGCCGTGCTGGGCGAGGCCGCTCTTCACCAGCGCGGTCGCCGCGCGTTTCACCTTGTCCGCGGACACGCCGCCGGCGAAACAATTCCAACTGTTCCAGCCCATCGGCGGCGTGAGCGCAATGGTGTCGCCGCAAACGATGCGGAATTTCTCCTCCGCCGCGCCCAGTGAATTTTTCGCGAGCAAGGTGACGTTGAACTCGCCCGGTTTTTTCAATTTGCCGGTGATTTGGCCGGTCCGGGAATCCAGCTTCAATCCGCGCGGCAGAGGGTCGGCGGAGAATTTCATCGGCCGGTCGCCGGTGGCGGGAATCGTGAACAAAAACGGCGAACCGGGGCGCACGCCGAAAATTTTCGCGCCGTTGATGCGCGGTGCAGCCGGCGCGGGTGGCGTAAGAATTTCCGCCGCCGGCAAAGGCGCGGCCGGGGCAACCGCCAGAACGGCTGTCAGAAAAAGCAACGGTGTTTTCAACCGGCGAAGAAAGAGAATGGTCATGGTGGTCATATTGTCTGGTTCGGTGGCAAGGATACAGGGTTCGACCCGGCGCTGACAGTTGTTTCAGCCGGGGTTCAGCCGTGGTTATCAACGGCCACTGGCGGGTCGGTAGTGGTACAATTTCAGTTTTCGGTGGGGCGAGCGTAACCACGAGCCGGCTTCCGCATGTTAAAACGAAGCGATGACGGCTCGTCAGCAGCCTCGCCCCACCAAACGGTACCACTCCGGCGGGTCATTGCAGTTGCAACCGGTAGAATGTCTGCGGCACACCGGGATTGATGGCGTTGGTGACGGCAAAATTGCCGCCGATGTCAAACTGGTTGGTCGCCACCCGCCTCCACTGGGCCGGGGCCAGATTGGTCGAGGCCATAACGTAATAATACCACTTTGGCGTGCCGCCCATGCCGCTGAACACCAGACTGTTGGCTGATAGCTTGGTGCTGCTGATGTTGGGCGAACCCGTACTAACGACCCAGATCGTGCCGTCCACATTCAGGCGGGTCGTGTTCCAAGCCAGCCCGGCATTCAAGGACGGAAGACTGAAACCGCCGAACGCGCTGTCGTAACCGGCCGCACTGAACAATTTGAAATTGTCGCCGGCGGTGAATGCAGCCACACTGAGGTTGCTCACGACCAGCGTGCCACCCTCGGTCAGGGTGACGGCGATTATTGCCGCGCTGTTCGTCAACGGCGAGTGCTGGACCCGCATGAACGTCGTGCTGCCGGCGGCGAGCGTCAGATTGTTGCTGACGGTCAATGTGCCGAGTCCCGCCGCGGCGGGACCGGGCGCGAATCCGCCGCCGGAATTCACCGTGACCGCCGCGCCGGAAATGACGCCGGTGCCGCCGAGTATGCCGCCGGAAACCGTCACGGGCGAGCCGCTGAAACTGCCGTTGACGAGCAACGTGCCGTTGCTCAACGTCGTCGTGCCGGTGTGCGTGCTGGCACCGGTCAACGTCCATGTGCCTGTGCCTTCCTTGATGAGCGCGACGATTCCCTGGAACGATGCGGCATTGGTGGCGTCCGTGTTCAATCCGCCGACGCGCCACGTCACGGTGTTCATCCCGCCAAGACCGCTGGCGCCGTCCGCGCTGACCGTCGCGCTGAGAACACCGGAAAATTCGCCAATGGGAATGACGCTGCCCGACGGGGCGCGGGAATACATGGAGATATTCGTGCCAATATTCAGCTTCGCATTTGGAAAACCGTTCGCGTTGGCAACGCGGAAATTATCAATCGTCGAACCGCCGCTGCTGTACGTCACGTTGATTTTGCCGGTGAAGGCACTCCAATCACCGGAGATGTCGCCGCGCACGTATTTGACCTGCAAATTCAACGTGCCGCCGCCGGAGAGCGTGCCGGCGAGTCCGGGCGTAAGGAAACGTTGCGGAACGTGAATCGTTCCGGTCTGATTCGTCGGAACGGCGAGACTGTTGGTGTTGCCGCCATAATCCGTGCCGTTGCTGCCGGTCCAGCCGTTGAATTCCAAAGTGCCGCCGTCGAACGTGACCGGGCCGGAGCCGAGACCGCCCAGATTCGCGCCGATGCTGCCGAGGACCGTCGTGCCATTGCTCAAAATCGTCCCGCCGGAATAAGTGTTCGTGGTGTTGATGGTCAACGTGCCCGTGCCGGATTTGATCAACGCGTTGGTGCCCGCAATTGAACCCGCGCCGCTGAACGTGTAACTCTTCGTGGCGTTGAACGCAACCAGGGCGGGCGGCAATGTGCCGGCCAAGGAAACGGCCACATTATTCGAGCCGGTGTTGTCGAACATCACGGTGTCGCCGTTGTTGAAAATGGTGGCCACGCCGTTGGTCAACCAGTTGGCCGCGCCGCTCACGTTCCAAAGGTTCGCCGAACCGTCGCCTTTCCAGGTGAGATTCCGCGCGGATGTCACGATATTCGCGCTTGGCGTGGCGCTGGCCTCGGGCGAATTCGGGCCAAGGCCGACGGAGTTTGTCCCCGCAACGACATAGTAATAAGTCGTGCCGTCGGCCAGACCGGTGTTGGTGTAGCTGGTGCCGGTGTAACTGGAAATGACGGTCGTTGTCTCGTTGCCGCTGCTCGTTCCGCGGTAGAGGAAATAACCCGTCGCGTTGACAACAGTCGGCCAGCTCAAGATCACTTGCGTGTCGCCCGGTATGGCGGAAAGGCTCGCGGGAGCCAAAGGAGGGGTGGTGACGGTGACCGTGGCATTGGGCGAAACACCCGCGGCATTCACCGCCGCCACCTGATAATAGTAAGCCGCCGCCACATTCAAACCAACATCCGTGTAAGTCGTCTCGGTCACGCTCATCAGGAAAGTAAACGGCCCGCTTGGGCTGGATGCGCGGCTGACGATGTAGCCCACCGCGCCGGAGACCGGCGACCAGTTCAGCACGATGTTCGTGGCTTGCACAAAACTTCCCGTCAGCGAACCCGGCGCGCTGGCGGGTGGCGACGGCAACGGCACGGCAACGGCGGGATTTGAATTGGTGCTCGTGCCGCCCGCACTCGTGGCGGCAACCGAGTAGCTGTAAATGCTCCCATCGGTCGGCGAAGTGTCGGTGTAGCTCGTGCCGGTGACGTTGTTGGCCAGCACGATCGTTCCCAGAACATTGGAAGCGCCGCCGCCGTTGTTGAACAAGGTGGAACGATAGACGGTGTAAAAATTCGCGCCGGGTGACGCGCTCCAGTTGAGCGTTACGCTCTGGTGGCCGACACTGCCAACCGTCGGGCCGGACGGCGCAGAAGGCGCGCTTGAGGACAAGCCGCCCGAAGGCGTCGCGCCGGAGCTTTGCGGCGAGTTCGTGCTGGTGCCAGTGGAATTGACCGACCGCACCACGTAGTAATAGGTCGTGAGGTTCGCAGCCGTCGTGTCCAGAAAAATCGCATTGTTCCATCCGCTGCCGCAAACGGGGCCGACGACACCGTTCGTAACGGAAACATAGCTGCCGCCGGAGGTGGTTGAGCGCAGAATGTTGTAGCTCGTCGCGCCCGGAGTGACTGGCCAGCACACCAAATTGTCGTTGTTCCCCGGATAAGCCGCGACGCTCGCGGGCGGCGGCGGAACATAACCCGTTAGTTCCAGACGGAGGTAATCATACATGGCGTGGTTGGCTAAGTTACCACCCTGGTTCATTTCGATCGTGATCGTGTTCGGCCCTTGCAGGAGCAAGCTGCCGGAAAAAGTGATTCGATTGTCCGTAAACATTCCGTGAATGCCCTCGCGAACCGTGGTGTCGCTTTCATCGGTCGAAGTGTGGTAAGCCGGAGTATAGTTCGCAATGGTGCTGCCGTTGACCTGGATGACGAGGGGGCCCGAATCATCTGACGACAAGGCGATATAAAGAGAGGCCGTCGCGCCGGGCGCCGAGGCGAGATTAAAAGTTATGGTGGAAGTTGAGGGGCTGGAATTGCCGGCGCTGTCGGTGACCACGGGCTGAACAAAGTTCCAATCCGTCGTCCAACGGCTTTGGCCGACGGCGTAGGTTGGCCCGCCCGGAAAGTCGAACGGGTATTCCAGAAACTTGCTCCAGATGGGGCTGGGCGCGGTTGGGCTGGGGCCGATGTCGCCCACCCACCAGTCTTCGCCGTGCCGGAATTTCCTCGCCGTGCGGTCGGGGTAACCGATTTCAAAAACCGTGGGGCCGACGCGGGTCGGAGTCCAAGTGACCGTGCCCAGATTGTTCGTCGCGCCGCCAGTAACGGTGACGCTGAAAGGCGAAGCCGGAATGTCCACCGAGTTCGGCGGGCCGCCGCCGGATTGGGCCTGCGATTGAAAGGTTCCCGCCGCGCCGGGGCCGAATGCATACAGGGTGTAATTGGCCCCCGCGATGACATCAGGAATGGTGAAACTGCCGTTCGTGCCCGTCCTTGCCCAAAACTGGTAGGGCTTCTGCCATTTCTGAAAATCATAGGTGGCGGTGGTGGTGGAAGGCTGCTGGACGAGACCGACCCACAGATTGGACGCGGAAGCGTTGGGATTGTAAATGTCATTAATGACCAGTTGCCCCGTGACGGTGCCGCGATTTGCGGCCGTCGCATAGTTCGCATTGTTCGTGAACCAGGTATATGGCCACGCGGTCTGCTCGGCGGCGGCCTGTGCCAACGCATCGCTGTAAAGCGCCTGCGCCGCCTGGTTGGTGATCGTAATGCTGTTGGTGATGTTGTTGCAGTAAATAAAGTGCGGCCCATAGACATGCGTCCAGACTTCGCCCGCCGCCCACGACGAATCCGTGCCGCCGCCGTAATGGCTGCCGCGCGTCATGTTCAAAACCGTCGTTCCGATGTGCTCCATGAGTTCGCGTTTCATCGGGCCGCCATTGTAGTACTCCACGCTGGCCGTTACGTCCCACAGGCCGACATTTTTGCCGCCGGTGCCGACGCTGCTCCAGCCCCAGACCCGTTGATCGCCGAAGTCGGCGCTGTATTTGTATTTATCCTCGTATTGCCCCTGATAAATGCCGTTGGTCCACAGCGAAACTTCCACCGGCGCACCGAGCACGCCGATGGACACGGAGCCGGGTTGAACTTCCATCAACCGGTTGCGCGTCGCGTCCACGCTCATCCAGTTGAAAATGGAGCCGGCGTAAATGTTGTCGCGCGTCTCGCCCATGGTCAACGCGCCGTCAATGCTGCGATGGCTCCAGATGGGGGTGACATAAAATCCCGGCGAACCGCGCAACATGGAAAAGTGGACTTCCATCGTCCCGCTGCTCGCCGAAGTGCTCAACAAACTGATTTCGGCGTAGTTGCCACCGTTCGCCGCCGGGTCCGCCACCAGCGTGTAGGTAAAGGTGCCTCCCCCAAAACCACCGAGTTCCCAATACAACTGCCCGCCATTGTTCCCGCCGGAAAGCAGGTTAATGGTCTGCGAACCGCCGCCATTGTTGTAGGTGTAATTGATCTGGTTGATCGTCGCCCCGGACTTGGTGCAAAGGATCGAGACGGTCCCATTGGCCATCGTCACCGTGCCGTCGCCGTTGTCCACCAGGGTGACGTCCGGGCCCGTGCCCGTGCCGCCACCGGGGATGTTGGCGAAAACCGGGACGGCTGCCACCAGGCAGCCAAACACTCCCAACATTTTATGAATCAGTGATTTCATGGGAAATATGAACGCAATGGATACGACATCATGCTCCGGGCTTGTTCAGGGTCATTGGCATCCTTCTTATAATACACGTTCTTGATACATCCAGCCTGTCACCAATTCTGATTATGCCATTAGTGGGCAAATCTGGCGTTGCCGTTCAATTTTTGGGCTGTCCGAACTTGTCATTGCCATAATCCCGGGACATTTGCGGATACAAATCCATCAATTTGTTCACGTCATAGCGGCCGCCGAAACGGCGTTTGCGCCACTCGGCGCGGGCGGCTTCATTTGTCCCGAAACTGCGGTAAACGGATTCGGGTGAGTTTGTGTTCGCCGCAACGTTCGTCGCCTTCGTCGCCCCGGCCGGAAGGTTCGTTGCCGAAATCGAGTTGGTCCGCGTCAACCGCGCGCCCTGGTTGATGCCGTCGTCGGTCGTGAAATTCGAGGCCTGTCCGCCGCCGGCATTTTTGCCGTCCTTGTCAAAAAGCGCTTCGCGATGCCGGGTCGGTTCCCAGATGAACGTGCCGAGTCCCTTTTGGTTTGGCGTGTTGAACATGAGGTCGTTGATGAAGCGTTTGCGCGCGGAATATTCGACGACGAGCAGCCCCTTGTCCGGGTAGCGGGTGGCGAGGTCGTCAAAATTGGTCTTCCAATCGCCCTCCTGCGCCTGCGCGTAGCACGACATGCCAATGATGTCGAAATCCGTGCCGCGCCGGACAAAATTATCAATCCACTCGCGCATGCGGGCGTTGCTCCGGCCCAGGTGATGATGCAAAACGATTTTGACCGAAGGGTCGGCTTCCCTCGCGCCGGCGATGCCGGCTTTGACCAACGTTGCAAAATTGTCGAAATTGCTCCGGCGGCCGTCCGGGAACAACATTCCGTCGGAAATTTCATTGCCGATTTGGACCATGTTCGCCGGTGTGCCGTTGGTTTTCATTTCAAAAATGGCCTGGCGCGTGAAGTCGTGAACGGCCTGTGTCAGTCCGGAAAAATCAAGGTCCTTCCAGGTGACCGGTTTGTCCTGATGTCCCGGCGAAGTCCAGGTGTCGCCGTAATGAATGTCCAACAGAATTCCCATGCCCGCGGCCTGGGCGCGTCTGGCCAGCGCCTGAACGTGGGCCAGATCACAAAACGCCTCCGTCCGGCGGCGCGCGTAGCCGTTGGTGGACGCGGGATTGACAAACAACCGCAACCGGATGTAGTTGAACTTGTATTCCTTTAGAATCGCAAAGATGTCCTTCCGCACGCCGTGGTCGTAGTACACCGCCCCGTCCGCCTCGTCTTCCGGCGCCCAGGAAACCTCCGCGCCGAGAATGAACGGGCCGGTGCGCGAGTTTTTGTTGGTCGCCGTCGCATCCGCCGCGAAGGTTTGCAGGCAAACCGCGGCGAGAGCAATGGCGGTCAGTGTTTTCACTGTGTGGAAACCAGCGGGAGCGCCTTGATGGTGATGGAACCGCTTTTCAAGCCGGGAGCGGACGCGGTCAAAACGATTTTACCGGAGGGGGCACTGGCTTTGACAAACGCGACGCATCTGCCCTGGAACGCATGGCGTTCGCCCGCCGGAAACGGCTCGTGGCTGGCGTTGTCGGCATTATCCACGGCCGCAATCACTCCGGATCCGGAAACTTTGAAGGTGATCAAATTTGTGGCGGAAGGAACCAGGACGCCGTGCGCATCCACCACCGTCGCGCGCACGAAGGCAACCTCGTTCCAATCTGACGGAAGCTGGTCACGGTTGGCCGTGAGGACAATCTTCGCCGGTGCTCCGGCGGTGCGCAGTTCGTCCGTGGCAACGACGTGGCCGTTGTTGCGGGCGACGGCCTTGAGCGTACCCGGCGTACAGGCCACCTTCCAAATGCGCGGCGAGGCATCGGCATTCAGCGCCTTGGAGCCGAGCGATTTGTCGTTCAGGAACAATTCGACCTCCTTGCAGTTGGAATAGACTTCCACGTTTTCGTCGTGCGGTGTGGAATTCTTCGGCGTCCAGTCGGGAAACAAAACCGGCGGACGGCGCAACGCATCCTGCTGTGCCGGTTCGTAGCCGGGGTCGGTTGGCCCGGCGGCGTTGGGCGCGATGCGGCGGGTGATGAACACCATGGGTTGGTCACTCCACCAGCTCTGTCGCTCGAACGCCATCGGCTTCGGCGCGCCGCTGCGGTCCAAAAGTCCCGAGCCGGCGGCGACCACCGGCCAGCGGCGCGATTCGCCCAGGTAATCAATGCCGCTCCAGAGAAACTGTCCCGCATAAGGCGCGTTGTCCCGCAACGCCACCCAGACCGTGCGTTCGTGCCGGTTTTCCGTGCCGATGATATTGCGCGCCGGATTTTGTTCGTGCGCGGCGAGGATTTCGTTCTCGCGATAATTCTGGCCGATGACGTCGAGCATGTCCGCCAGTCCGTTGTCGTAATCGTGGCTCACATTCGGGCGGAACAGCGCCTGCGTCACCGGCCGGGTCGGGTCGGCTTCGTGGGCGACTTCCACCAGTCCCTGGAGAATACCCTTCGCCAGTTCCGCCTTCGGTGTGTCGTGGATTTCATTACCGACGCTGTAGAGAATGATGCTGGGATGATTGCGGTCGCGCAGGATGGTGTCGCGTTCGTCCGTTTTTGACCACTCGTTGAAATACAAATGATAGTCGTAGGGGTTTTTCGCCACGGTCCAGCAATCGAACATTTCGTCCATGACTAGGAATCCCATGCGGTCGCACAAATCGAGAAACTCCGGCGCGGGCGGGTTGTGGGCCGTGCGGATGGCATTCACCCCGAGTCCCTTCAAGGTTTTCAACCGTTGTTCCCAGACCCCCAACGGCACCGCCGCGCCAAACGCGCCGCCGTCGTGATGCAGGCAAACGCCCTTGATCTTGAAGTTTCTTCCGTTCAGCCAGAAACCGGTGTCGGCGTCGAAATGAAATTCCCGGATGCCGAAGGGCGTGATCTGCTCATCCAAAACTTTTTTGCCGTCACGGATTTGGCAGACGGCGCGATAAAGCTTCGGATTATCGAGATTCCAGAGTTGCGGGTTGCGCACCAGCGCGCCCGACTTGAAAACCACCGACTGGCCAGGCGCAACCGTTTGCAGTGCGGTTTGGTTTTCCGCAACGCTTTTCCCATCCGGATTGAGCACGGTAAGCCGAACGACCAGGTCACGGACGGTTTCAGATTGGTTCGTCACTGTGCTTTGGACTTGCACCATCGCCAGCGGAGTTTTCTTTCCCGGTCGCATGGTCAATGTTGCAACTGGCGTCGTCGTCACAAAGTTGCCCCATTGCCCGAAGTGGACCAGGTCAATGACGACCAGCCGGACGTGGCGGTAAATGCCCGCGCCGGAATACCAGCGCGAAGCCGGCTGTTCCGAGGTGTCGGCGCGGACGGCAAGAATGTTCGTCCGGCCCGCGCCGAAGTTGAGGTGGCCGGTGAGTTCACAACCAAAACTTACATAACCGAAGGGCCTTTTCCCGAGCGAGGTGCCGTTGATCCAGACTTCGCTATTGGCCATCACGCCGTCGAATTCAACGAAAACGCATCGGTTTGAAAACGTATCTGGCAACATGAAATCTTTCCGATACCAGCCGACGCCGCTGGGCAGAAATCCGCCCGCGCCGCCGGTCTTGTTGGTTTCGGAAAACGGTCCCTCAATGCTCCAATCGTGCGGCAGATTGAGTTTGCGCCACGCGCTGTCATTGAACTGTAGTTGCTCCGCGCCGTTTGCGTCGGCTTTCAGAAACCGACAGTTTGCGTCGAAGGACGCGGTAACCCGGGCGGATTCCGCCGGCGCGGCAACCAGCACACCAACCGCCACCGTTGCGAGCCAAATACAAACAAGGACTTTTTTCATTTGGTCAGATTTCGGGTTTCAGGGGGCCAAGTATAACCCAGCCTCCCCCCATCGCCGCCATCGCCAATTATGGTGTCCACGACAATGCCGGGATCTACCATCCAGATTTTCAATGTGTGGAGTCCGGGAGGGGCGATCGCATGGACGCTCGTGGTCAGTGCCGCGTTACGCAAAACGTTTTCCTGCCAATGCCGGTCGGTTTCGCTCTGGGCCGCCGGCAACGAAACGATTTGCGGCGGCGCGTCATCCACCGCAATCGCGTAACGTTGCGGCTTGCCCGTCTCGACGGAAAACGTCGGCAGCGACCGCACGATGAACTTCCAGTCACCGGGATGCTGGATCCAGATTTTATACTGCAGGCACGGCGATTCGCTCAGAATTTTGTCCGGCTGGTCACGGACCGGGACCAGCGTTGGGAAAACCGAAACCGCCCCGCCGTTGTAACCGAGGCCGGTGATTTTCCGCCAGCGCGCATCCTGGCCGGGCAGGAATGCCGAGGCATGTTCGGCTTCCATAACCATGCAATGGTTGTCCTCGACGAAGTCCGCGCCGGCAAAATTCGTTTCCGCCGGAGGGAGCGGGCTGGCTTCGGCGGGGACCGCATTCGTGGCGGCGACAGTAATCTTCCCCGGGAGAATTTTTGGAATTCCCAAATCAACCTGGCCCCGCGGGTTGGACGACATCATGTAACGCCATTTGCCGTTCGCGATTTGAGTGTTGTAAACATCCGTGAGCCGGCGGATTTCATCTTGCGCGCGCTGCGCCTTTGCGGGCGCGAGGATTTTTTCATTGGCCAGCGCGGCGGCGCGGACAAGATAACCGACCAGTTCAAAAAAGGCGTCCCGCGATTCTCCCGGGAGATTTTTTTCAACGGCGTCAACGCGCACGGATAATTTTCGCCACGCTTCCAGCCGTCGTCCGGCTTCGTCGTCATTGAGCGTCGAGGAAAACAAATTATTCGTGGGAAAACCCATGTGCTCCGGTTTGCGCTGGAAATTCAGGCGGTAGTATTCGGCCAGAATGGAGGTCAGTTCGGGCGCGTTGGCCGGGCCGAAATCGCGCGCGAGTTGTATTTCCAGCAGTTCATAAGTGTTCGTTCCGTTCCACGAATGCGGGTTCCACGCGAGTTTGAGGAAGAATTCGATGTCCAGTTCCGCCGGCTTCAAATCGCCGACGTTGAGAATCCAGACCCGGTCCGCCCCGTAGTCGCAAGCCTTGGTCATTTCCTCGGCGATGAGCGCCGGCGGCGTGGAGCAGAGCCAGAGGTAATCCCGCGGGCGGCCATAATAGGAAACGTGATAATAAACCCCGGCCCCGCCGCTGCGCCGGCGTTCGCGCGCGTCGGAAAATTCGCGGATGTAGCCGTAATTGTCGTCCGGCCAGACGAGGGTAATGTCGTCCGGGATGTCCGGCGCAAGGCGATAAAGTTCGAGGACTTCCTTGTAAGGACAGAAAATCTGCGGGACGGCGGCGACATTGGTGTTTACCAGCCGGCCCAACATTTCGCGCTGGCCGGCGATGATGGTGTGCAGACGTTCGGCTTGTTCGCGCGGCGTGCCGCCACCGGGCATTCCAGAATCATGAATGCCACGCATCCCCAGCGTGTAAACATTCTCAAATTTTCCATTCTCGCGGACGCGCTGTTCCCAATACTTCAGCACCCCGTCGGGATTGGTGACGAAATTGTATTCGCCGTGCCCGTCGCGCTCCCATTCGTCCACGTTGTCACGCAGCATCTGCTCGCAATGCGACGAACCCATCACGATGCCATACGCATCGGCCAGTTCCTTGTCCGCTGGATAAAAATTGAAGGCGCGGGTGTCGGGATGCATCGCCGGCCAGAGATAATTCGCGCGCAATCGCAGGAGCAGTTCGAAAACCTTGGCGTAGGTTTTGGGCCCGATGTTGCCGGTTTCCGGGTCGAAGGTTTTGGCCGCCCAAGGGCGCAAGCACCAATCCTCGTCATTCAGAAAAATGCCGCGATATTTCACCACCGGCGGGCCCTGCTTGAAAACATTCCCGCGAATCGCGACCAGATTTTTCCTTTTTACCGGCACGTCCGCCCACCAATACCACGGCGAAACTCCAATAAGCTCTGACAACTGATAAATCCCGTAAATCGTTCCGCGCCGGTCGCTGCCCGCGATGACCAGCGCTGTTTCGACGCCGGGCAGGGGATTTTTGACGACCTGCAGAACGTAACTTTCCCATTGGCCGCGGATGCCGCCCGCGTCCAGTTTTCCTCCCGCCACCAGCCGGTCAATTGTTTTGCCTTGGCCGAGCGTGCCGATGATGACCACATTGGTTTTGCCGTCGGCATTGAATGCCAGCTCCGGTTTCGTGCCGGTCACCCGTTGAACATCTTCAACCAGATCGCCTGTAGCGCGGATCACCGCACTGTCATCGTTGGTTTCAGCGAAAATGGGCGCGGCGTTTTGACCGTCGAACAGGATGAAGTCAGCCGCGCCCGGCGAACCGGCAAGCGACAGTTCAGCCGATGCCTGCCACGTGGACAAAATCACCAGACTGGCAGCGGCCAGCCCTGCTGCCCGCGAAGGAATGGCGCGAAGTGTCAGCATTTCATGGTCAAAGTTGGTTGGATAACAAACTGAGTCAGGCCGGGTTCATCACGATGCGGCAGATAACCGCGCTCGTGCCAGCCCTTGAAACCTTTCAACGCATCCTCGCGATTCGGAGGCGAAGACCAGCGGCGCTTGCCGGCGACGAGTTCGCGCACCCCCGGATTGTGTGGCGGACCCGGCGGTCTCGGTTTGTGAGGCTGGGTCATACGACAGTTCAACCGAAAATCTAGTGCGGTGGCAAGCGTTTCAGGGTGCTGCGCGCCGGGACTTCGCGCGGTCCGGGGTCTTTGGACCGCGACCGGTCCCCGGTCGCAGCAGCCACGACTACACGAGGGCGTTGGACTTTTCCGGACGCGTGCCGGCTTTCCACCCGCTGCGCGCCGGGACGTCGCGCGGTCCGGGCTTATAGGCCTAAAGTCCAATACCCACCCGCCCGTATTCTTTACTAGGATTCAGGCTTGTGAGCAAAACCCGACCTCTCGTGGCCATCGTGGACGATGAAGAACCCATCCGCAAAGCTTTGACACGTCTGTTGCGCTCCGGCGGTCTGGATGTGGAGTCATTTCCCTCCGGCAGCGAGTTTCTTGAATCCCTTCCTGCCCACCGGCCCGATTGCGTGGTGCTGGATCTGCACATGCCGGTCGTGAACGGCTTCGAGGTTCAAGCCCGGCTCGTGGAGTTCGGTGTGCCCGTCGTGATCATCACCGGCCATGATTCCGATGAGACGCGCGCCCGGGCACTGGCCGGACGGCCCGCCGCCTACTTACATCTATGCCATTTTTTGTGCTCAAGAGTAGCTTTCAAACCGATACAACACCAATCACAATTATTAACCCCGTGGAGATAAAAAAATGAACAAGGAAACAACCACGCCGCCAGCTACAAACGCGAAAATTCAAGGAGACCAAATCGTTGTCACGAATGCCGCTCCCGCTCAGCCAGTAGCCGTTCCAGCCCAACAAAAAAAAGAGTTCGTCTCGGTCGCTGCCCCAAGAAACATAACTCTTCTCGAAGCAGAGAATGCAAGCAAAAACGCTGAAGCAATTCAGGCAGTCACCCCAAACACCAAAAAGACTGATGGAAAATAAATATCAACGGTGGCTGCGCGGCCAAATGGATTAACCCACCACGCCATGTCACGTGTCCACGTCAAAGTTAAACGGAAGTTCCTCCCACACCTTTTGCTTTTGAGAGGCGCGCTGCGCCACCTCGAAACTGCAAAGGAGAAGAAAACCGGCTACTTTTACGACTGGCTTGGAGCCATTTTGTTGTCAGCATTGTCCATTGAAGCCATCGGCAACACCTACGGAGAAGTTTTGATACCCGATTGGAAGGACTTCGAGAGTGCCAGTCCGATAGCGAAGCTCCGGCTCGTTGCCACGAGTTGCGGCATCAATCCAGACTTGAGCAAACATCCGTGGGCGACCGCTCGGCAACTTATATTATTTCGCAACCGCATCGCTCACGCCAAGCCCAAGTCTCTCAAGATCGACAAAAACGACTGCGACGAGAGCAACTACCTGAAAGTTTTTAATACGAGACTCGAATCCGATTTGGAAAAGATGATTACGGAAGATTTTGCCAAGCAGAGTTGTGATGCTGTCGAGCAGATCATCGGCACCTTGAACAAGACTCGCAAGCCATCGGAACTTTACGAATTGGTCTTAGAGGGTCATGAATCCCATGCAACTGCATTGAACGATCCGTAGTATTGCCACAAAACCGTCGGGCATCTACTGAGAAGAATAGTCCGCCGTCCCCTTGAAAAGTCGCGCGCCGGGATTGCGAGAAACTGATGTAATAAAAAAACGAAATATTATTCAGATATTTTTGCGGCTAACCTTTGCATGAAGCCGCGAACATGATTGAAAACAGGAACCGCCTCTTTTTCGGCGTAACTTTCCCGAGTGTGCATGACATTATTTCTCCATACATCTTTGAATGCATAAAACTCGCCGATTGCCCCATGATAAAATTCAAGCGCGGAGGCTTTCTTTTTTGTCTTTGACGGCAATTTTGCGACGTTCTCCTTTATTTTCTTTTCGATTTGGTCAATGATATTTTTCCATTCGAGATATTCCAATTGGCCTTTTTTAACCGGCACTTTCAGACGCCGAGCCAACACGCGAAGACCGATTTCTGCCACACGCATCAGATGGAAAATCGCTGCCGTGTTCAAATCCGCTGCCAAACAATTGCCCGCATCTTTTACTTCTACACGAGCAGATTTGAAATTTTGATAAACCTTGTCGCCAAACAAAGCCTCGTCTCCATCTTTTTCAAAAAACTCGACTTTTTCAGGCGGGATAAAAACGAACCTTCGTTCCCAAAGTTCATTTTGAAGAGATTCCTGTATTCCTCCAATTTCTGAAGCAATCTCTTCTGAAGTCAATTTTTTGAGTGTTCCACCTGGAAATATTTTCAGTGTCATTTCCAATGACCGCTTAAATCGTTTGCATCGCCCTTTTGTTTCGATCAATTGCAGATTCTCGGCATCCTGTTTGATATTTCCGACAATATTAACTAAATCTTTTGTTACTTTTTCCAGAAGCCCAAGCGCGTCTCTGTCTTCTTTGTGTGAATTATATTGTGAAAGCACTTGTGGCATCAAACTTTTGTAACCTTCGAGCCTTTCGCAGTCTTTGATAAATCCCATTATGATAAATTGAGTCATATCCCACAAACTGACAAACTTTTTGGGTCAGTCGAGTCTATAATTCCCCAAAAAAGCGGCCTCCGTTTCCGAAGGCCGCTTTGCTTTTGCGAGAATTGATTTTATTTGCCCGGTGTCGCGGGCGGAGTTGGCGGCGTGGGCGGTGTGCCGCTGTGGCCGCCGCCGGTGTCCACGATGATGCGGGCGCGTTTCCAGGCTTCGATGAATCGTTTGCCGGCGTCCGTGCCGTCGAATTGCAAGGCGAGGTCGTCCATGTCGGTTGCCAATTGCACGAGGGCGGCGGTGTCGGTTTGCTTGATTGTCGGCGGGCGTCAGGGGATTTTTCGAAAAACCGACCTTGCAATCATCAGTTCTTCGTCCGTGCGAATGACGCGAACCGTGACCCGGCTGGAATTCTTGGAAATCACCGCCGCAGTCTTCGCGTTGCGCGACTTATCTAATTCGATGCCGAGAAAGTTCAACCCTTCACAGATGCGGGCGCGGACGACGGGCGCGTTTTCGCCAATGCCGCCGGCGAAGACGAGCGTTTCCAATCCTCCAAGCGCGGCAGCGAAGGAGCCGATCCACTTTTTTGCCTGGTAACAAAATAGCGCCACCGCTTCCGCCGCCCGCACGTCCTGCGTTTCATGGTCGAGCAAGTCCCGCATATCCGAGCTGGTTTCCGAGATGCCGAGCAGGCCCGACTCGTGGTTGACCATTTTGTAAAACTGGCTGGTGGTCATCTGTTCGGTTCGCGCCAGATACGGCGCGAGGCCGGGGTCCAAATCGCCGGAGCGGGTGCTCATCACCAATCCCGCCGTCGGCGTGAAGCACATGCTGGTGTCAATGCTTTTGCCATC
>Ga0116110_1000231_pt1 | contig 35899 bp, 32 predicted proteins | sample June2015DPH_8_50_FD_89719 | JGI IMG/M metagenome (GOLD analysis project Ga0116110, IMG submission 89719) | Peatland microbial communities from SPRUCE experiment site at the Marcell Experimental Forest, Minnesota, USA - June2015DPH_8_40 | ecosystem: Environmental > Terrestrial > Soil > Wetlands >...
CCCCAGGTTGCGGAAAACCGAGTGTTCCTGGGGAATCAGATGAATGAGCCCCCCGTGTACGATGAACACATCCGGCAGTCCGTCGTTATCGAAGTCCTGTGCCGTGGTTCCCCAACTGACGTATTGCGCGGCCAGTTGCGAGATACCGGCCTTCGCGGTCACATCCTCGAACTGCAAGCCCCCGAGGTTCCGGTACATGCGGTCGTACTTGGAGTCTGAAACCCAGAGATCCACCTTTCCGCCGCCGTCGAGATCCACGAAAACCGGCCCCATGGCGGAAGTGTTCTCGCCGTTTTGCCCGAATGCCACCCCGGCCTCGGTGGCGATCTCTTTGAAGGTGCCGTCCCGCTGGTTGTGGAAGAGAAAATTCGCGGTCTTGTCGTTGGCAACGTAGATATCGGGGTAGCCATCGCCATCGAAATCGGCAGCGGTCACTCCCATGGTCCGGCCCTTGAAAGCGGCGATTCCGGATTTGGCCGAGACATCGGTGAAGGTCCCGTCGCAGTTGTTGTGGAACAGCATATTGGTCTCGGCCGGGTAGTCCAGCGGTCCGGGGTAGTTGTCCGCCGCATAGTAGGCGCGATACTCCGGGTCGAACTTCACGTAGCGGCCCACGAACAGGTCCACGCAGCCGTCGCGGTCGTAGTCCAGCCAGGCGGCGCCGATGGACCACCCCGGAACCTTCAGCCCGGCCTTTTCCGTCACATCTTCGAACGTGCCATCGCCCCGATTGCGGTACAGAATGACGCGGCCATAGCCGGTGACCAGTAAGTCCTCGTTGCCATCGTTATCATAGTCGGCCGCGATGGCTGCCATGCTGAACAGATCCGAGCCCACCCCCGCGGTCGATGTGACATCCGTAAACGTGCCGTCGCGGTTGTTCCTATAGAGGTGGTTGTGGGGCAGCGGGTCGGGCGCCTTGCGCAGCGGGTACGGGTGCATCCCGGCCCCTAGAGGCCGTCCGGAAACCACGTACAGATCCTGGTAGCCGTCGTTGTTGTAATCGAACCAGACCGCGCCCGCGCCGGTGCTTTCGAGCAGCGAACCCAGCTCCTGCGCGCCGAAGCTGTGCGTGAACGCGATTCCCGCTTTCTTGGTCGTGTCTTCGAACCGGATCGGCCCCGGGCCGGACTGCTCCGCGGCCGCGAACAATAAAACGGGAATGAGCAGACGAGATACCATAGCTTCTCCTAATCGGCCGGTTTGCCCATGGGGACCGGCTTCTGGGTGCGCAAGAGAACCTGTGGGCTGAGGTTCTCCGGCGCCCGTTCCGGGCCGGCATGGCAGCCAACGCACACCCGCTGCTCCCCCTTGCGCGCCCAAAACCAACCCTTTTCCGCCGCGACGGTCTTCCCCGCGCCATCCAGAAGCTCGAAGCGCAGCGGCGTTTCCGAGGGCGTCTGCACGTAAAACGACCCATCGGCCTCCACTGGCGCTTTCCCCAGCGCCACCGCACTCCCGCGATTATTCAGCGACCATACCCGCACTTCCGCCACGGAGCCTTTCGGAATCTGCTCCGATTTCGAAATATAAGAATTCAGACACAGCAGATTGGCTCCCTCGCGATTGCCCAGGCCCGAGGGGTGATACGGAAGCGCCGGCCGGACGCGCACCGGAACCGGCTGCCAGGCGTTCGGCCCGGCCACGTTTACCGGCTGCGCCCCCGCCCGCGGCGGGAAACGGCAAATCCAATATGCGCCCGTCCCTCCCGGGCGATATGCGGCCAGCCACTCTCCACTGTCGGTCTCCGCTACCGGACCCACGTACTGCCCCTTCGGCAACGCCAACTCCAACTGTCCCGCGCGCGCCGAAGTGAACCGCGCCAGCCCCGTGCCGGTCTGAAAGACGGTGTCCCCCGACGTCAGTTCCGCCGCCGAGTGGCGGTCCGGCCCATGATCGCAGCGGCGCGCCTCCTCGCCCGAACCGTCCACGTATACCGTGTAGAGTTCACGAACCGCCGAGGGCGCGGGCGGAAATGGCGCTTCGAAGAGCACGCGCCCATCGCGCAGAACGGCATTGGGGAGGAAGTCGCCGGGCAGGTAAGTCAGGCGCAGCGCGCTGCCGCCCGCCAGGGGCGCAATCTCGATTTGGAATCCGCTCGCCGTCTTGCGCGCATACACGAATTGCCGCTCCGCGGCATAGAATGGCCGGATGCAGTCTTCCGCGCCTGAGGTCAACTGCCGCGGTGTACCGCCCGCCAGCGGAACCTCCCAGATGCGCCACGGCTGGCCGGCCTTCTCCTTGGCGGCGATCAGGACAGTCGTGGCGTCGGGAGAAAGCGCGGCATCCGCCGAAACCTCGAGCGATGGAGCAAGCACGCGGGAAGCGCCGCCCGAGAGCACCTTCACCACGGCGCCGGCGGGAAACCGCTCTCCCCCGCGCAACATCGCCGCGGAGTCATATTGCGGCGCTTCGGTATACAGCAACGCACCCGATGGCACGGCTGTTCCAACTGCGAGACCCAACAGAGACAAGATCACCACCATCACTGAGCCGTCATCAATAGACTAGCAGACCCGGCCCTCCTCCCAACAACGCGAATCCGCGGTGAGACTACCATAGAAGCTTCAGGCCACACTGAATCTCCCGGGCGGCACGGGCCTGGGTAACCTGCCCAAAGTTGGCGTCTCCAACCGTGCTATCGGGGTTCAAGAACTGTGCGTGGTTCCAGGCGTTGAAGAATTCCGCCCGGAACTGCACCCTCAGCGCTTCCCGGATCTGAGCGCTCTTTCCGATGGCAACGTCCCAGTTGCTTACGCCGGGCCCGGTGATGATGTTAACGCCGGAATTCCCAAAGAATCCGGCCGGCGGCGCGGCAAAGCACGCAGGATCGAACCAGTACAAGCCGTTGGTGCGGAGGTTGGCGTTCTGCAGTTCGTTTCTCCCATTGCACACCCGGTTCGCGCGGAAGTTGGTCAGCGGATCCGCTGTGTCGTTGGGAGCATTGACGGTGAACGGATTGCCCAACGAAAACGTGGCAATGACATCGGCGGCCCATCCCCCAATGACGCGGTCCCAAAACGGCGAGACACCCCCCAGGAACCGCTTGCCTCTGCCCACCGGCAAATCCCACACGGTGGCGACCGTTAGCCGCTGCGGCGCGTTGAATCCAACCAGACCCTTGTCGCAGGCCAGACACGACCCCATTTGATTCAGTGGTGTGTTCGCTCCTCCCTCCATTGTGTTGGTGAGGGCCTTCGACCACGTGTAATTGCTGAGAAAGTTGAAGCCGCCCGAAAACTCACGTTGGAACTTGGCGGTGAGCGCATTGTAACTGGCGGACGCCGCATCCGCCGCGAAGTACACGTAGGAGTACTGGGGGTAGCGGAGGGCCGAGGGGTTGCAAGCCAGCGAGCCGGGCATCGAGCAGTCGTCCACGTTCCAGCGAACGGGAAGCCTGCGGGACTGGGAGCCGACATAGGCTAACTCCGCCAAAGTGTTTTTGCCCAAAGCATGTTGAATGCTGAGGTTCCACTGCTCAGAATAGGGCGTCCGCAGCCCCTGATCCAGCGCGAGAACCGTGCCGGTGAGACTGTCGGCAAACTGCTGCGTGATAGGCGCCTGCGACATCGGCGGAAACACGTTTTGTCCCAGAACATAGGTAGGGAGCGGGTTGTTGGGGCTGTTGGCGATCGATTGGACGATTGATACCCCTGGCGCGGTGATCCCAAAGAGGTCGTATAGCGCCCGCTCGGAAGAGTAGTACAATCCGGTGCCTGCTCGGATTACCGTTCCGCTCCAGGACCTGGGCGACCAGGCAAATCCCAGTCGAGGGGAGAAGTTCTTCCAGTCGGTCGAGTATATCTCGGGGCTGATTTGCCCCAATGCGGCGTACAGCACTTTGCCTGTCTGGAAATCAAAGGCGTGAGGATATTTCGAATCGTTTCCGGACGGATTTGGCGGCGTCGCCACGTACCAGCCAAGACCAAAATTGATTGTGAAGCCGGGGCGCAGCCTCCAAGTGTCCTGTACGTATGGATTAGCTTCCGTCCAGCGATAGTGAGTACGGGGCATCGACGTGACGGTCCCACTGACGGGCATGCCGAGTAAGAAATCGGCAAAGGAGCTTCCCGTGCCGGCCACGGGAGCCAGTTGCCCGCTGGTGCCGGGCGCCAGTTGGGCGGTGAAGACGCTGTTGAAAACCAGCGTGCCCCGCGCATTCCAGTTTGCGCTTTCCTGAAGCGTGCGGACGTAGTGCAGGCTGCCTCCGATCTCTATCTCGTGCTTGCCGCGCAATATCTTCAACGAGTCGTGCATCTGATAAGTGTTGTCGATATTCCCAATTATGCTCTGAGCGGTACCAAATGAACTGAATCCGCCCAGGGTGATTCCTGGAACTCCATTGCCATCGGCGGTCCCTGTCAGACCGATCTTCTGCTCCACTCCCGACTGGCCGATTCCGCCATAAAAAAGGTATGGACGGGTAAATCCCAGATGGAGTTCGTTGACCATGCGCGGTCCCAGTGTGCTGGTCAGTTGGACCATGGCAAGCTCAGTGTTCATGTGGTAGTAGAGCCCGGAGACCGGGAAAAGCGCAGGGTTGTCCACCGGGGATACCTCCTGCATGTATTGGCCAAACAGCTCCTGGGTCTTGCCAATGTTCGCATCCACACGCAGACCGCCCTGATCGGAGTCCTGTGTTTGAACAGGTTCTCCGAACACGTTCGACGGGAGCGCGTTGTAACTGGAACCCGGTAGATAGTATGCCAGCAGCTTTTGGGCAACAGGGTTGATGCGATTCGACGGAATGGCGTTACCGGGGAAAGGCTGCCTTTGGCCCGTGGCCAAATTAGCGCTCGCGGGGTCGTATATTACCGTGGAGAGGCCGGAGAGATCGCCGTTGAACATAGCCTGGGTAGGGGCGAAGCCTGCCTGAGGGGTAGCCTGCACTTGGCGAAAGCCCTCATAATCGGCGAAGAAGAACAGCCGGTTGCGCAGGATCGGCCCGCCCACCGCTCCACCGAACTGATTGCGGCGAAAGGGTCCGGGACTGGATTGCTCTTCGAAGAAGTTGCGGGCGTCCAAAGCACTGTTGCGCAGGAATTCGAAGGCCTCACCGTGGAGACTATTGCTTCCGGATTTGGTAACCACATTCACGATGCCGGGATCCGGACCCATCGCCGGCATAATGAACCCCTGCACCACCTTGAACTGGTCGACGGCCGAGATGGAGACGTTCAGCGAGAGATCACCCAGGCGACTTCCCGCGACCGAGATCCCGTTGACAGTGTAACCGACGAGATCCTGCTCGACGCCGGCAATCGTGATGTCCCGATCGGCGTGGCCCGTCTGGGTGGACAGGAAATCCGAACTGGTAGGCCCACCGTCCTGCGCGGTGCCGGAAAGATAACCCAACTGAAGGTAGTTGCGGCCGTTCAGGGGAAGCTGTTGGACGTTGACCGGCTCGATCAACGTCCCTAATTCATTGGAAGCCGGTTCCAGCAGCGGCGCGGAATCGTCTGCCTCGATTGTCACGCTCTCGGCCACCGGACCCAGATCCAGCTGCACGTCTAGTGTGGCACGCTGCTCTACGGTCACCCGGAAGTCGGAAAGCTCATAGACCTTGAAGCCCTCCTTGATGACTTTCAGGGTGTAGCTCCCTACCGGAACGGCTGGGAAGACAAAAGTCCCAGTCTCATTCGTCCGGGTCGTGAGTGCGCCGCCTGTTCGGAGGCTCGTGAGCACGACGCTGCAGTAGGCGATCACGGCTTCGGTAAGGTCGGCGACGCGCCCTTCCACGACCGATGTGTTCGTCTGCGGCATCGCCGGCGAAGCGAACAGAAGAGCGAAGACGAATGGAGCGGTTCTCCATATGGTAGGTTTTGATTTCGAGCGCATTGTGGAGGGAGTTTAGCGCCCTTTGGCCTTTAAATAAATAGTATGAAAGCACTACCTGGAAAACCCCGCTAAGCGCGGAGGCCTCCGCGGCTATGGCCGCATCGCCAGGCCGGCGCCCTCGACGCACTCGTACTGGCCGGCGCGCACGTTTTTGAACTCCTGGGTCCGGGCGCTGGGCCACTCGATCGCCACGCGGGTTGCCGTGTCCCGCCGGCCGAGTCCGAAGGTGAGGGCCAGCTCGGATTGAGACAGGTAACTCGATCCGGTCCTCACCATCCTCGATTGCGTTCCGTCCGGCGTCGAGACGCGGACCACGGTGCCCACGGCATCCCGATTCGATTTGGTGCCCACCAGCCGCAGGCGCAGCGAGCGCTGGCCGGGCGCGACATCGTTGCGGTACAGGAACGCCGGGCCCTGGTTGGTGGTGATCAGGATGTCCACATCGCCATCCCGGTCGAAATCTCCCAGGGCCAGGCCACGGCCGACCTTCGGGCGGGCGAATTCGTCGCCCGCCTCGCCGGCAACGTCCCGAAAGCTTCCCTTGCCGTCATTGACGAAAAGGTTCGGCGGCTGGGCGTAGCCCAGGTTCGTGCGCAGGTGGCGCGCGGTTTCATCGATGTGTCCATTGACCGCGAGCAGATCCAGGTATCCGTCGAGATTGACGTCGAAGAAGGCGCATCCGAATCCCAGGCGGTTGCGCGACGGCTGGCCGATTCCGGCCTTCATCGCAATGTCCGCGAAGACGCCCGGCCGCAGAGGGCGGAAGAGGGCCATCATTTCGTTATCGAAATTGGTGACGGCTATGCTGGTGACGCCGGAGTTATCGAAGTCCCCCACATCCACGCCCATTCCGGCGCGCGCTTTGCCGTCCTCGCTGAAGGCCACGCCGGCGTGGACGGCGACGTCTTCGAAGGTTCCATCGCGCAGGTTGCGATACAGCTTGTTCGGCTGCGTGTCGTTGGCAATGAAGAGGTCCGGCCAGCTATCGCCGTCGTAATCGAGCAGCGCCACTCCGAGCGATTTCGAGGTGGTGTCGAAGATGCCGCTCTTCGCGGTGACGTCCTCGAACGTGCCGTTTCCCCGGTTGCGAAACAGCCAGCACGTCTCGCCGAGGTAGGCTTCCGGCGTGCAGTACGCCTTGCGCCTGCCGTCCACGCTGCAGAAAACGTCGCGCGCCGGCGACCACCGCACGTAGTTGCACACCAGCAGGTCCAGCAGGCCGTCGCGATCGAAATCGAACCACAGGGCCGACGTGCTGAACGCGTCTCTGCCGCCCAGGCCGGCCTTTTCGGTGACGTCGATGAACGTGCCGCGGCCGTTGTTCTGAAACAGCCGGTTCTGTCCGACGGCGGTGATCAGAATGTCGGGGAAGCCATCGTTGTTGTAGTCGGCGACGGCCACGCCCATGCCGTAGATCTCCACCGCCAGTCCGGCGCGCTCGGTGACGTCGGTGAACGTGCCGTCGCGATTGTTGCGATAGAGCCGCATGGTGCTGCGCTGGCGCTTGTGGCCCTGCCAGTCCATGCCGTTCACCAGCAGGATATCCAGCCAGCCGTCGCCATCGTAGTCCAGAAACGCGCAGCCGGGCCCCATCGTCTCCGGCAGATACTTGGCCCCGAAGGCGCCGCTGTTATGACGGAAATCGATGCCCGCCGAAGCCGTCACGTCGGTCAGGCTGAACCCGGGCGCGGCCGCGGGCCCCGGAGCGGCCGCCAACGGCAGAGCGCCGAGAAGGAATGTCCGCCGGTTCACGCGATGCTCACCAAACCCTTGCGAATGGCATAAACCACCAATTCGGCCGTGTTGTGAATGTCCAACGCCTGCATGATGTTCGCCCGGTGCACGGCCACCGTGTTGGCGCTGAGACTCAGCACTGCGGCGATTTCCTTGTTGGACCTTCCGAGGACGATCAATTGCAGCACTTCCAGTTCGCGCGTGGTCAGCGAGGCCGCATCCTCTTCCCGCTCGGCGAGCGATCCGAGCCGCTGGTCGAGCACGCGCCCGCCGGCGGCGACCCGCTTGACGGCGTCCACAAGCTCAAGGTCCATTGCATTCTTGAGCAGGTATCCGCGCGCGCCGGCATCGAGACACGTGCGCACATAGGACGGTTCGGAGTGCATGCTCAGGATCAGGACGGCGGTCTCGGGGCGCGCCTTGAGGATGCAGCGCGTGGCCACCGCGCCGTTCATGCTGGGCAGCGCGAAATCCATGACGACCACCGCGGGATGGAGCCGGGCCGCAGCCTCGACGGCGTCGTTGCCGTCGCTCGCTTCCCCGACCACCTGGATGCCGGGTTCATCCTCCAGCATGCGCCGGAAGCCGCGCCGCACCAGTCCGTGGTCGTCCACCAGCAGGACGGTGATGACGGGGTCAGGCATGGGTCTCCTCCGGCGCCACGGGGACCGTGAGGCGCACCAGCACTCCGCCTCCCTCCCGGTCGATGAATTCCACACGGCCGTTGACCAACTCCGCTCTCTCCCGCATCGAAACCAGTCCCATGCCCCGCCCCTCCTTGCCGTTGCCGAATCCGACGCCCTCGTCTTCCACCTCCAGGACCACCGTGTCCGGCAGAAAGCGCAGGCGCACCAGGGCCCGCGGCGATTGCGAATGGCGGGCGATATTGCTGAGGCTCTCCTGCAAAACGCGGTACAGGTGGATGGCCACATTGCGGTCGATCTCGCGGCTCGGGCCGGCCTTTTCGTACCGGATCTCGATACCGGTCTGCTTTTCAAAACCGGGCAGGTACACATCGAGAGCGCTCTCCAGGCCGGCCTCGTCGAGGGCCACCGGGTGCAGCGCGAGCGAGAGAGAGCGCACCTTCTCCAGCGTCGCTTGGACGATCTCCTGGATCTCGCGGAGATCGGAGCGAAGTGCGTCGGGTATTCCGGCGGCGCGCCGCTCGGTGCGCTGGAGCATGACCCCCACGGCCGTCAGAATCTGGCCGAAATCGTCGTGCAACTCGCGCGAAATCGAGCGAAAGGTGCTCTCCTGCATCCCGATGAGCTGCCGCGCGAGTTCGCTGCGGCGCTCCGAGAGAGCCGCCACACGGTCGAACATTCTCCGGTTGTATTGAACCAGGTAAAGGGTGGTGGAGACGATCAGGATGAGCATCAGCGCGACAAACAGATACAGGTTGCGTTCGGCGCGCGCGTAGATGCCGCTGGTCTGCGCGGTGGCTTCCTGTTCGATCTCGTTGTTCTGCACCAGGAGCCGCGCAACGGCCGTGCTGAGGGCCTCCTGCCTGGCTTCGAGCGATACCCGGATCAAATCCCGCGCCTTCCTTTCCTCCCCGGACCGCGCCAGCAGGAAAAGGCGGTCCAGCGCGTCCCAGAACTGTGCGACGGACCCCGCCAGGTAATCTCCCGGGCCGGGGGCGCGCTCCAGCGGCGAGTACTTCGCCTCCTGCGCCAGGGCGTCTTCGAGATCGGTCCGGATGCGCTGAAACTGCCGCTGCCAGGCCGTCAGCGGATAGGGTTCGTTTCCCTCCAGCATGTCCCGCATGGTGAGAGCCAGCGAATTGAGGCTGTTTTGAATGCGGAGCAGGAGCAGGGAATCGATGCGATTGCGGTCGATGGTTCGCGCCTGCAACGCCTGGAGGCCTTTGAGTTGGATGACGGTGTAGCCCGAGTACACGGCGACGGCCGTCAGGGTGACGACCAGGCCGCCGAGCAGCCGGGCGGTTGGAGATCGCCTGTAACTCACTCCTGACGAGGGCATCCCTCTAGTATTCTCGTATAATAACGGCGGAGTGGAGAGTTAGCCCTCGACGGACATTGTGCGCGGCGCGAAGAAGTCGTAAGCTAGGGCCATAGGGAGGTGCCATGCGGGCGAATATTGCCCAGGCGGTTGACCGCCGCACTCTCCTGCGGCTGGCGCTCCTGGCCGCGGTGGAGAAGCTGCCTGCCAAGGCGCCTGCGCGCCCGGACCGCCCGGTGCGCAAAGTTGTCCTGGCAACGATCGCCGGGGTCAGAAGGAAAGAGACCTTTGCCGCCACAGGGCCGGACAACATCCCTCGCTTGCGCGGCGAGCTGATGCCCCAGGCGCTGTTCTATGAGAACTGCGTGAATGAAGGCGTCACTTCGCACTTCAACAGCATCTCAAGCATCCTGACCGGCGTCTGGCAGCACGTGGACGACTGGGGCCGCGACCTGCCGCGCAACCCCACCCTGATCAACTACGTTCGGAACCAGCTCCACCTGGATCCCACGCAGACATTCGTCGTCACCAGCAACAAGGCGCTCACCGCGAACATCGGGGCCGGCGGGAACGTGATCCTCACCAAGCAACTGCTGATCGAGGCAGTCGAGCGGATCGCCCTGGGCTTCAGCCGGCGGCCGCGCCTCGATCGGGATCTGCTGCTCGAGGAGTTGACGGACGTAATGCAGCAGGATTACGAGCGGATCGGATGGGAGGTCCCCGGCCCGGCTGCTACTATGGAGCCGCGACTGAAGCAGACGTTTCTGACCGCTTTGGCGAATTTCGTGAAGGGACCGGATAACGCCACGAGCGGGGACGAGCTTACCTTCATGGTCGCGGCCGAGGTGCTCCGCCGCGTGGAGCCGGCTCTGCTGATGATCAATTTTTCGGACGTGGAGGTCGCACACTTCGGCGTCTACTCGGCTCACCTGGCGGGCATCCGCAACACCGACGCAATTTGTTACCGGCTTTGGAACCTGCTCCAGTCTCTTCCGGCCTATGCCGGCCAGACCGCCCTGGTCATCATGCCGGAGTTCGGGCGGGATCCCGACGGATCCACCACCAACGGCTTCTTCAACCATCGCACCAACACCGAGGAGAACCGGGTGACCTGGCTGATGGTGCTGGGGCCGTCCGCGAGCAGGCCCGCGTATGTGAAGAAGACTGTGCGCCACATCGACGTAGCGCCTTCTCTGGGGGCCTTCCTCGGCGTGGAGTGTTCCGAATCCGTGGGCGAGATGCTGCCGGAGTTTCGGGCCTGACCATGACCACGATCGACAAAGAGCTGCTCAAACGGTTGCCCCGGACGTTCGTGCCCTCGCTGAATGAGCAGCTCGACAAGTGGGACCTGCTGTTCCCCGCCGAGCAACGCACGCTCCAGAATCAGTTGGACTATCTCGCTGGGCTCGCCCCTGGCGACTTTGACGGGTTGTTCCGAGCGATGAAGGACGTCGAGGCGAAGATGCAGTTGCCGGCTTGGGAGGCTTCGAGCAGGCGCATCAGCATCTCGGAGACCTCCCTGCTGGTTCGTTCGCCGTTCTATCCCCAGTGGCGTTCCGAGGTCGAGAAGGTCTTTGCGCGAATCGACGAGGGAATTGAGGCCAGGAAGAGCCGGAAACCGCGCAGGAGCGTAGTCGTCTGCCTGCTGCCCGCGGGGCTGCCGCTTCCCGCCGGAATCCCCTGGCCCCGGCTCGCTCAGGCGGGCCGGACGCTCTCGCTGCGCGCGGCATTCAGCGATGGCGCGGAGCAATTCCTGCTGGCGCTTGCGCGCCAAACGGACTCTGCCGCGGACCCGGCGGAACGCACCTGGGTCTTCGAGACGGGGGACGCTCTCAGCCGCACCCTGGCATCGGGGGCGGATGGCCTGACACCACTCTCCTTTGAATCCCTCGGACCCGCGCGAAAGGCGTTCTTGCAGCGGCTGAACGTCATCAAGAAGGATCTGCATTCGGCCGATCAGGCCTACGACGACTTGCGCCACCTGGATCTGGCTTCATTGCTGGGGAAGGGGTTGGGACGCGATCTCCGCCTTTCCAGCTTCATCCGGGACCTGTTTCTCAGCGGCAACGGTGCGTTGCTTTTTGGGAACGCTTTTGTGGAGTGGGGCTCCTCGGAGGCCATGCGCCGTGCCCAACCGCAGCTCTTGATCTGTTCCTTCGGCATCCGGCACAAGCTGAAGCCCTTCAGCAGCGTGGCGGTTTTTGAGGACCAGGGGCGGGCCAGCCCCGCGCCCGAGCAGGACGACGCTCCTTCTTCGCTCATTGACGCCCAGATCCTGGCCGAGTATGTCTACCTGACCACTTCCCGGCTGCCTTCCTACGTCGAACAAACCCTCGGCGTGTTCGCCATCGAGGACTCCAGCACCGTCCAGGTGCTAGGCCCTTTGCCCTCAACCGGTTGGCCGTCCGGGCCGCTGGCTCTCGCCGAGCTGGGCACCGGCATTGTGCGCTGGATGGAGGAAGGCGCATAAGAGCGCTTGGCAGTTCTTGACGGTTTTTTCAACAAACGCTGAAAGATTGTCTTGACAAGGAATGCACTTTCAACTAATATCGAGTCCTACGCGGCCAATAAGGGGTTTTGTAATCTGGATCTCTGTTGTGCAGCAAAGCCGCTGTGCGGGTTCAGAGGCGCCCACAGGCTGGCTCACTGCGTGCGTTGACACGCCGGGGGTGTGAGAGGCCCCCTAGGGGAAAAAGGGATAGGGCTGGGAGTGCGTCAACAACAAAGTGAGGTTAGTCATGGTATCGACGCGGGAATTCCGTGCTACTTCGTTATATAGAGGCGCGGTTCACCTGAGAAGCTTCGTATGGATTGCGTCTCTGGTCCTGCTATTCAGCAGTCTTGCCTTGGCCCAACGAGATTTGGGCACAATCACCGGCACAGTCACCGACGCGACAGGCGCGGTAGTGCCAGGTGCATCAGTTACCATTACCAACGACGCGACCGGGGAAAGCGCCAAGATCACGACCTCGGCGTCCGGCGACTTTACCCGGCCGGCTCTGCTGCCTGGGGTTTACACCGTGAGCGTGGAAGCGCAGGGCTTCCGGCGAGCGAGCCGGCAGAAGGTTGAGGTCACGGCCGGCGGCAGGGTGGGCGTTCCGTTCGCCTTGGATGTCGGAGATGTCACCTCGGCCATTGAAGTGACGGCTCAAGCGGAGCTGGTGCAAAACGAAAGTGTCCAGCTCGGTGCGGAGTTGAGTTCAGACGTGGTTACCGACCTGCCGCTCGGCGCTCAGCGCACCTTCACTTATCTCGCACGGCTATCGCCCGGCGTCAATCCGAGCGAATCCACCCGCGACCAAAACACGGGCGGCTTCTCCGCCAACGGCCAGCGCGGGACGGGGCAGAACAACTTCCTGCTCAATGGTGTCGACAATAACGTCGATGTCATCGACTTTCTGAACGGGGCCTCGTTCGTCATTGGTCCGCCACCCGAGGCCATCGGCGAGATGACGGTTATGACCACCGGCTACAACGCGGAGTACGGCCGGGGCGCCGGAGGCGTGGTCAACGTCAACCTCAAGACCGGCACCAACCAGCTCCACGGCGGCGTGTGGGAGGTCCTCCAGAACAACGACCTCAATGCCAACTCATGGCAGAACAACATGGTTGGATCGCCACGGCCGGTATACCGGCAGAACCAGTTTGGCGCGGCGGCGGGCGGCCCTATTATCAAGAACCGCTTCTTCGTCTTCGGCGACTACCAGGGCACCCGGCAGAAGACCCCCTCCACCGGCTTCGACACCTTTCCCACGCCGGCGGAAGTCGGGGGCAATTTCTCGGGCTTGCTGGGGCCGTCAGTTGGAACGAGCTCGACGGGGACCAGCGTTGCCCAGTACCAGATCTTCGATCCGACCAGCCTCCAGACGCTCGCCAATGGCCAATTGACGCGCACTCCCTTTCCCGGAAACATCATCCCCGCCAGCCGGTTTGACCCCGCCGCGGCAAAGGTTCTCCAGCTCGTTCCGGCGCCGAACCAGCCGGTGAACGGCTTCCCGATAAATGATTACTACTATTCCTCGCCGAATTTCATGAATATGGACTCAGGCGATCTCCGCTCCGACCTCAAGCTCACCAATAAGGACAGCCTTTACGGCTCACTGAGCTGGATGGACCAAGCCTCAGGCGGTACGCCTGCGGCCGGGTTGCCCATAGCACTCGGCTCTAATGCGGGCGGGATTCCAAGCGTCCAATCAACCTATACCCGCAACGCGCAACTGGGGTACACGCGAGTATGGAGCCCGTCCCTCGTTACCGAGACCCGCGCCGCTACCACGCGCCTGCATACCTCGATTGTCGGCCCCGGTCAGGACGTGGACCAATACAAAGCCTACGGCATCGGAGGATACGACCCCACCTATTCCATGCCGAGCGATGGCGGGCTGCCGACGATCTCGCCTTCCCGCTACTCCGGCATGGGCGCGGGCTCATGGGAGCCGATGCTGATGTACAGCAACGTCCGGGATTTCATCCAGAACGTGGCTGTCAATAAGGGATCCCACGCGCTCAAGTTCGGAGCCGAGGCCCGGCTGGTCCAGTTCCCCTTCTTCCAGTTCTCCAACCCGCACGGCACCATGAACTTCTCCAACAACGAAACGGCATTTCCTGGCGCCGGCGCCCTCAGCGGCAGTAGCGGCGATGCGATCGCCTCATTTCTGCTGGGCAATGTGGACCAAGGCACAATCTCCTCGACCAACGAGATCTCTTCGCAGAAGCAAACGTGGGCGTTCTACGGTCAGGACGACTGGAAAGTTACCCCGAAACTGACCCTGAACCTGGGGATCCGGTACGAGCTCTTCTCGCCCACTTATGAGGAGTGGGGCCGGGAGTCGAATTTCTCGTGGCAAACCATTTCGCTTTACATCCCCAAGGGGAACAGCCAGAACGCCGCTTTGCCGCCGACCTTTGCCGCGAACTTCCCCAACGTCACGGTGTCCCGCGGCGCGGTTAGCAGGTACATGTACCCGTGGGACAAGAAGGATTTCGGCCCGCGGTTTGGCTTGGCCTACAAAATGGCCGCGAACATGGTCCTTCGCGTGGGATTCGGGATCTTCTACGGCGGCGAGGAAAACCTGGGTGGCAGTCCCAACCTGGGCGAAAACGCGCCGTTCAACCAGACCATGAACCTGCAACGCGTCGACCTGAATCTGAATCCGCTTGCCAATAATTTCGTTAACAATCCGTGGTTCGCCGGAGGATTCTCCGGTGGGTTTCCTACAAACGTCTTTTCCGCGCCTGCCCCGATCAGCTTCAATGGCTTCGGCACGGACTCCCGGAGCCCGCTGGTGCAGAAGTGGAACGTGGCGGTCCAGCGCGATATTGGTTGGCAGACAGCGCTGGAACTGGCCTACACCGGCAATCACCAGAGCCACCAATACGAGACCGACCAAAGTGGCGGGAATCCCTGCCCCAACCTCGGGACCACCAACACCAGCATCACGTGCGCATCGCTGAGGCCAATTCCGTACATCGGAGTGGGCAGCGTCACCAACAGCAACGCCTACGCTAACTACAACGCGATGACCGTGAAGGTTGAGAAGCGGCTCAGCCACGGCTTGCAGTTCATCAGCTCCTTCGCCTGGGCGCACGTCCTGACGGATGCGTGCCTTCCTTTGAGCAACACGTGCCCGTCCCCCAATCCGCTGAACTTCGCGACCATGTACTCCAACGCCCAGTGGGACCATCGCAAGAGTTTCACCACCGGCTTCGTGTATGAATTGCCGATCGGGAAGGGCAAGGCTCTGGGGACGAATATGAATCACGCGCTCAACACCGCGATCGGTGGATGGGGGCTGAACGGCATTGTGACCATCCGCACAGGCGCTCCCATCGACGTGAATTACAACGGATGTCAGGGTGTGTGGCGTTGGTGCCGGCCCGATGTTGTAAATGGGCAGAATGTCGGCTCGCCCTCCGGGGGCCGGAGCGCGGCTGAATGGTTCAACACCGCCGCGTTCACGACTCCCGCTCCTCTGACAAGCGGCGATGCGGCTCCGTACGACATATTCGGTCCTGGAAACAGCACGCTCGACGCTGCGTTGTTCAAGACCTTCCGCTTTACCGAGCGATGGAACGTGGAATTCCGGTTGGAGGCGTTCAACGCGCTCAACAAGACTCAGCTCGGCGGCCCCGACACCAACATGCAAGACTCGACCTTCGGCAAGATCACATCGAGTTCGGGTGAACGTCACGCCCAGGTATCTCTCCGGCTGCATTTCTAGCCGGACGCCAGACCTTTAGACCCTCAGACCAGCCCCCGCCCTCGCCGGCGGGGGCTTTTTCTTTTGTACTGGACGCGGGATAAGACCGTGTCTGGCTCTCGTCGGGCCGAGCGCCGATATCAAGGTTGCTGCTGACGTTTTTTGCCACAAACTCTGGAAAATTCCGTTGACAAGGCGTTTGCTTTCGTTTACAATTTCTTACACATGCGGCCAATAGGGTTTCGTATTCGGATCTCTGTCGCGCAGCACGGCCGCTATGCGGGTTTCGGGGCTCCCCGCAGGCAGATCTAGCGTTCGCGTTGACAGGGTGTGAGAGGTCCCTTAGGGGGAAAAGGGAGGGGGCCGGGAGTGAGTCGACAAGGGAGGGAGGTTAGGCATGGTATTCACGAGGGAATTCCGTACTGCTTTGCGCAATAGGTGCGCAGGACACCTGAGGAGTTGTGTATGGATGGTGTCCCTGATACTGCTGTTCAGCAGTTTTGCCTTTGCCCAACGGGACTTGGGCACCATCACCGGCACGGTCACCGACTCGACAGGCGCGGTAGTGCAAGGTGCAACAATTACCATTACCAACGAGGGAACGGGGGAAAGCGCCACGCTCCAGACCACGGCGGCCGGCGACTATACCCGGCCGGCGCTCCTGCCCGGGAGTTACACCGTGACCGTGGAAGCGCAGGGCTTCCGGCGAGCGAGCCGGCAGAAGGTCGAGGTCACTCCCGGAAACAGGGTGGGCGTTCCTTTCGCTCTGGAGGTCGGGCAGATGACCGAGGCGATTGAAGTGACCGCTCAAGCCGCGCTGGTGCAAGACGAAAGCGTCCAGCTCGGTGCTCAGTTGAGCCCAGAGACAGTCACCGACCTGCCACTCGGCGCTCAGCGCACCTTCACTTATCTCGCACGGCTATCGCCGGGTGTCGTTCCGGGGGAATCCGGACGCGATTCGGGAACGGGCGGCTTTTCAGCCAACGGCGTTCGCGACATGGGGGAAAACAACTTCCTGCTCAATGGGGTCGATAATAACGTTAATGTTATCGACTTCCTGAACGGGTCCTCGTACGTCATCGGTCCGCCGCCCGAAGCGATCGGCGAGATGACGGTTATGACCAGCGGCGAAAACGCGGAGTATGGCCGGGCCGCCGGAGGGGTCATCAACGTCAATCTCAAGACCGGGACCAACCAACTCCACGGCGGCTTGTGGGAAGTCCTCCAGAACAACGATCTCAATGCCAACTCATGGATTAACAACAAGGTTGGAGTGCCAAACCCGGTATACAGACAGAACCAGTTTGGCGCGGCGGCGGGTGGCCCTATCATCAAGAATCGCTTCTTCGTCTTCGGGGACTATCAGGGCACCCGGATAGCGTACGTGAACGGCTCCGGTTTCGGTACCGTTCCCACACCCGCGGAAATTCAGGGCAATTTCTCGGGTTTGCTGGGGAACACCATTGCATCCGCCCCGACGGGGAACATTGCCCAGTACGAGATTTTCGATCCGACGACCACCCAGACGATCAATGGCCAACTGACGCGCACTCCGTTTCCCGGAAACATCATCCCCGCCAGCCGGATCGGCCCGATCCAGACCAAGATTCTCAACATGTTGCCGGCGCCGAACCAGCCTTATAGCGGCTTCCCGATCAATGATTACTACTACATATCGCCGGGTCATAACCGATTTGACTCGGGCGATGGTCGCTCCGACTTTAAGATCAGCGATAAAGACAGCCTCTACGGCTCACTGAGCTGGAACGACAATCCCAAGACCAGCGTCCCGATCCTTCCCCTGGGACTCGGTGACGCCTTTGGAGGAGACAGCCAAATTACCACGACCCGCAACGCACAACTGGGGTACACGCGAGTTTGGACTCCATCCATCGTTTCGGAGACCCGGGTGGCTATCACGCGCCTGGACACCCAGATTATCGGCGCCGGTCAAGACAACGATGACAACGCGGTCTTCGGCATTGGAGGATACGACCCCAGCCACGAGATTCCGCTGAATGGCGGGCTGATTGGGATGAATGCTGCCCGCTACGTAGGTTTGGGCGCGAGCAACTGGCAGCCCATGAACATGCACAGCAACGTCCAGGACTACATCCAAAACCTGGCTATCTCGAAGGGATCCCACTCGTTCAAGTTCGGAGCCGAGTACCGGTTTATCCAGTTCCCCTTCACGCAGTTCGCCGACCCGCACGGCGAAATGAACTTCTCCCAGAACGCTACCGCATATCCTTCCACGGCGAACGGCAGTTCCGGGGCCATCAACACCAATACCGGCGACGCGATGGCCTCGTATCTGCTCGGCGTTGTGGACACTGGCGAAATCTCCTCGGTCAACGAAATCTCTTCGCAGAAGGAAACCTACTCGTTCTACGCTCAGGACGACTGGAAAGTCACCCCGAAACTGACCATCAACCTGGGGGTTCGGTACGAGCTCTTCTCGCCCACTTATGAGAGGTTCGGCCGCCAGTCGAACTTCGTGTACAACCCAGCAGCGCCGACGCTCGAGATCCCGCAGGGGCCCGACCAGAACACCGCTCTGCCGCCGAACTTTGCCACGGCCTTCCCGAACGTCACGGTGACCCGCGGCCAGGTTTCCACGTACATGCAGCCGTGGGACAAGACGGACTTTGGCCCGCGGTTTGGCTTGGCCTACAAAGTGGCTCCGAAGACGGTCATTCGCCTGGGCTTCGGAATCTTCTACGGCGGCGAGGAAAACATGGGCGGCTCTCCCAACCTCGGCGAATCGGTGCCGTTCAACGAAACCGTCGAACTGGGCCGCACCGACCTGAATCTGAACCCGATCGGCCTGTTCGCTTCGAATCCATATTTCCCCAATGGATTTGCCGGCGGGCTTCCCTCGAATGTTTATACCCTGGCTGCCCCGATTAGCTTCAAGGGTATCGCCCTGGACTGGCGGAACCCGCTGGTGGACAAGTGGAACCTGGCGGTCCAACGCGAGTTGCCTTGGAATGTGGCGCTGGAAGTGGCCTACGTCGGCAACGTCCAACTCCACCAAACCTCGGAGCCCACGGCGAATGCCTGCACCAACTTGGGGACCACCAACTCCAACATCACTTGCCAGTCGCTCCAGCCAATTCCGTACATCGGAGAGGGCAGCATCATGGTCAGCAACGGATATGGGAACTACAATGCGTTGACCGTGAAGGTTGAGAAGCGGCTGAGCAACGGCTTACAGTTCATCAGTTCTTACGCTTGGTCGCACGCCCTGACGGATGTGTGCCCTGGTCTGAACGGGTGCGCGGTCTTCGATCCGAACAACTACATGGTCAATTACGCCAACGCGCAGTGGGATCTTCGCCAGACTTTCGTTACCGGTTTCACGTACCAACTGCCGATCGGAAAGGGCCGGCCGCTCGGGACGAATATGAATCCCGTGCTCAACCAAATAGTGGGTGGATGGGGGCTGAACGGCATTCTGACCCTCCGCGGCGGTATTCCTATCAGTCTGGGGTACAACGGATGTGAGGGTGTGTGGAATTCGTGCCGGCCTGACATCGTGGCTGGGCAGAACGCGAACGGCGCGCCTGCCGCTGGCCGGAGCCCGGCACAATGGTTCAACACCACCGCAGTCACGGTTCCCGCCCCTCTAACAGGAGGCGACGCGGGTCCGTACAACATACGCGCTCCGGGAGCCAGCACGCTCGACGCTGCGCTGTTCAAGACCTTCCGCTTCAGCGAGCGCTTCAACATGGAATTCCGGCTGGAGGCCTTCAACGCGTTCAACAAGACTCAATTCGGCGGCCCCGACACGAACCTGCAAGATTCGACTTTCGGCGTGATCACCTCGAGTTCGGGTCAACGCAACGCCCAGGTATCGCTCCGGCTGCATTTCTAGCCGGTCGCCAGACCCTTAGACCCGTTTAGACCAGCCCCCGCACTCGCCGGCGGGGGCTTTTCTTTTATACTGAACAGTGGACAAAACCTTGCGGGCAGCCATCACAGGGGCGGTTGCAGTTCTCGCCGTGCTTCTCGGCCCGGCCCTGTGGCAGGCTGGGCCCGCCCAGTCACCCATTCACTTTGTCTATCGGCCGATCCCCTTCACGCTGGACGCTTGTGAGACGCCGGAACGCCACGCGCCCGAGACCATGGCCGGCGGGGTCGCGGTCTTCGACTACAACAACGACGGCTACCTGGACATCTTTTTCGCCAACGGCGCCGATATCCACACGTTGAAGAAGACCTCGCCAAAGTACTCTAACCGGCTGTTTGCCAACGATGGCAAGGGCCATTTTACGGACGTCACGGAAAAGGCCGGACTGGCCGGCGAAGGCTACGACATCGCCGCCGCTGTCGGCGACTACGACAACGACGGCCACGAGGACCTCTTTGTCGGCGGCGTTCATGGCAACCGGCTCTATCACAACAACGGAGATGGCACCTTCACCGACGTGACCAAGAAGGCGGGAATCGATCAGCCCGATAGCGAGTATGGCCCTCTCTGGACGGTGGGCGCCGCGTGGGTCGATGTCAACAACGACGGGTTGCTCGATTTGTTCGTGGTCAATTACATGAGCTGGGACATCCGCACGGAGCCGGCCTGCCTGGCAGCGGGGGGCGCGCGGGATTATTGCGATCCGAAATTCTATAAGAAAACCCCCAACCAGTTGTTTCTCAACAACGGCGACGGGACCTTCAGGGATGTCTCAGCCGAGTCGGGCATTCGCGCGCACCCGGGCAAGGGGATGGGAGCGGGTGTTGCCGATTTCGACCTCGACGGCTGGATGGACATCTTCGTCACCAACGACAAACTCGACAATTTCCTATTCCATAACAAGGGCGGCGGGAAATTTGAAGAGGTCGCCTTCGAGAGCAACGTCGCATTGCGCGAGGATGCCGAGTGGATCTCCGGAATGGGCGTGGATTTCCGCGATATCGACAACGACGGCTATCCCGATATCGTGTTCGTGGCGCTTGACGACGAGACCTTCCCCATCTTCAGAAACACGGGAAAGGGAGATTTCGCCGACATCACCCGCAGCAGCGGAATGGGTGTGCTCAGCCTGCCGATGGCAGGCTACTCGCCCACCATCTGCGACTTCGACAACGATGGCTGGAAGGACATCTTCGTCACTCGCGGGCACGTTGAAGTGATGTTGCCCGTGCGTCAAGGCCAGGTGGAGCAGCCAAACACCGTGTTTCGCAACCTTGGCGGCGCCAGGTTCGCCGCGCTTACGGCCGAAGCGGGTTTGGCCGCGCAGCCCCCCAGGCGGCACCGCGGCTCGGCTGTGGGCGACCTGAACGGCGACGGGCGCTTGGATGTGGTAGTTAGCGCGATCGGAGCGCCGGCCGAGATCTGGATGAACGACAGTCCTGGGGGCAACCACTGGCTGGAGTTGCAACTGGAAGGCACGAAGAGCAATCGCGACGCCATCGGGGCGCGGATCAAAGTCGTGACGCACACCGCCACGCAGTATAACCATGTCTCGTTCAGCTTCGGTTACGCCTCGTCGAGCGCCGGGCCTGTGCACTTCGGGCTGGGGCCGGACAAATCCGCGGATAGCGTGGAGATCCGCTGGCCGTCGGGAGTGGTTCAGGAGCTGAAGAATGTCGCCGGCGACCGCATTGTGCGGATCAAGGAGCCCGGGCCACCGCGATGAAGTGCCATCGCACCGCGGTGCTGGCGGTGGTTGCCTGGCTGCTCTTGCCTTTGGCCGGGCCGGCGCAGCCGCCAGCCCAGGACGACCTTCGGCAGGGGCTTGTCGCGCTCAACAAGAACGACCTCGTCCATGCGCGTGAATTCCTTGAAAGGGCGGCGAAGCTGGATCCGCGGAGCGCCGTGGTGTGGGTAGCGCTGGCCCAGACCTATCTGAAGAGCGGGCAGAAGGACATGGCGGTCCAGGCTGCCGGAAGCGCGGAGCAATTTGGCGCGAACAGTCCTCCTATCCAGCACGCGCTCGCGTTGTTTTACGCGGGGACAGGCGATCTCGCCAGGGCCGCCGAGTGGGAACGCCGGTTTGCAGCAACGCCTGGAGCCGGCGCGCAGGCGGCCGCCGACGCCGCCGGGCTCTCGCTTGAGGCAGGCCAGCCGGAGGAAGCGGTGAAATGGGCGGAGGCCGCTTTGCGGGGAGGAGACACCCCTGAAGCGCATCACCTCGTGGGCAAGGCATATCAAGCGGCGGGACGCCCCGATTCCGCGCTGCCCGAATTGCGCCGGGCGTTCGAGCGCGCACCGGCGCAAGAGGTTTTTCTGTCGGACTTTGGGCAGGCCTTGCTCGATCACGGGGACTTCGCGGAGGCCTTGGCTGTATTGGAGAAGGGCCAGCGCCAGTTTCCGAAGAACCCGCAAATCGTGCTCGCCTATGGCGTGGCCTGTTACGCCGAGCGCCGGCCTGCGGATGCCGTGAGCGCCTTCCTCGAAGTGATTCGCCTGGACCCTACGGTCGAGCAGCCGTATGTCTTTCTGGGCCGGATTCTGGAGCACGCGGGCGGCCGGCTGCCGGAGGTCATCGCGTCCTACGCGGCATGGGAGAAGAGGGCGCCGGAGAACTACCTGCCCGTCTTTCTTCACGCCAAGGCTCTGGCTGCCTCGTCCAACCCGGACGACCACGTGATAGAGACCGAGCTGCGCCGGTCGATTGAGCTTAATGGGGCGTTCTGGGAATCGCACCTGGAGCTGGGCGAGTTGCTGTCAAGCCAGAGCAAGTGGCCGGAGGCGGCGCGCGAGCTGTCACGCAGCATCGAGCTTAACCCTGGTCAAACCAGAGCGCATTATGAGCTGGCGCGGGTCTATCTGCGCATGGGCAAGCCGGACCTGGCTCGCGCCGAGCGAGCCGAGTACGAGCGTCTGAAGACCGCGGAGACCGACACCGGACGGCCCTGAACCGTCGGGTAGAGTGGAGCGGCATCGGCGTGAATGACACCCATTGGATGACAATGCCATCATCGGAGTATGAACGTCGCCTTTTACGGTCATGTCCGTCAGTATCACAACCTCAAAGCCGAGATCGATCGAAACATTCAGGCTGTTCTGGAATCCGGCCAGTATGTAATGGGTCCCATGCTACAGCAGTTCGAGCAGGAGCTAGCCGAGTATCACGGAATGAAGTTCGCCATCGGCGTTGCCAACGGAACGGACGCACTGTGGCTTTCCTTCCTGGCGCTGGGGATTGGCCCCGGCGATGAGTGCATCACCACCGCCAACACATTCTTCGCCACCGCGGAGGCCATCTGGATCGCCGGCGCCACGGCCGTATTCGTGGACTCCGACCTGAGAACCAATTGCCTGGATCCTTCCAAGGTGGAGGAGGCCATCACGTTCCGGACCAAGGCCCTGGTTCCGGTTCATCTATATGGCCAGTGCGCGGATATGAAGGCCCTCCGCCAGATTGCCGATCGGCGCGGTCTTCTGGTGGTGGAAGACAATGCGCAGGGGACCGGCGCCCGTGGAGACGGGTTCAGCATCGGCGAACTGAGCGACGCGGCATGCACCAGCTTCATCATCCAGAAGAACCTCGGCTGTTTTGGCGACGGCGGCGCGGTCGTCACCAACCACGAGTATGTGGACCGCGAGATCCGCAAGCTGCGCAACCACGGGTCCAGCAAAAGGTCCTGCCACGGCATGGGCTACAACAGCCGCCTGGACGACCTGCAAGCGGGAGTGCTCAGCGTCAAGTTGAAGCACCTCGACGCATGGAACGCCCTGCGGCGGAAGTGGGCCGCGCGCTACTCCGCGGGCCTCCATGACGCCGCCCACATCCATCTTCCCTACGAAGCGGCCGGTAACTACCACATCTATCATCTGTATGTCATCGAGACGAAGAAGCCGGAGCATCGCGACTCGCTGCTGGATTTCCTGACCGCCAACGGCATCGACGCCAAGTGTCACTATCCCATCGCCATTCACCAGCAGGAAGGCTATCCTTGGGACAAGCCGGCCCGCATCGCCGGCCCCCTTCCCAACTCCGAGCGCAATGCCGCCTGTTGCATCTCGTTGCCTATGTTTCCCGAGCTGACCGCGGCAGAGGTCGATTACGTCGTCGAGAAAATCCTGGAATGGGACCAGGCGGTGCCGCGGTCGCGCTAGCCCGCGCAGGCTGCAGGTGAAACGCCCCGAGACGGGACTGAATTGCGTTCCTGCCGTTACTCCGATTACTCTATTAAGCAGGACGGTAAAGACGGCAGATCGAAAGCTCCGTGCTGGTGGCAGCAGGCTCGATCCCCGTTTCCGCTCCCCTTCGAAGCGGCTGGCGTAGCTCAGTTGGTAGAGCATCTGATTTGTAATCAGAGGGTCGGGGGTTCAAATCCCTCCGCCAGCTCCATGAAAATCGCTTACGCATCAATTCACACCCTGAAACCGGCCGTGGAAGTAACGGGTGGCTTTCGAGATCGTGGACTACCGCCGCACCCAGCTTTGATTCTCTTTACACCAGGGCTGCGCATGGTGCTATGCTGAATTGAAGGAACCTTTTATGATTGAAGATCTGCTCCAACCTCGGCATTTGATAGTTATTCTTGCAATTGCCCTCTTGATGTTCGGCCCGAAGAAGCTGCCTGAGCTTGGAAAGGGGCTGGCCGAAGGAATTCGGGGCTTCAAAGATGCTATCAAGGGTACCCCTTCGGACGATACCCCTAAAGATTCCCCTAAAGTCTGATTCCCCTGCGGAGGCTTCGCGGAGGCGCTAAGAGCGCTCTCGAGCGTTCGCACAAATGCGCCCGCAATCGCCGCCGGTTCGTGGTGATCCACTGCGTGCCAAGAGATTGCTCAGGGGAAGCCCGCACCAGGTCAACCCTGCGAATCATAACACCCTTGCGAGGCACCCGGTGCTGCCGTTTACCAGTACCAACTCCTCGAGAGTACTCCTGGGCCTATCCTCCGGCTACAGACCGCTCGACGACCAAGCGGCGGGCCGGCGGGTGTTCGCGAAAACACGCAAATGCCCGCTGCACGGGAGCTTCGTTGGATTCCTGTCGCGGGGCTGCGACTGCCGGCAGTAGGATGACGCTGTTATCGAAAGTGATCCTGGCAGGTTCTGGTACAGCGGTGGTACGTCAAGGACTGGTATTGAGCACCAGGCTGTTACACCATGGTCTTGCGAGGGCGGAGATTATGAAAATCAGATACGCAGACGGAAAAACGATTGAAGGCGTCACCCTTCGACGCACGGGCGACTTTATGCGGGTTGCCGTAAAAGGTGGCGACGACGCAGCCGAGTTCATCCACGTGCATGGGACCTGGATTTCGGAAGACTGCGAGCCCGTGACCATGGAATACGACGGCTCGCTGCGGAACGCCCCCACGACGCTGTCGGAGGCTGATTGCATCTGCCCACGCGAGCTGGCTGCCCGGCTGATCGAACTGCTATTGACCGATAGCGCGGAAGATGAATGGGCGGGGCAGACCACTCCGCAGCGTCCGCAGGACGTCTTTCTCTCCGAGAGAATGGTGTAGGCGAAGGCCGGTCACCACTCCGGGTTTTCGAATCCCAGGCGCCATCCCAGCTTGCCGGGATCGAACCAGGAGATCTCGATGCCGAACCAGCGCGTCTGCGAGGCGGCGTGGTAACGGCCCGGTCGGCTGGCCCCCAGCACGAGTGCGCAAGGCGCTTCGCCAAATTGGTCGAGACGGTCGTTCAGCCAGGATTCCGGCGTCAGCGGTTGCGCCAGCACCACGGGGACGCCGCCCAGTAAAGCCAGATGCGCGTCGAAGCCCGGGTCCACCTGCTTGATGGGCGCGGGCAGCCCGTACGCCTGCTGGTAACGCTTGATGGCGGCATCCAGATCGCGCACGGCGATCACCACCTTGGCGACTCCTCTGAAATCCCGGTTGACCAGCTTGGTTTGCGGAAAGGCGCGCAGCCGGCGCTCCGTGAGGTCGCGGATGAGGAACGGAAAGAAGGTGCCTCGGGGCTCCAGGCCGACATCCGAAGTTTCCCACTCCAGGCGCACCCCGTCCGGCACTTGCCGGCCGCCACGGACGGGCACGGAGACGGGAATGCCCGCCGCCCTAAGGCGTTTGACTTCGGCCGCCAGGTCCGTTTCGCGCACCGCCCAGGCGCACGGCCCGCCGTTGCCCCGGAGGAACTTGACCCAGGGCTGCCGATCGATCAGGTGAGGATCGGCATCCGCCTGGGGCGCCATCAACTCCATGTAGGAACCATCTGGAAAGCTGACCAGGGCCATCTCGGTGGCACCGTTGGTGTGAGCGCCGCCGTAAACCGGCGGTATGCCGGCCGCGGAAAGATTGGCCTGAAGCTCTCGCAAGCTGCTTCCGGCGACGGTGACATGGTCGATCTTAAGGTCCGCGGCGGAGAGCAGCGCCGGCAGCAGCGAAAGGATGAGAGCGCCTCGCATGAACCGATTCTAAGCCCTTTGCAGGGCGGCGCTGCGGATGGCACTGGAAACCACGCGCCAGGCCAGCAGAAGGGCCACCAGGGTTGCGTAGAGCATCGGCTGGCGAATATCGGACTTGACCAACCAATAGTAGTGCGCCACCGCGGCGATGGCGGTGACGTAGACGAGGCTGTGCAGCCGTCGCCAGCGCTTGCCGCCCAGGCGGCGAATCCAACCGGCGGTGGAAGTCAGGGCCAGCGGAATTAGACACACAAACGCGGCGAAACCGGCGGTGATGAACGGACGCTTGCCAACATCCTTGAGCATGGCCGGAAAATTGAAGAGCTTGTCGAGCCAGAGGTAGGTGAGGAAGTGCAGGCAGGCGTAAAAGAACGCGAAAAGGCCGATCATGCGGCGGAAACGGATGAGGTCGGGCACGCCGAGCAGCTTTCGCAGCGGAGTCACGGCCAGAGTGGCGACGATCAGGCGGATGGTCCAGTCGCCGGTGAAGTGCTGGATGAACTCCGTGGGGTTGGCGGTGACATCCTGGTTCCACACGCGCCAGGCGAGCCGGAATAACGGCGCGAGGCACAGCAGGAAAACCAGGACTTTGCTCCAGCGGCTGCGCAGCATGAGTCAGTAATTCTTCTTCAGGTCCATGCCGGCGTAGAGGCTGGCGACCTCGCTGGCGTAGCCGTTGAACATCTGGGTGGGGTGATTCTGGAAGAACGAGGGCAAGCGCCGCTCGGTAGCCTGGCTCCAGCGCGGATGATCGACTTGCGGATTCACGTTGGAATAGAAGCCGTACTCGTGGGCGTTGGCCATGTTCCACGTAGTCGGCGGCTGGCTTGCGACCAGCTTGATTTTGACGATCGACTTGATGCTCTTGAAGCCGTATTTCCACGGCACCACCAGGCGGACGGGCGCGCCATCCTGCGGCGGCAACGCCTCGCCGTACATGCCGACACAGAGGAGCGCCAGCGGGTGCATGGCCTCATCCAGCCGCAGGCCCTCGACGTAGGGGAGCGCGATGCCTGCCACCTCGGGGCGCGCCAGCGGCATCTGGCGGAGGTCCCAATAGCTTTCAAAGGCGACGTACTTGGCCTTGGGAGTGGGTTCCACCTGTTTGAGCAAAGCGCTGAGCGAGTAGCCGGCCCACGGCACCACGATGGACCACGCCTCGACGCAGCGGTGGCGGTAGATGCGCTCCTCGATCGGCGCCAGCGTCATGATTTCATCGATGCTAAACTTGCGCGGCTTGGCGACGTCTCCTTCAACGGAGACGGTCCACGGCGAGGTTTTGAAGTTGGTGGCGTTCTGGGCGGGCTGTTGCTTGCTGGTGCCGAACTCGTAGAAGTTGTTGTAGTGCGTGACGTCGTTGTAGGTGTTCGGCTTTTCCGTCGTGCTGAACGGGCTCTTAGCGAGGTTTGGCAGTTTGGCGCCGGGCCCAGAGGGCACCCCGGCGCGTGCCGAGGGCGAGAGCAACTCGCGCGCGCCGAGGAAGGCCGCGGGAACGCCGGCCAGGAATTTGCGCCGGTTCACGTAAACAGACTTGGGGGTGATCTCCGAATAGCGGATATCGGCAGGTTTCTTGATTAGCATCTCTATGCTTCTACTATACCGTTAGACGAGGCCGGCGGACGTCCGGGTTCGGTATTTCAGCCGCCGTAGGGCATCGGGGGCACTTTTCCGAGCAGGCGGGAGTACACCGTCAGCGCGCCGCGATGGTGCGCGGTGTGCTCGACCATGGCCCATACGATGTCGCTGATGGGTTGGCCGCCCATGACCGGACCGGGCGGGAGTGGTTGCGAAAGATCCTCCGGGCTGCGCGAGCGCAGAAACTGGATCGCGTTGGCGTATGCCGTTTGGAGCATCTGGCGGGCGGCGGCGACCGAGGTCACACCCTCGAGGACCTTGGCGAGATTCTCGAAATCGAGGTTGAAGCCTTCGGGTCGGGATGCGCCCTCGATGAACCAGTCGAGCGTGTGCGCCGTGTGCGCGATGAGCTGCGCGACGGTCATCATGCCTTCCTGCGGACGGAATCCGGAGTCGGCCTCATCGAGGACCCTGCTTGAACGCTCGAAAAATTCCTGGCTTGCGAGCAGTTGGTTGGCGAAGTCGTAGTGTTGCGGTTTTGGGCTCATGGACCATACTATAGCACAAGGCGAACAAAAAGGGAATATCTGGGCATGAAGTTGCGGCGAACGGTCTTTTCCTTGTATGCTTATAGTTTCCCCGCAATGTGAGCCTCGCTTTGGTGGTCGCATTGCGGGTGAATGGCCTGGACGGGTGGCCGAGCGGTTAATGGCAACAGACTGTAAATCTGTCGCTCCTTGCGAGCTACGGAGGTTCGAATCCTCCCCCGTCCACCAGAAAATTTCGTAGACTCTTGGTAGGGCCGTTGTAGCTCAGTTGGTAGAGCGCGTCCTTGGTAAGGACGAGGTCACCAGTTCAATCCTGGTCAACGGCTCCAGAGCTCCTCCTGTAACGAATTCCGTACAGAGAAGGTTTCGACATGGCAAAGGAAAAATTCGACCGCAGCAAGCCGCACGTGAATATCGGGACGATCGGGCACATCGATCACGGCAAGACCACCCTGACGGCGGCCATCACGAAGGTGCTGGGCAAAAGCAATCCCAAGGTCAAGTTCCGGAGCTTCGACTCCATCGATAACGCGCCGGAAGAGAAGGCCCGCGGCATCACCATCGCCGTGGCGCACATCGAGTATGAGACGTCCAAGCGGCATTACGCGCACGTGGACTGTCCGGGGCACGCGGACTACATCAAGAACATGATCACCGGGGCGGCGCAGATGGACGGGGCCATTCTGGTGGTGGCGGCCACCGACGGACCCATGCCGCAGACGCGGGAGCACGTGCTGCTGGCGCGGCAGGTGGGGGTGCCGTGCATCGTGGTGTGCCTGAACAAGGTGGACATGGTGGACGATCCGGAGTTGCTGGACCTGGTGGAGCTGGAAGTGCGGGACCTGCTGAAGTTCTACGAGTTTCCGGGGGACGAGATCCCGGTGATACGGGTATCGGCGCTGGGGGCGTTGAACGGGGAAGCGCAGTGGGAGAAGGGTGTGCAGGAGCTGATGGACGCGGTGGACAGCTACGTGCCGATCCCGCAGCGCATTCTGGACAAACCGTTCCTGATGCCGATCGAGGACATATTTTCGATTCAGGGGCGGGGTACGGTGGTGACGGGGCGCGTGGAGCGGGGCAAGTGCAAGGTAGGGGAAGAGATGGAGATCGTGGGCTTCCGCGATACGCGCAAGACGGTGGTGACGGGCGTGGAAATGTTCAAGAAGCTGCTGGATGAAGGGGTAGCCGGGGACAACGTGGGCCTGTTGCTGCGGGGCGTGGAAAAGGACGAAGTGGAGCGCGGGCAGGTGATCGCCAAGCCGGGGTCGATCACGCCGCACACGACGTTCCAGGGACGGGTGTACGTGCTGAGCAAGGAAGAGGGAGGGCGGCACACGCCGTTCTTCAAGGGATACCGGCCGCAGTTCTACTTCCGGACGACGGACGTGACTGGGGTAGCGGAGTTGCCGGAGGGCACGGAGATGGTGATGCCGGGCGACACGGTGGACCTGAAGGTGGAGCTGATCACGCCGGTGGCCATGGACAAAGGGCTGCGCTTTGCGATCCGCGAAGGCGGCCGCACGGTGGGCGCCGGCACGGTGACGGAAATCATTAAGTAGGCAAATCGATGGCGCTGAGAGAACGGATTCGCATTCGCTTGAAAGCATACGATCACCGGGTGCTCGATCAGTCGACGACGGAGATTGTGGACACCGCAAAGCGGACCGGCGCAACCGTGGCCGGTCCCATTCCGCTGCCCACCTCCCGGAGTATCACGACGGTATTGCGCTCCCCGCACGTGGACAAGAAGTCGCGGGAGCAGTTTGAAATCCGGACGCACAAACGCCTCTTGGACATACTCGAGCCGACGCAGCAGACGGTGGACGCGCTGATGAAACTCGACCTGCCGGCGGGCGTGGATGTGGAGATCAAGGCGTTCGGGAAGTAGGCGGGCGGGTCGCGCCCGCCCCACAGAAGGGTTGACATGAGTCCAGGAATCCTTGGCAAGAAGATTGGAATGTCGCAGGTGTTCCGGGAAGACGGCCAGGCCGTCCCGGTCACGCTGCTGAAGGCCGGTCCGTGCATGGTGGTGCAGCGCAAGACGCCCACGGCCGATGGCTACGACGCGGTGCAGCTCGGGCTGGTGGAGTTCATCAAGCCGCAGCGCATCAACAAGCCCGCCACCGGCCACCTGAAGAAGGCCGGCGCGGAGGGCGCGAGGTTCATGCGCGAATTCCATTTGCGCCCCGGCGACGACGATTTCAAGCCCGGCGACAAGGTGCTGGTGGATCAGTTCAAGCCCAAGGACAAGGTGGACGTCATCGGCATCAGCAAGGGCCGCGGGTTCGCCGGGGTGGTGAAGCGCCACCATTTTCGCGGCGGCGAAGGTTCGCACGGCTCCATGTTCCACCGCGCTCCGGGTTCGATCGGCGCGTCCAGCTACCCGTCGCGGGTGCTTCCCGGGATGCGCATGGGAGGCCACATGGGCCACGAGCGCGTGACCGTGCGCAATCTCGAAATTATCGATGTGGACACCCAGGACAACGTGCTGGTGGTGAAGGGCGCGGTGCCCGGTCCCAACGGCGGATATGTGGTAGTCCGGAGGGCCAAGAGGTAACTGCGATGCCCACACTGGATGTAGTGGATTTGAATAACCAGAAGGTCGGCGAGGTGGAGCTGGCCGACGAGGTTTTCGGCGCTGAGGTCAACGAAGCGCTGCTCTACGAAGCGGTGAACCAATACACCGCCGGGTTGCGCGCCGGGACGCACAAGACCAAGGTTCGCAGCGAGGTAGCCGGAAGCGGCAAGAAACTTTGGAAGCAGAAGGGCACGGGCCGCGCGCGCGTGGGATCCGTCCGGTCGCCGATCTGGCGGCACGGCGGCATAGTCCACGGGCCGCAACCGCGCGATTACAGCTACAAGCTGCCGCGCAAGATGCTGCTGGGCGCGCTGCGCTCGGCGCTTTCGGCGAAGGTGCGGGACGGCGAGCTGAAGGTGGTCCAGGCCTTCAGTTTCACCGGCCACAAGACCAAGAACGCGGTGGACGCGCTGGCCAAGCTGGAAACCGGCCGCACGGTCCTGGTGGTTGACAACGGCGAAAACCGCAACCTGGCGCTGGGCATACGCAACCTGAGGGGCGTCACGCTGGTGCCCACCAAGGAAGTGAATGCCTATCTGCTGCTGGAGCATAAGAGCGTGCTGCTGTCGGAAGCCGCGGCCCGGAAATTCTCGGAGGCACTCGCGAAATGAAACTTTACGACGTGATTCGCCGCCCGCTGGTGACCGAGAAGGGCGTGGAGAAGAAAGATAACGAGCGCACGTTGTGTTTCGAAGTGGCGCTCGAGGCCAACAAGACGCAGGTCAAAACCGCCGTCGAGAAGCTGTTCAAAGTGAAGGTTACGGAAGTGCGGACAGCCACCTTCGACGGAAAGTTACGGCGCCGGGGAAAGTTCGCGGGCTACCGCGCGACGTGGAAGAAGGCCTACGTGAAGTTGAAGAAGGGCGAGAAGACGCCCGATTTCGCGGAGATCTAAGATGCCCATCAAGACTTACAGACCTGTCACCGCGACGCGGCGCTTCCAGACGGTGGTGTCGCGCGAAGACATTACCCGGGACCGTCCGGAGAAGTCGCTGGTGGAGCCCAAGAAGCGCACCGGCGGGCGCAACAGCACGGGCCGGGTCACCTCGCGGTTCATCGGCGGCGGCGCCAAACAGGCGTACCGGGTGGTGGATTTCAAGCGCGACAAGGTGGCCATACCGGCGGTGGTCGCGTCCGTGGAATACGATCCCAACCGTTCGGCGCGCATCGCCCTGTTGCACTACGCCGATGGCGAGAAGCGCTACATCCTCCAGCCGGATGGGCTGAAGGTGGGGCAGAAAGTGATGTCCGGCGCGGAGGCCGACATCCTGTTAGGCAACGCTCTGCCCTTGAAGAACATTCCGGCCGGCACCATCGTCCACAACATCGAGTTGAAGCCCGGCAAGGGCGGCCAGATGGCGCGGTCGGCCGGTTCGCAGGCGCAGTTGGTTTCCAAGGAAGGCGGCATCGCGCTGCTGAAGCTGCCCTCGGGCGAAGTGCGGCGGGTGCAGCTCGACTGCATGGCGACCATCGGGCAGGTGGGCAATGTGGATCACGAAAATGTGTCGCTGGGCAAGGCGGGGCGCAAGCGCTGGCTGGGCAAGATGCCGCACAACCGCGGCGTTTCCATGAACCCGGTGGATCACCCGCACGGCGGCGGCGAGGGCAAGACCTCGGGCGGCCGCCACCCGGTGACTCCTTGGGGCCAGCCCACTCGCGGATTTAAGACGCGCAACAACAAGCGCACCGACAAGTGGATCGTCACGCACAAGAGCAAGAAGAGGTAAGGAAATGGGCAGATCCGTCAAGAAGGGACCGTTTACCGACACCCACCTGGAAGCCAAGATCGCGGTTGTGGTCGCGACCGGCGAGAAGAAGGTGGTGCGCACGTGGTCGCGGCGCTCGACCATACTTCCCGAGTTCGTGGGGCAAACCATCGCGGTGCACAACGGCAAGAAGTTCATCCCGGTGTACATCACCGAGAACATGGTGGGGCACAAGCTGGGCGAGTTTTCGCCCACGCGGACGTTCCGGGGGCATTCGGTGAAGGCGGCTACCGAGAAGACCGCCAAGCCGGCGGCATAGCGAGGAAAGCATGGAAGCCGACAATAGAGTCAAGGCGGAGGCGAGATACATCCGGGTCTCTCCGCAGAAGGCGCGCCTGGTAGTGGACCTCATCCGCGGCCAGAAGGCGGACGCGGCGCGGATTGTGTTGCGCACCACCAACAAGCGCATTGCGCCGATGGTGCTGAAGGTCCTGGAATCGGCCATCGCCAACGCGACCAACCGGTTCGAAGACCTGGATGTGGACCGGCTGTACGTGAGCGAGGCCTACGTGAACGACGGCCCGCGCCAGAAACGCATCCGGCCGGCGCCGATGGGCCGCGCCTACCGGTACCAGCGCCGGCAGGCGCATATCGTCATTAAGGTGGCGGAGAAAGAAGCATAGATGGGACAGAAAGTTCATCCGTACGGATTCCGGCTGGGCTTCAACAAGCCGTGGCGGTCGCGGTGGTTCGCCAAGCACGGTTATGCCAAGCTGCTTCAGGAGGACCTGGAGCTGAAGGTGAATTTGACCGAGCGTCTGAAATCGGCGGGCGTCAGCTCGATCGAAGTGGACCGGCCGGGCAACAAGCTGCGGGTCACCATCCGGACCTCGCGGCCGGGCATCATCATCGGCCGCAAGGGCGCGGAGATCGAGAAGCTCAAGCAGGACATGGTCAGGAAGACCAAACGCGAGGTCTTCATCGACATTCAGGAAGTGCACAAGCCGGAACTGGACGCGCAGTTGGTGTCGGAATCGATCGGCCTGCAACTGGAGAAGCGCGTAGCCTTCCGCCGCGCCATGCGCAAGGCGGTGGATTCGGCGCTGCGCTTCGGATGCAAGGGCATCAAAGTGCGGGTCTCGGGCCGTCTGAACGGGGCCGAGATCGCGCGCAGCGAGTGGTACCTGCAAGGCCAGCTTCCGCTGCACACGTTGCGCGCGGATATCGATTATGGTTTTGCCGAGGCGCACACCACTTACGGCGTGATTGGCATCAAGACGTGGATCTACAAGGGCGAGATTCTGGACCTGACCAAGCGGCGCGGGTTGCTTCCCGAGCCCGAGCCGCGCCGTGAGATGAGGGATCGGCGGGACCGCGGCGACCGCCCGCGCCGCGAGCGTGGCGACTACCATGGCCCGGCGGCGACGCAAGGCCCGGCGGTCACCGCTCCGGCCCCCGAGGTCAGCGGTCCGGCCATACAAACGCCGCCGGCGGACTTGCCGCGTCCCGCGGTGCGTTCCAACGCGCCCATTCTGCCGCCGCTGATGTCGCCGCAGCAGCCCGCCTGGAAACAGGAAGCCCGGCAGGAAGCCCAGCCGCAACCCGAGGAGAAACCGGCCGCCAGCGACAAGCCGGAACCTTCCGGCGAGAACCAGTAAGGATTGAGGGAAAACCGCCATGATGATGCCAAAGAAGGTCAAGTTCAGAAAGCAGCAGCGAGGGCGCATGGCCGGCAAGGCGTGGCGCGGGTCCACCATCTCTTTCGGCGATTTCGGTCTCAAGGCGATGGAGTGCGCGTGGATCACGGACCGGGAAATCGAGGCCGCGCGCGTGGCCATGACGCGCTCCATCAAACGCGGCGGAAAGGTCTGGATCCGGCTGTTCCCGGACAAGCCGATCACCAAGAAGCCGGCGGAAACCCGCATGGGCAAGGGCAAGGGGGCTCCGGACCAGTGGGTGGCGGTGATCCGCCCAGGAAAGATCCTGTTCGAGATGGAAGGCGTAGACCGGACGACGGCGCACGCCGCCATGCGGCTGGCGGCCCACAAGCTGTCGATCAAGACCAAGTTTGTCAGCCGGGAGGACGCGGAGTAAGGGATATGAAGGCAGACAAAGTTCGCGACCTGGACACCAACGAGCTGAATCGCCAGTTGGGTGAAATAGACGAGCAGTTGTTTCGTCTGCAGTTTCAGATGTCCATGGGGCAGATGGACGGATTGAAAAAGGTCCGCGCCATAAAAAAGGACCGCGCTCGCATCCACACCGTTCTACGCGAGAGGGCCCAGAGCGCGTCCCTGGCGGAGGAGAAGAAGTAACATGGCCGAACAGCAAGCCCAACCGGGAATCAAGAACGAGAAGATCGGCCAGGTGGTTTCCACCAGGATGCAGAAGACCATCGTGGTGGAGGTGAGCCGCCGCGTGCCGCACGCGCTGTACAAGCGCATCATCGGCAAGCGGAAGAAGTTTTACGCGCACGACGAGGAAGGCACGGCCAAAACGGGCGACGTGGTGCGCATCGTGGAGTGCCGGCCCTTGAGCAAGCTGAAGCGGTGGAAGCTGGCGGAAGTGATCCGGCGGGCGGCGCAGGTGGGTGTGCAGCCGGTGGATCTGGATGTGAAGATCTGAAGATCTAGCCGATAGCTCAGGAGCGAAGCGACATGATTGGAATGCGAACGATTCTCGAGGTGGCCGATAACTCCGGCGCGCGCAGGCTGGCCTGCATTTTGCCGCGCGGCGGCGACCTCGGACTGCGCGCCGGGCTGGGCGACGTAGTCACCGCCAGCGTGAAAGAGGCCGCTCCCGATTCGGCGATCAAGAAGGGGAAGGTGGTGCGCTGCGTGATCGTGCGCATGCGCAAAGAGACGCGGCGCAAGGATGGCACCTACATCCGCTTCGATTCGAACGCCGCGGTTTTGATCAATGAGACGGGCGAGCCGGTAGGCACTCGCGTGTTCGGTCCCGTGGCCAGGGAACTGAGGGACAAGAGGTTCATGAAGATCGTGTCGCTGGCCCCGGAGGTGATCTAATGGCAATCGCAAAGAAGAAGCCGACGGGCCCAGAGGGCGCCCCGGTCCGCATCGACATCAAAAGGGAAGACACCGTCAAGGTGATCGCCGGGCGCGACAAGGGCAAGACCGGCCGCGTTCTGCGCGTGGACCGCCGGACGGGCAAGATACTGGTGGAGCACGTGATGATGATCAAGCGGCACACGCGCCCCAACCCCGGCAAGCAGATCAAGGGCGGCATCGCCGAGCGCGAGAGCCCCATTCCGGCTTCCAACGTCCTGGTGGTGTGTCCGGGCTGCAACAAGGCCGTGCGCATCGCGCACCACATCGATCATGTCGCCGGGGGAAAGACGCGCCGCACGCGAGTCTGCCGCAAGTGCGGGCAGATGATTGGCGCGAAGTGAGGATTCGATGGCAGCAC
>Ga0116110_1000235_pt1 | contig 35651 bp, 35 predicted proteins | sample June2015DPH_8_50_FD_89719 | JGI IMG/M metagenome (GOLD analysis project Ga0116110, IMG submission 89719) | Peatland microbial communities from SPRUCE experiment site at the Marcell Experimental Forest, Minnesota, USA - June2015DPH_8_40 | ecosystem: Environmental > Terrestrial > Soil > Wetlands >...
ATATCCCTCGTTTTAGTACCCGTTCACCACATAGGCGTTGAGAACAAGATCAACAGGGGTCTCAGGAGTCAGAAATAGCCATTTCTGTTAATCCTGTAAATCCTGTCTGACAAAGCCCTTCTCCGCGTCCTCTGCGTCTCTGCGGTGAACGCTTACCCATTTTGAAACTTCTCCCCATCTCAAAGGCAGTGTCCATGATCGCCAAAACCTACACATGCTCCCTTCTCGGCATCGACGCCATTCTCGTGGAAGTCGAAGTGGACCTCGCCTCCGGTTTCCCCGGCTTTTCGACCGTTGGGCTGCCCGATAACATCGTCAAGGAAAGCAAGGACAGGGTCAAAGCGGCGATCCAGAACAGCGGATATCCGTTCCCTTTCGAGCGGATCACCGTAAATCTTGCTCCTGCCGCCCTGAAGAAGGAGGGAGCGGGGTTCGATCTGCCGATTGCTGTCGGGATACTTGCCGCAATGGGGTGCATAAACCCGGATAAAGCCGCTAAAATGATCTTTTGCGGCGAGCTCGCGCTCGACGGGCGGGTGAAACCGGTTGCCGGATGCCTGCCGATGGCCATTCAGGCGAGGGACTCCGGCTACAGCGACATCATCCTTCCGGCTGCAAACGCCCAGGAGGCTGCTGTATTGACGGAAATCGGAGAACGGAAGCCGGAGGGAGGTGGTCCCGTCCTCTGTCCTCCGTCCTCTGACCTCTGTCCTCCGTCTTCCGTCCTGCGTCCTCTGTTTTCCGTGCGCGCGGTAAATCACCTCTCGGAGGCCGTTGAATTTTTGAACGGCCGCTCCGACCTGCCGGTCGTAAAGGCCGATCCGGATTCCATATGGAACGCCGGGCCGCCCGACGAGCTGGATTTCGAAGACGTCAAAGGCCAGGAGCACGCCAAGCGAGGGCTGGAGGTCGCAGCGGCCGGCTCTCACAACGTGCTCATGATCGGCCCGCCGGGGTCCGGTAAGACAATGCTCGCCCAGCGTCTCTCCGGGATACTTCCGCCGTTGAGCTTCAACGAAGCGCTTGAGACGTCCAAGATATTCAGCGTAGCAGGAATGCTCATCGGCAGCCCGCTCATCGTTAAGCGCCAGTTTCGTGCGCCTCATCACACCATATCCGACGCCGGGCTGGTCGGCGGCGGCCACATCCCGAAGCCGGGGGAAGTAAGCCTCGCCCACAACGGGGTCCTCTTTCTCGACGAATTCCCCGAGTTCCGGCGAAACGTGCTCGATCTTCTTCGCCAGCCGCTCGAAGACGGGCGGGTTACAATCGCAAGGGCTGCGATAGCCCTCACCTACCCGGCAAGGTTCATGCTCGTCGGCGCCATGAACCCGTGCCCGTGCGGCTATTCGGACGATCCGGTGAGGCCGTGCGTCTGCCCGCCGCGGGCCGTAATGAAATACCGGAGCAGGATTTCGGGACCGATCCTCGACCGGATCGACCTGCACATCGAGGTCCCTTCGGTCAAATACGAGCAGTTGCGCACGGAAGGAGAGTCGGAGAAGTCTGAGGCGGTTCGCGAGCGGGTGTTGCTGGCAAGGCAGATTCAGCTAAAGAGGTTTCCCGGCGAGGGGGTTTATTCAAATTCCCAGATGAAGCCGAAGCACCTGAAAAAATTCTGCCGCCTCGACGACGCAGCGCAGTCCATCCTGGACCGGGCGGTACGGCAACTGGGCCTGTCCGCTCGCGCATATAACCGGATACTAAAGGTCTCCAGGACAATAGCGGACCTTGAAGCAGCGGAGAATATCCTTTCCGTTCACCTGCTCGAGGCCATTCAATACAGGTCTTTGGACAGAAGACTGTTTTAAGATTTTTCAACATCCCGCAGAGCATGGAAATTTTTTACGCGCTTGACTTATTATGCCCACATTTCCCTGTGAACCATTACCTTTTAGAGAGATAGATTGGTGTGAAAGTGAGCCGGAGGGTTGAATGATAAGGACAAAGCGGGTGTATGAGCCTTCCGAAGCGGGTGATGGGACCCGCTTCCTGGTCGACCGGTTTTGGCCGCGTGGAATGAAAAAAGAATCCCTTCAAATGGAAGCCTGGCTAAGAGACGTAGCACCCAGTGATAGCATTTGTCGTTGGTTCGGTCACGATCCAGCGAAGTGGACCGAGTTTCAGGATCGTTACTTCGCAGAGTTGGACACCAGACGAGAAGCCTTGCGGGCCATCATCGAGGCAACCGGGCGAGGCAACGTTACGCTCCTTTACAGCGCCCACGATACTGAGCACAACAATGCCATTGCGCTTATGAAGTACATCGAAGATCGAGTTGTCTGATCAATTTCCTTGGGCCTCTGAAGGGGCACCCTGCACACGTCCGATCCGGCCGTCTTCCAACCGCACTTTGATACCGCGTGAGTGGAAGGCCGCAGATGTCAGAATATCTCTTACAATCCCAACGGTTCGTTTGCCGGTTCGCTGGTCTTTTTTCAGGATAATTTCGACCCGCATACCAGGTCGGATATCACTACGTTTTTGCCCATCTATCATACTCTTCCCCCAAGCAGTTAGTTTCCGTCCGGAAAGGGTCCTTTTCCGCCCTGGGGCGGTGAAACCGCCGGCCGACTTGGCCGCTGCCTTAGGCTGTGGCCGCAGGGCTTCGCCGGGCTCGATCACCTATCTCGACGCTCCGCGAGGCGGTACTGATGTACGCCTCCGCGCAACCCCTCGATTTCCTTGCCAGGACGAAAAACACCTCCTTTCCGAACAGAAACCTCGCGGGGCGTGGAATTTGTCCCGGTGTTTCTGGATGGTCACCAGTCAACTACCAACACCTTTTACAGTCCAGCCACATTTTCGCAACTCTTCCAGCAACAGGTCCCGGTGATCACCCTGAATTTCAATCACGCCGTCTCTTACGGTACCTCCAGCACCACACTTTGCTTTAAGTTGTTTCCCGAGTTCCCCGAGCCTCGTTTTATCGAGCGGAACACCGGTAATTACCGTCACACATTTCCCCTTGCGTCGCTTCGTTTCTTTTCGAACACTCACAATGCCATTGCTTTGAGGAATCTCTTTCTTTTGATGACACACGCACTTTGCCACAGGCTTGCCGCAGACGGGGCACATCCTTCCGTGCCCGGTCGAATAGACAATACCATTACCCATTTCTTATTCTCCTGCTGGAAGCTAGATTTCTTAACCCTTTATAACAAGATACGTGGAATATGTTCGCGACGGATTCGTGGCCCTGTGTAACTCTGCTGCTTTTCGCTCTATTCAACATCGCCATAACGCTGTGGCTGCTCAGGCACAACCCCGGTTTGCTCCGAGAGCGCATCGGGTACATACCCAATCAAAAAACCTGGGATAAGATTTTCATAGTAGCATTGAACGTCGTTTTTCTTGTCTGGCTGATCCTGATGCCGCTGGACGCCGTTCGATTCCACTGGTCCCGGAGCCTGTATGGCTTCAAGCGGTAGGCGTTATCGTCCTGCTCTTTTCGTTCTATCTCTTTTATCTTACTTTTCGCGAAAACCCATACCTGCCGAGGTCAGTACGCATCCAGGAAGATCGGGGCCAAACGGCAGAGGGATCGAAGGACCAATTCGCGAATCCATAAGTCACTGAACTTGCAGTTTTATACCCGGTAAGCGATCATAAAGAGCCTGCGGAACGGAAAGAGGATTCGGCCATCGTTTTGTGGAAGATAGGCCCGAGTGTATCTTTCGAGCAGCAGCTCTTCAAATCTTTTCCTTTGCTCGTCATTCTCCAGCACAGCCAGAAACGGACGCAGACCGGTCCCTCGAAACCATTCAATAATGGATTGCGGGCTGTCAACGATGTGGTAGTACTCGGTCTGCCAAATTTCCAGGCGCGCCGCCAACGGCTGCAGCAGATTATAGTAGAAGGATGGGGGTTGTTTGGTGAGCGCGTTCAGCGCCGGCCCCATGAGGTGACGCCAAGCAGGGTCCCCGGCTGTTTCGAGAATCTGCAGATGCATGGCCGAGTTGAAGTGCGCTGGCACCTGGACCGCCAGGGCGCCGCCAGGCGCAACTTGAGCAAAAAGGTGAGGAAAAAGAACCTCATGTCGCGGCAGCCACTGCAAGACGGCATTCGAAAAAACCACGTCAAAGGGTATCCCGGCGCTCCAAGATGCAATGTCTCCAATTAGCCATTTATTATGATGAGGGTAAGATCTGGACGCAGCGGCAATCATGTCAGGTGAGCCGTCCAGGCCCGTGATATCGGCTTTGGGCCAGCGCAGCCGAAGAACGGCCGTGCTGTTTCCAGGCCCGCAGCCCAAGTCTATGATCCGTCCAGGATCAGGAATCGCAACGCGCGCGGCCAAATCCACAGATGGCTGGGTCCGCTCTTCGGAAAACCTCAAATAGAGATCGGCATCCCACTCCGGCATCTTTTATACAAAGGTCCTTTCCGCAAAAAATCCCCGTCTTGCATTAGTGTCCACCCGGTTTTTCGACGTCAAAAGATACCGGCTGAGACACTTGTAGTTTCCGATTCGGATAGGAGGCATTTTTCGTCCTGGCAAGGAAATCAAGGGATTGCGCGGAGGCGTACATGGGTACCGCCTCGCGGAGCGTCGAGATCGGCGATCGAGCCCGCCGAAGCCTCTGCGGCCACCGCCGAAGGCAGTGGCCAAATCGGCCGGCGGTCCCACCGCCCCAGGGCGGGAAAGAACCCTTTCCGAACGGAAACTGCATTAGCATTGCTCCCTGAACAGCAGCAACGGCGGATCGTAGATTTCGGGCGGATTCAAGCCTAGCAGTTGCATGATAGTCGAAGCCACGTTTGTCAGGCCGGGTTCTTTGATTTCCGGATCGAACACGATGCAATCGTCTCCTGTCGGATCATAAACGATGAACCACACGGGATTCAACGTATGAGCGGTTTTTGCCCTGATCTTGCCGTCCGGATAGAGTTTGGGCGTTTTGCCATTCCGATCGATTTCGAACATTTCCTCGACATTGCCGTGGTCCGCCGTGACTATCAGGATTCCCCCCGCCTTCCGGGTGGCTTCCATCAGCCTTCCCAGGCACAGATCGACAGTTTCGACCGCTATTTCGGCCGCCTGATAGATGCCCGTATGCCCTACCATATCTCCGTTCGGGTAGTTGAGCCTGATCAGATCGTAGCGCTTTAAAAGGATTGCCTCTACCGTTTTGTCCGTAATTTCAGCCGCCTTCATCCAGGGCCGTTCTTCGAAAGGCACCCTGTCAGAAGGGATCTCGATATATTCTTCGAGTTTTTCGTCTATTTTCCCCGACCTGTTCCCATTCCAGAAATATGTGACGTGCCCGAACTTCTGAGTCTCACTTATAGCCATTTGCCGCGTGTGATACATGCACAGGTACTCGCCGATAGTGTGGTCGATATGCGGCGGTTCAACCAGGTAATTATGGGGAATGTGCAGTTCAGTGTCATATTCCATCATCCCGGCATAAGCCGCCCTGGGACGAGGTATCCGCTCGAAATAAGAAAAATGCTCATCTTCGAAAGCCCGGCTTATCTCTATGGCCCTGTCTCCGCGAAAGTTAAAGAGTGCAACCGCGTCCCCATCAAGGATTGGACCCACAGCAACCCCGGATTCGTCCGCAATTACGAACGGCGGAAGGTCCTGGTCTATGATGCCTGGTTTTTCCTGCCGGTAGGTCTTTATGGCCGCCTCAGCGGAAGGGAATTTCCTTCCCTCCCCGGCGACATGGGTCTTCCATCCCAACGCTACCATGCCCCAGTCGGCCTGGTAGCGATCCATGGTTATCTTCATCCGCCCGCCGCCGCTTGCGATGCGGTAGTCAACGTGAGCCTGCTCTCGCAGCTTTTGCAGCAGGGTCTCCAATCTGCGGACGTATTCCAGTGCGGAGGTCTCGCCCACATCCCGCCCATCGAGCAGAATGTGCACGCGTGCCCGCGGCAGCTTATCCTCGAACGCAAGGTGCTCGAGCATCGCCTCCAGGTGCTTGATATGGCTGTGAATATCTCCGTCCGAAAGCAGGCCTATGAGATGCATGGATCTCTTGTGTTCAAAGCATTGCCGGACAAGACGCCGCCAGGCGCGTCCTTCGAAAAGCCTGCCCGATTCGATAGCTTCATTGACCAGTCGTGCTCCCTGGGGGAATAAGCGGCCGGCGCCCAGAGCATTATGCCCAACCTCGGAGTTACCCATGTCGTGATCGGAAGGAAGGCCGACCGCCTTTCCATGCGCGCGGAGCAGCCGGTAACGGCAGTTGGCGAGAAGCCAATCAAGATTGGGAGTGCAGGCGCTTGCCACCGCGTTCCCAAGCAACTCCTCGCGGTAGCCGATGCCGTCCATGATCGTCACGGTAACCGGGCGCGGACTCCGGTGTGTAAGCAAACTTACCATGCCCTTCATTCTGGTTCTCCGCTTCGATTGGTTCAGGGCTGCCGCGCTCTGACCCCTCGGGGTTTCTCACCCAGTGTTACGGTTAATGTTCCCGATGTACCATCCCAGCGGACAATCCCCAACTGGATTTTATCGCCCGGGTGCAGCTTTCGAATTTCCCGAATCACGGTGTCCGCGTCCGGCACCTGGACTTCGTTGACGCTAACAACCACATCTCCGCCCACTGATATAATGTTGTTACCGATCTGCGCTCTCCGGCTTCCTCCCCTTACTCCCGCCTTATCGGCAGGCCCGCCCGGCGTTGTTTCGACTACCATTGCGCCCGCCTTGACCGGGAGTCTTAGCACCTCAGCGATGTCCGGAAACAGGTTCATCATAGTTGCGCCCAAAAATGGATAGCTGTAATACCCCTTCTCAATTAAATCATCTACTATCCTTTTGGCCGTATCGATCGGAATGGCGAACCCGATCCCGACGCTTGCCCCGGTTGGGCTGAAAATAGCCGTGGTGATGCCGATCAGTTTGCCGGAGGAATCGATTAACGGTCCTCCGGAGTTCCCCGGATTGATGGAGGCGTCTGTCTGGATGATATCCTCGACAAGGGTGCCGTTTTCCGACCTCATCGTCCGCCCCACCGAACTGACCACCCCCGTTGTAAGGGTCTGCCCCAACCCAAAGGGATTCCCGATGGCCATGGCTTTCTGGCCGACTTTAAGGCTGGCCGAATCGCCCATCGGGATTACGGTTAGACTCTCTTTGGGGGCATCTATCTTGAGAACCGCCAGATCGGTGTCCGGATCGGAGCCCATAAGCCCGGCCGTGTACTTTTTGCCGTCGGCGAGAGTGACTTCCAGCTTTCCATTCCCGATGACATGATTGTTTGTCAGGATGAAGCCGCGGGAATCGATAATCGAGCCAGACCCGGTTCCCTTGCGGGGGATCACATTCAAAAAGAAATCGTGCTCCATAACCGTGCTGGTTATGTTCACTACTCCCGGTGCAAGGCGCTCGTAGAGGTCGATATTGTTTTTTTCTTCCTCGGTCAGAGCGATCGCCAGGGACGTAAAAGCAAAGAAAAACACCAAAAGCGCCGAACTGAGTATTCTTGTGGAACGCATGTTCTCTCCATCGCCACCATGGATCGGTAAATAAAATAGATTACCCCATATCGTAGTGCCGGCTCGGGTTTCTATATATACGTCTGAGAAACCAGGCCGCCAGCAAAATCACAACGACCCAGCCGGTAATCTTGTGCCAGGGATGCATAAGCTCCGGGGCTGCGGCTTTGATGCGCTTTACGGGCAGGGCAAATCCGATACGTATACTCGATCCGGTGGGACTGAGAATCGCTGTACAAAGCCCCACCAGTTCTCCATCCAAGTTTATGAGCGCCCCTCCTGAATTGCCCGGATTTATGGGAGCATCTGTCTGAATCAGGTTCTTAAGGACTGTCTCGTTATCCCTGATTGTCCGGTCGGTCATGCTGATAACGCCCGAGGTAAGGGTCTGGCCCAAACCGAAAGGGTTCCCCACGGCGAGGACCCTTTGTCCGACCCTGAGTGAGTCCGAATCTCCGAGCGCGATTGCTCTAAGGGGCTTGTCCCCAACGTCCACTTTTATCACTGCCAGGTCATCGTCCGGGTCGGAAGCAGTAATTCTGGCTTCGAGTCGTCTGCCGTCGGAGAGCACGACCCGGATAGTCTGCGCTCCGGAAACAACGTGGCTGTTAGTAATGATAAGTCCGTCCTCCCTGAGTACGACTCCCGAACCGGAACCCGTTATGGACGGCGTCGCACAATAGAAAAACTCGGCCTCGCACACCTGGGTCGTGAGGTTCACAACCGATGGCGCGACCTTCTCGTAGGCCTTAATAGTAAGGACTTCCTCTGCGGTAAGGGCCGAGGCGCTCGAATATACCCCTAAGATAAAAACAAGAAGTATTGAGATTGCTGCCCAGAGACCTTTTGCGCCAAATGAAAAATTCAAGTACATGGAGGCTCGTTTCCGCTCCCGGGATTACTCAGCACGCTGCACGCACGCTTGTTTTCGGAATATACATTTAATCCGAATTCATAGTCTATATCAGTAGGTTTATGAAGGCTCATTTCATACCGGTTTATACACAGCGCCATAAATAATTGCTCAAATTTTTCTTATCCAACGCCCGGTACAGCCTGCTCAAAGATAAGGGTAATCTGAAATGCCGCAACGCGGCGGACAACCGTTTCCTCTTTGCCGACAATAACTTTTCGCAATGATTGAGCGGCCCCCGGAGGCTTTGTGATGCCAACATACATTCCCCATATCCACTCTCCGCCACCTGCCCTTTCGTATGACAGTTTTCATTTAGGGAAAGTCGGGCTATATTGAGGCGATAGATTATTACAATGTTTAGGACGACGCCTTGAGCAGCTTTAAATCGGAGATTCGATGGCGGGGGTTTTTGAAGTTTACGTAAAAAGCCACTTTTCAGCGGCTCACAGCCTGAGGGGATATGCCGGCGACTGCACCAGCGTCCACGGGCACAACTGGATGGTCGAGGTGTTCGTCAGATGCACCGAACTGGACGAGCTGGGAATAGGCATTGATTTTCGTAACATCAAGGCGGCTGTAACAGACGTGCTGGTTGGCCTCGACCATTGCAATCTAAACGATCTGCCTCAGTTCAAGGAGCAAAATCCGACCTCTGAAAACATTGCCCGATTCCTTTACAAAGAATTGTCCAGCAGGCTCAACACCCGCAAAATTCACATTTCCAGGGTCAAGGTGAGCGAGACCCCCGGAGCCGGCGCTTTTTACTGGGAAGAATAAATGGCCCTTGAGGTAAACGAAATCTTCCACAGCATCCAGGGAGAGTCCTCCTGGTCCGGACGGCCGTGCGTTTTTATAAGGCTCACGGGATGCAATTTACGGTGCGCTTACTGCGATACGAGCTACGCGTACGAACAGGGCCGGTTTATGGAAATCCCGGAAATTATGGAACGGGTTCGGCGGCTGCGGTGCGATCTGGTAGAAGTGACCGGAGGCGAACCCCTCATCCAGGCAGACACCCCGTTGCTTATCGGCGGGCTGCTCGATGCAGGCCATACGGTCCTGCTCGAAACAAACGGAAGCATCGACATAGGAGTGGTGGACCCGAGGTGCATCAGGATCATGGATATAAAGTGTCCGTCCAGCGGGATGGCCGGGCAAAATGATTTGCGAAACCTGCAAAAACTCGGAGTGCAGGACGAATTGAAATTCGTCATCGGAAGCCGCGAAGACTACGAATTCGCAAGGGACCTTCTGTCTACCCTGCCGGCTGCCCGGTACAAGATCAACTTTTCCCCGGTATTCGGATCACTTGCTCTAAGGTCTCTCGCCGAATGGATTCTCGAAGACCGCCTTCCCGTTCGGCTGAACCTCCAGCTTCACAAGATCATCTGGGGACCAGAAACCAGAGGGGTGTGAAAAAAGGGGAACTATTGTGGGAAAAGAAGTGAAGGTGTGGTTCGATCAGGAAGCGGACTACCTTGAAGTCCTTTTTGAAAAAAAAGAGGGCTACTTTAGGGAAACTGAGAATGATGCGGTCATGGAGAAGGTGGACACGGATGGAAATATACTTGGCTTTTCCATATTGAAAGTGAGCGCTTTGGAGAGAGGAAAGCCGCTCTCCGTAACTCTTAAAAGCCAGGCGGCTTGAGAGTACCCTCAATTCCGGCAAGCCTAACAGCAATAAGCAGGGCTAATAGGATAAAGACCTGATGGGTTCGCTCTGCTCCACCCATCGAAACTGGAAAAGTCCTGGTCTTGCGCTTTTCTTAGCCCCGCACTCCGCCTGTGCCCCACAAAACCGGAAACGGGGGAAAAAACCGTTTGCTCACTCCCTGCTACCTGCTTCTTGCTTCCCGCTTCCCGCTTCCCGCTCCCTGCTACCCTCCTCAATCCCTACAATATATATCTGCTCAAATCCTCGTCCTTTATGATTTCGCTTAGCACGTTGCGCACGTAATCGCGGTCTATGTGGACGCTCTGTCCCTTGAGGTCCGAGGCGTTGAAGGAAACGTCGGAGAGCAGCTTTTCCATAACGGTGTGCAACCTCCTGGCGCCGATGTTCTCGGTCCGCGAATTTACCTGATACGCGATTTCCGCCAGTTCGTCGATCGCCTCCTGATCGAAAATAAGCTCAACCTCCTCGGTCTCGAGCAAGGCCTTGTACTGGGCTATCAGAGCGTTTTCAGGTTCCTTGAGGATGCGCACGAAATCATCCTTGGAAAGCGAGGTAAGCTCCACCCGTATGGGGAAGCGCCCTTGAAGTTCCGGAATGAGGTCGGAAGGTTTTGCGATGTGAAAGGCGCCCGAAGCAATAAAGAGTATGTGGTCGGTCTTCACCATCCCGTACTTGGTGGCAACGGTTGAGCCTTCGACTATTGGCAGCAGGTCGCGTTGAACGCCCTCACGCGATACATCCGGACCTCTACCGCCACTTTCCCTTCCTGCAATCTTGTCGATCTCGTCCAAAAAGATGATCCCTGAGTGTTCCACACGCTCGATTGCCGACTTTATCACGCGATCCATGTCTATCAGGCGCTGAGATTCCTCGGCGATCAGGATTTCACGCGCTTCGGGGATCTTGACCTTCCTGCGCTTGGTGCGTCTGGGAAGCATGCCGCCGAGCATTTCTCTGAGGTTGAAGTCCATTTCCTCCATGCCGGCCCCTGCAAAGATTTCGACCATCGGGAAGTTGCGGTCGGGCACGTCCAGCTCGACGTAGCGGTCGTCAAGAGCCCCTTTGCGGAGCAGTTTCCTGAGCTTCTCCCTGGTCGAATCAGCCTGTTCGGCCTCCTCCTTTGCAACCTGCAGCGCATCGGCCTCGACCGGAAAAGGGTGCTCCCGTACCTCCGGGGACGTTTTCTTGGGAGGCAGCAATATATCGAGCAGTTTTTCCTCCGCAATTTCTTCAGCCTTTATTTTTACCTCTTCCATCTCTTCGTTGCGGACCATGCTGACTGCCAGTTCGGTCAGGTCGCGAACCATGGATTCCACGTCGCGGCCAACGTAGCCGACCTCGGTAAACTTGCTGGCTTCAATCTTGAGGAAAGGCGACTGGGCTAAACGGGCCAGACGGCGCGCAATCTCGGTTTTGCCAACGCCTGTAGGTCCGATCATGATAATGTTCTTCGGCGCTATTTCATCGCGCAGATTCTCCGGCACCTGCTGCCTTCTCCACCTGTTGCGCAGAGCTATGGCAACCATGCGCTTGGCGTCTTTCTGGCCGATTATATATTTGTCCAGCTCGCCTACGATTTCAGCGGGTGTAAGGGTCTGTTGCATCAATCACAGCTCCTCGATCATGAATTCCCTGTTCGTGTAGACGCAGATCGACGCGGCAATATTCATGGCCTCCTCGGCGATTTGGCGCGCCGAAAGGTCAGTATGCCGGTCCAGGGCACGGGCGGCCGCAAGCGCATAGGGCGCTCCGGAACCAACCGCCGCAAACCCGTCGTCCGGTTCAATGACATCTCCGGTCCCGCTCAGGATGAAAGAATCCTTCGCGTCGGCAGCAAGAAGCAGCGCTTCCAACCTGCGCAGCGCGCGGTCCATTCGCCAATCCTTGGCAAGTTCAACCGCTGCGCGCTTAAGATTGCCGTTGTACTGCTCAAGCTTGGCTTCCAGCCTCTCGAACAGCGTAAACGCATCTGCGGTCGAGCCCGCAAAACCGGTAAGGATCTTGTCACGGTAGAGCCTACGGATCTTCTTGGCCTGCTGCTTTACGATGGTATCACCCATCGTGACCTGCCCGTCTCCAGCCATTACTACCTGATCGCCTTTCCTTACGACGATTACGGTTGTGCTGCGCACGATAGAATTAGGCATAGGTTTTATCTTCTCTCCTAATATAATCACGTCGCCAAGCCTTATTTTTTTCTGCTCCTCGGATGTGAGGCGTCATAGACCTTCATTAGCTGATCAATATTAACATGGGTATATCTCTGGGTTGTCGACAAACTTTCATGCCCGAGCATCTCCTGAATGGCCCTAAGGTCGGCGCCCGCATTCAGAAGATGGGTGGCGAACGTGTGCCTTAGCCCATGCGGACTCAAGCGTTGCCACAGCCCGCATGCAATCATCTCCGCCTTTAGTATTCTATCCACGGATCGCGCCGTAAGTCTTCCTCCCCTCGAATTGAGAAAAAGGGCCTGCGAGGACGCCCTCGCCTTCGGGAACTGAAACCCCAGGGCCCCAAGGTAATGCTTAAGGGCGTCAAGCGCTTTCGTTCCGATCGGGACTATACGCTCCTTGCGACCTTTGCCGCTCACGCGGATAAGGGTCTCGGTAAAAGCCACCCCGTCAAGATTCAGCTTTATCAGTTCGCTCACGCGGATACCCGTCGAATAGAGCAATTCGAACATGGCCCAGTTGCGGGCCTTTCTCCAGGAACTCCCCTGCCGGAGCGAGGCGCGAGACAGGGTATCAAGAAAGTGAAAGACGGAATCCACCTGGAGGAAAGAAGGCATTTTTTGCTTTATCCTGGGATGGGCAACCAGATCGGCAGGATTTTCAGTAAAAACGCCGGCGCTGTTCAGATAATTGTAAAAGGAGCGTAAGGCAGATAGTTTACGGGCACGGCTTGTTTTTTCAAGCGACCCGTGAACCGATGCAAGGTATCCCCGGATGATTTCCGGGCCAATCAACTTCAATTCTACAGCAGAGGACCCGGCAAGAGCGGACACATATCCGCCGAATTGGCGCAGATCGCTTGCGTAAGCCCTGAGCGTCTCTTCGCTAAGATTTCGCTCGTGGCGCAGGTATTGGAGGAAAAGCGTCTGGGCGTAGCTCCAGGTGAGGCTGTCCATCCCGGATTGTCCTTCTAAAATTAAGGCGCATTAAGCAATTTGGGGTAGTCGCGGATTAATTTCTCAACTCCTGAATCCCACCGAGCTTATCCCTGCGAAGACTCGCTCAATTAAAGGCTCAGTTAGCACAGACTGTGAAAAAATCATAGAGGATTCGAGGGCCGCAATACTGATTGTTTTCCTCAGCGTATTGACTTTGCAGTTTAATTGAAATAATTAAAATTCTTTTGAACTCTGTTCACACGGCTCTCCCGTTTCCACTCCGGAAGGGATCATGTTACGATTTCTTTAACAGACGCCCGAAGTCATTCACCAATGCACTTAGTGCCGGGGAAAGCCTTACGTTCCCAGGGTTCAATTTAAGCAGAAAGGATTCAACATGAAAGAGGACGTAGCAAATGTTCGTACTTTCGCAATCATCTCGCATGGTGGGGCCGGCAAGACCTCCCTGGCTGAAGCCATGCTTTTCGATGCGGGCGCAACGACCCGGCTGGGCAAAGTGGACGAGAACAGCTCGATTCTGGATTTTGAGCCTGAAGAGATCAAACGCAAGACTACCATCAGCAGTTCGATTTATTCTTTTACCTGGAAAAAGCTACCATTCACGCTGATTGATACACCGGGCGACTTCAATTTCATTGCTGAGACAAAAACTTCGATGCAGGGCGGCGACTCAGTCCTAGTGCTAGCTGACGCGGTTGACGGCGTCCGTGTTCAGACCGAGAAAGTGTGGGAATTTGCCGCTGAACACGGCTTGCCAAGGATGGTCTTCATCAGCAAGATGGACCGCGAGCGGGCAGATTTCGCCAAAACGGTTCAGAGAATTCAAGACAATTTCGGCAAAGCCTGTGTCCCGCTCCAGGTCCCGATTGGCGCGGCTGAGACCTTTAAGGGGGTTGTCGATATTCTGAGCGGCAAAGCATATGTATACGGACAGGGCGACAGCGGAAAATTCGACACAAAAGAAATGCCGGCCGAGCTTGCTGAGTTGGCCGCCCGATACAGGGAAGCCATTGTCGAGCATGTGGCCGAATCAAGTGATGAGCTTCTGGAAAAATACCTCGACACCGGCGAACTATCTCCTGAAGAGATAAGAGGCGCCCTGCGGGCTTCGGTCATAGGCGGCAAACTCATTCCCATCACTTGCGGCTCCGGCACCGGGAATATAGGCATTCAGCCTTTGCTTGATACGATTGCCGAGTGCCTGCCCTCTCCACTCGACACCGGCCCGGTCAAAGGCCGCCCCGTGAAGGGCGATGCGGAGTTGACAAGAGATCCGGATACCGAAGCCCCTTTCAGCTCCGTTGTAATCAAGACTGTGAGCGACCCGTATGCCGGCAGGCTTTCCATTTTGCGCATATTTTCCGGGACCCTTTGCCCCGATTCTACAGTTCTCAACGCCAACAAAGGTGTAAAGGAACGATTTGGGCAGCTTCTCAGGCTCAAGGGGAAAAACCAGGAACCCATCCAGACGGCCGGCCCCGGAGACATCGTTGCCGTCGCCAAACTCAAAGAGACAGTGACACAGGATACACTCTGCTCTGAGCGCGACCCGATCATCTTTCCATCCGTAGAGCTTCCCCCCGCCATTTACTCGCTGGCAGTCGAACCCAAGAGCAAAGGGGACGAGGAAAAGATTTTCTCCTCGCTTTCCCGGCTCATGGAAGAAGATCTGACGCTTAAGCTCGATAGGAACGACGAAACCCGGGAGATGATCCTTTCAGGAATGGGCGAAATCCATATAGAGGCCATCGTTGACAAGCTCAGACGCAAGTTCGGAGTTGAAGTGAACCTTAAGCTGCCCAAGGTCGCATACAAAGAGACGATCAAGGGCAAGGTCCGTATCCAGCACAAATACAAGAAACAATCCGGCGGGCGCGGCCAGTACGGCGACTGCACGATCGAAATGGAAGCGCTGCCAAGAGGCGAGGGGTTCCAGTTCTATGACAAGATCGTCGGCGGGGTTATACCGAGGCAGTACATTCCAGCGGTGGAAAAGGGAATCGCTGAAGCCCTCCACGAAGGCACACTGGCCGGGTATCCTGTCGTCGATTTCAAGGTTGACCTGGTTGACGGCTCATACCATACGGTAGATTCATCTGAAATGGCCTTCAAAATCGCCGGGTCGATGGCTTTCAAGAAAGCCATGGCGGATGCCAAACCCACCCTGCTCGAGCCCATTATGGAACTGGAAATCACTGTGCCCGACGATGCAATGGGCGATGTCATCGGCGATCTTAATTCGCGGCGTGGCCGAGTGCTCGGGATGGAAAGCAAAGGAAACAAACAGACCGTAAAGGCACAGACGCCTCTTGCTGAAGTACTCAAATACGCGCCCGATCTGCGCTCGATGACAGCGGGGCGAGGTATGTTCACCATGAAATTCTCCCACTATGAAGAAGTCCCGGGACCGCTTCAGGAGAAAATAATCGAGCTGGCCAAGAAGGAAAAAGAGGAAAAATAAACCTTAAGATTATGTTTTCAAGAAAAACTGCAATTGTGACGATCAGCGACCGGGGAGCGCGTGGGGAGCGTGAGGACCTGTCCGGGCAGATCCTGGTGGACAGGCTTGTCGCCGAGGGGTTTGAAGTATGTTCTAAGACCGTTATTCCCGACGAATACGAGGTGATCCGAAAGGTTCTTACCGATCTGTCGGACATCGAAAAAGCTGCCCTTATTCTTACAACCGGCGGTACCGGGGTTGCACCACGCGACGTTACTCCAGAAGCTACTTTTTCGGTTATCGAAAGGACGGTTCCCGGATTGGCCGAGGCCATGCGGGCCGCCAGCCTGCAAAAGACCCCTCATGCTATGATCTCCAGGGCGGTCGCAGGCATCCGCGGCAAAACTCTCATCGTTAACCTTCCGGGAAGCCCGAAAGGCGCTATCGAAAACCTGGAAACGATCTTCCCGGCTCTGCCTCACGCGCTGGACAAAATACAGGGAGACCCCTCTGACTGCGCACAGGGTTTATAATGCCCTCAGAAAACGGACCTCCTTTTGGCCGAACCTCCCCTGATGGCCTCTTTTTTGCCGCGATATTCCTTCTCGATGGCCTCGATGCGGTCGTGGACGGCGGATACCCGTGATTCGGCTTCTTCTACGATTTTCAATTGCTGGAGGACAACGAGCGATTTTAGAAATTCCGTTTCGCCTTGCCTGTGAAGCGAATAGAACTCAGCGCCAAGTCGCGATCTTCTTTGATGGAGGTTGCTTTGGGCTTTGCGAAGCCTGAATTTTGCAATCCTGATTTTCACAAACTTCAGTACCCATACCCAGGCGAGCCTGATCCATTTCAGAATTAGCCGGGATAGTTTCTCAACGATGTCACTCGCCTCCATTGCCCTCCCCTTCGCGCAGGTCCCAGCCCGTTACAGACTCCAGTTTATCAAACATTTTTTGCCTGTGGCTTCCAGGCCAGTAGACTCTTGCGCATTCCGGGCACTTGCGGAAATCCGAAGCTGTCTCAAAAACATAATCCGGAACCGCGCCCAAGACCGCCTCCCTCGGTATCTGAAACAACTCGGCATTGCAGAGACTGCATCTTGAAAACGGTCGCACCTCGTCTATACCCATGCTCAGCGAAGATATTAATTCTTTCAACTGCGCGAACTGATGATCGTTGCGAACGAAGACAACGCCCTCAATGTCTCGGAATTTCTCTCGACGGGTAACTGGAATGATCCCTTCGGACATCAGTCGGTCAACCCGGACCCGGTCATCAAGCAGCATGGAAGAAGCGTCGAATCCAAGCACCCTGAGCCATTTTGCCAGCTTGCCCAGCATTATGTCCACAGCGAAGCGCTTTCCCGGATATTGCGCTCCGCTCATTTTAAATTGTCCAGATCCACCCTTCGCACATCGGGCAGGTTGGGCATGTAAAATATAGAAGGCTGGAATGGTGGAGCGGGCTTGAGCTCTTCCACAACAATTTCCATATTCCATTCACTTGAGGAAATTCGAATTTTGTCGGGCACAGCTTCTTTTTTGATCCCAACGGGCGGATCATAGGAAACGCGGCCATTGAACTCACCGCCGCTAACCAATATCGATCCAAGATCGAGCGAGTCGGCATTGAGGCGCCATTCGAAATTATTTCCCCCGCTGTTTGAAATCAGGCCCCACCCGCCGGCCTCAGAACGGCTTTCGATGTGTTCGAATTGTTCGGTGGGGACCGAAGCAGCAAGAGCGTAACGAAAGAGATCGACCGGCAGGTTGACCCCCATGAACTGGCGAACAAGGGTTTCAGGACGCTGCGCCGTGTAGATCACCTTTTCAGAAGGAATCAGAAGAGCCGGCCCTGTTTCGTTGAAAACATAAAGGGCCACCGTCTGGCCGAGCGGAGTGAACGTCTCGAACCTGACAAAATTCGGCCCTTCTACGAAAACAATCGCGCGCGAACTGAATTTCGAGGTTTTGCTGTCAACCCTGAGCCGGCATTTGCATTGGTAATTGCGCCAGAAATCTGATCGTTCTTCCAGTTTTGCTATGTCCAAAGACGGGGCAGGAGGTTTCCCCGATACGGCAGGAAGGTTTCCAGTGGGGCGGGCGCACCCGGCTGAAATCACCAGGAGGAGCAGAAAGCAAAGGATTACGAAAGACCGGGGCGCTTTAAAAAAAAGCCTTCCCGCCAATCCCCATCGACACAACTCCGGGGCGTTGAACCCGGAGGCTTGCCCTACAAGTGAAAGTTCGGCATAAGTTTCCATAGAATTGAACCCCGGGGGGATGCGATGACTGTCGTAAAACCGGCTGTTTATGGCCGTTCAAGCGGAAGCAGGGCAAAATCTCAACGCTCCACAAGTGCTCTCAAACTGAAAGCTTACGGCTATTTTATGGCGTCGATCTTTGCCTTTATTTTTTCGGGTTCCGAGTGATTGTACTCAATCGCTTTCCGGTAGGCTTCAGTGGCCTTCGCCTTCTTGCCAAGCTCCACGCAGATGTCTCCGAGATGCTCGAGAATGACTGGATCATCCGGCACCCGCTTTATTGCCTCCATCAACATGTCCAGTGCCTTCTTGTGCATGCCCATCTTGAAATAGACCCAACCGAGGCTGTCCATGATATAGCCATCATCAGGCGAAATATCGAGGGCTTGAATTATCATTTCCTTGGCGCTTGGAAGGTTTGTTCCCATCTCGGCGTAGCTGTAGCCGATGTAGTTAAGAGCATCCGCATTCTTAGGATCAATATCCAACACTCTGCGCATTGCCTCGATAGCTTCTTCCTTCTTGCCTGTTTTGTCCAGAACGATCCCTTTGCGGAAAAGCAATTCCGCATTATTGGGCAGCTTTTCCAGGCCGCGGTCGATGGCTTTCATTGACTCGTCGTACTGGGAGCCCTCTTCGTATATTATTGCCAGATACAGATATAAGTCACCTACGTCAGGGCTCTTTGCGATCGCCTCGTTCAGGACCTTGACGCCGCTGGCAAGGTCTTTCAGTTTTGCGAAAACCATGGCAAGGCGCGACTGCGCGGCATTCCACATCGGGCTGGCCTGGGAAATCAGGCGATAGTTCCGTATAGCCTGTTCATAATCGGGCTTTTCTTCGTATGTGGTCGCCAGATAATAGAGCGCCTGATCGTATCGGGGGTCTTCCCTCAGCAGGCTCGTAAACTCGCTTATGGCGTCTTCGTAATTCTTTTCCTGCAGGCGGATGATGCCGATTTTGAGCTTGCTCTCCGCGTCTTTGTGGTTGATCTTGAGCAACTGGTTAAACTGCCTGATTGCCTCCTCGCCCCTGCCCTCCCGCATGTAAAGGTTACCAAGTCTGGTCCGGGCTTGAACGCTTACCGGATTACCTGACAGGATCCTGGCATAGGTCTTTTCGGCTTCACGCAGCCGGTCGGTTACTTCGAAAATATAGGCCAGATCGAGCATCCCGTTCTCAAAACCAGGCTCTGCGGCAAGAAGTTCCCTGTAGATCTGCTCCGCCTGCTTGTAGTATTTCATATCCAGAAAAATCCGCGCCTTGTAATAGAGTGAGATGGGGTTGTCGGGAACAACCTCTTTTAGCTGATCGAAAACCTCAACGGCCTCATCGACACGTTTTTCCTGGGCATACAGGGCGCCCAGCAGCAGATAGGCGTCCTCCTCCGAGGGGTTGAGCTCGATGACTCGCCTGTAGGCCTTAACCGCTGGCCCGATCTGCCCTGTGCTCGCATAGAGCTGACCCAACAACAGGTATGAAGGCGCGTAATCAGGGGCAGACAGTATGGACTGTTCGGCAAGTTTGAGCGCGGAGTCTATATTGCCCTGACGCAGGTAGATCAAGGCGAGTTCAGTCAGTAGTACCGGCGACTGCGGATCAATCTGCAAGGCCTTCTCGTAAGCTTCTATTGCCTTGTCGAACTGCTTTTCGTTAACATAACTCTGTGCAATCATGTACTCATAATAAACTTGGGCCCGATCGCTTTGAACACTCGGTGGAGCGGGGCCGAGCGGACCTGGCTGGGTTAGCGATTGAGTACACCCTGAAATGGCAAACAAGAGGCAAAAGAGCAAACGCATATAAATCATTTATAAGATTAATCCTCCTATTGAAGCTGGCGTAAAAAAACAGTAAGAAAGTTCAGTATAACTTTTAATAACTAACATGGTTATGCTTTTTCAGTCAACCAATTCCCCTTCGTAACCGGGGGCAGAAAAAAAAGAGTTAAAACACGGCGCACAGGAATTATCAAGCATGACGCAAAATGAGTGTCCCAAACTCCGCAATGGACTCGAAGCGCATCCAATCGAATATTCAGGGGAAAAAATGCTCCTCCTTCGAGACCGGATCGGCTATACGCCGGAAAGCCTGGTCTTTCCTCCCCCCGTTGTCTCAATTTTAGCCAACATGAACGGCACCAAGTCTCTAAGGAACCTGCAGGCCGATTTCATGAGGCAAACGGGCCAGTTACTCTATATGGAGGATTTGCAAAATCTGGTGCAAACTCTCGATGAACACCTCTTCCTGGATAATGACCGCTTCCGAAACCTTGCAGCAAAAGAGATCTCCGAATTTCTCGGCAGCCCCGTGCGAAAGATGCGCCACGCGGGGGTAAGCTACCCCGCAAGTCCCGAAGATCTGCGGGAAAAACTCTATTCCTTTTTCAGACCCGAAATCGGCGGACCTTGCTTTCCCGATGCCGCAGCCACACACGCCGGCAAGATCGTTGGCCTGGTGGCGCCGCATATCGACCTTAACGCTGGAGGGGCCTGTTTTGCCCACGCCTACAAGTCGGCTGCCGAAGCGCTGGCGCCCCGAACCTGGATAGTGTTGGGAACGGGACACGATTTTGTAGAAAACTGCTTCGCGCTGACTGTTAAGGGTTTTGAAACGCCACTCGGTGAGGTTCAATGCGATACCGGGATCTGCAATGAACTGCTGCGCCGCACGCCGTTTGACATCCGCGCTAGTGAATATAATCATCGGACGGAGCATACAATAGAATTTCAGGCGGTATTTCTTTCTTACCTGCAACCCCAAGCGCGCATAGTTCCGATTTTGTGCTCCTTTGGGCACGATGACTGGATCTCGTGCAAAGATCTCGTCGATGATTTCGCCCGAAATCTTGCGGAGCTTGTTTTCGCGGAGAACTCTTCTGTAGGGATCATTGCAAGTGTCGATCTGGCTCACGTCGGCCCGCGTTATGGCGACCGGTGCAAGCCGCATATGGCGGCGGTCGATGAGAATCTTTCATCGGACGCTTATCTTTTGAAACTGCTCGAGCAATGCCGCGCGGACGAGTTCATCAATCAGATCAACCGGGACGCAAACAGCAGAAAGATATGCGGGGTCGCGCCTCTTTATACGATGGCAAAAGCCCTTGAAGGGCGCGTCCATGGAACTACCCTGCGCCAATCTCATGCAATTGTCGATGAGCAAGGCTCTTTTGTGACCTTCGCTAGCATGGCTTTTTACATGGACTGAGGCAAAAGAGGCTCACCCGAAGACTCGTACGAAAGAAATTAAATGCAAAACAAGAATTCTGGTCTAACCGTTGCCCTTGAAACACTGGGCTGCAAGGTTAACCAGTATGAAACCTCATATTTTCTTGAAGTTTTGAAGCAGGCGGGCTACAGGCCAGTGCCCTTTCAAGAGCGTGCAGACATTTATATCATCCACAGTTGTGCGGTGACAGCCAAAGCGGGGTTCCAGACACGCCAATTGCTAAGAAGGGCGCGGCGCGCCAATCCGGACGCCATGGTCGTGGCAGCGGGATGCTACGCTCAACTCGAGGGCAATCGGATAGCGGACGAGGGGTTGGCGACACACATCCTCGGAAATCCTGGGAAATTCAACCTCTTAGAGTGGTTAAACCGTCCCGGTAGTTTTGAACGGCCATGCCTTGCACTCGATAGGGTGCCCCGTTCCTGCTCTGAATTTGAAGTCCTTCCGATATCGCGTATGCACACGGGCCGAACCAGGGCTATGCTGAAAATCCAGGACGGGTGCGATTCATTTTGCTCTTACTGCGTGGTGCCGCACGTTCGCGGGAGGAGCCGCAGCCTGTCAGCGAACCTCGTCCACGCCCAGATGCAGGAACTGATCGGTGCGGGATACCAGGAAATCGTACTTACCGGCATCCATCTGGGAAAGTGGGGCAAAGACCTCGATCAGCCACTCAGCTTGTCGCATTTGCTCGAACAGATGAACTCAAACCACCATCCGGCGCGCCTTCGCCTTAGTTCGCTCGATCCTGAGGAATGCGATTCCGGACTGCTCAGTATGATTTCGTCCGCTGCCTGGATTTGCCGCCACTTCCATATTCCCCTGCAAAGCGGAGACCCCGAAATCTTGGCCCGAATGCGCCGTCCGTATAACCCTCAATATTACGCCGAACTTGTCGCTCAAATCCATGCCGATTTCCCCGATGCTGCAATCGGCGCCGATGTGCTAACGGGATTTCCGGGGGAGAGCGAAAAACAGTTTGAAAACACGCTCAACTTTATCGATGCCCTGCCTTTGAGCTACCTTCATGTGTTTCCATTTTCGCCACGTCCGGGCGCTACCGCCGCGGGGTTTCCCGGCCGCATACAGGGAAGGGAGCTAAAGCGGCGCGCAGCCGTTCTGCAAGCCCTTGGCAGGCGGAAAAAACGCGCTTTCCGGGAAAAATTCGTCGGAAAACACATGGAAGTCCTTATCGAAACCGAGATTCAACCCGGCTTGTGGGATGGCCTTTCGAACAACTATATAAGAGTGGTGTTTCCTACGAGTGAAGGCAGTTTCCCGGGAAAGCTGGCATGGGTGAAAGCAACCGGGTTCAGGGGCGAAAATCTCGAAGGGACGCCGTCTTAGTCATTCACTGAACATGAAGAATTTCACCAACTGCATCTCAGGCGGGTTTTGCCCTGAAAACGTGCGCATTTCAAAATCATAGTCCCGCAAAATGGGCGTGAGGTAAGCCTGCGCAAGAGATTTTCTTTCTCTTTCGGGCACAGACCGATGGACCCAGTCCATGACCGCCCTGTCGATGGCGGGAGGCTGAAGAAGCGGGAATACTTCCGGCCAGGCCAGATGGGAAAGAGGCGCAGCACTCCATTTGCCGGAAATCAGGGAGTTCGCCGCTGCCGTCAGCACCATCACCCCCAGTGTAATATCTTCGGGGGCCCGCACCTGCCCCTCAGTCCACAGTCTTTGCCCCGGCGTCCCTGTGTGATCTCTCACCAACTCATAGAGGTCCCCGGCGCAGGTGATCACGTCAACGATATGACTCCCTTTGGCGAGGTCCTGAGGGGTCCTGAAGAAATCGTATGCAGGCAGAACACCCGACTCACTCCCGCCGGGTCTGCTCTTCAGTATCCTTGGGGTCCTTGCTAAAAGCTCCTCCGCAGCATCGAACCATTCAGCGTCCAGACACTTTATGCCTGCCGTGCATTGGCTGAGCCAGCCCCTCTGAGCTATCGACTGAAGCCGTCCCCTGATCTTGGCGACCTCAGCCTGTGCGAGTCTGAAAAGATGCTCCAGGAAGTTGTCGCGCAGGATTTGCGCGGCCTTTTCGATATTGGCTCCAGACCGCGACTCCAGCCCCAGATTGACGTAGGCAAGCGCCTTTTCGGCTGCACGCCGGAGGGCTTCTGCATTATCCGCAGGAAGCTGGTCGGCAACCATCACCTTGTTTGCAAGAGAAGCAATCTCGACCTGAAGGATTCCAAGCAGACCCGGATCTTCGATCCGGCTTACGACCCTGGCAAACAGGTCGCCTTGGGAAAGAAGGGCCAGAGCAAAAGAAGGAATGGGCTGATCCTGATCCGCTTTTCGCGGCACCGTTTTCAGCGCAAATTCATCAGCCCCAATTGACCTGTAGATTTCCAGCGCATCGTAAAAATCGGGAATGGCATGATCCTCGAGCCTCGCCCGATGAAAATGATAGGCGCTTTCCTCCAATTCCGGGGCGGACGCATTTATGACGCTGATCATCAGTTCCTTGAAAAAACCGTAGTTTGTTTCGAAAACCGTGGTGAGCAGATGGGTTATCAGGTCATCGTACTGTGGATATCTCGATTCCCAAAAATAGAGGCCATCGATCGTTTTCGGCGGTAGTGTTTCGACCGCCTCGACCATATCTATATCCTCAGGAACAATGTCGGCCACGATCCACCTCTTAAAAAGAGATACCAGCAGCTCGAAATCCGCTTTCATGAGCCATTCGAGCAGTTTGGACCCGCCGGCCCTCCAGAGCCGTTCGATCCAGGTCAGGGCTTTTGCGGGTTCCACGGTGTCCTTGCGCCACCACTCGATGTCGAAGAGATGATTCATTTGCTCGAAGCTGGCCAGGGCAAGAAGCGACAAAGAATCGTCAGCACCGATTTCCTGCACGGTGTGGAAAAAGTCGTTCACATCCAGTGCGGCAACCACCAATTGCGCATCGGATCTTTCAACAATGAGCTTCAACCGTCTCTTTGCGGGAAGATTCATCAGTTCCCGCGCAAGCTGAGCAGGCTTTAACTTCCCGAGCCTTCTTTCCCGAAGTTCAACAATATCCGCCGGCATTCTACCCCCCTCACGGAAAACGGATACCCGAAGTCTGACAAGCTTCAAATCCCTGACATCCGGCTTCCGACCTCCTGTCTACTCTAAACTTATATCGGCAACCCTGCAAGTGTGCTTGCTTTCCGATTTCACTGGTCATAAAATGAGTGCTGTGCAGCGCGCCTGTTTTGTTGACCTGGCCGGGAGTGAGGGGCCGAAGTGTTGATTTGACTTGTGCCACGATGTGTGCCTTTGCACAAAAGGAGACCGGCATGAAAAGAATTATCCTGATCCTTACCATAACCCTGCTTTCCATGACGGCATTACCCGTGCTGGCCGAACTGGATATGCCGCTCAACCCGACCCAGCCGGCACACTTTAATGCTGAACCCCCGGGAGAAGATATTATTTTCGACGCGTTAATTCTGAGACCGCTCGGTCTAGCCTCAATGGCGATCGGCGCTGGGACCGCCGCCGTTGCCTTTCCGTGGTCCATATCTTCAAACTCCGAAGATCGAGTCCAAAGGGAGCTGTTGCAGAAGCCCTGCTGGTTCACATTCGGCCGGCCGCTCGGGGACTTTGGTTACTAAAAGCCCTCACTTGAACGCTATGCTGGATAAGAGAATCGCACTAACGGGCGGCATTGCCACCGGGAAAACAACCGTGGCAAATAGATTCAGGGAACTCGGGGCAATAATCCTGGATGCCGATGAATACGCGCGCAAAGCCGTAGAGCCTGGCACTCCCTCCCATACCGCCCTGCGGGATCATATTGGACCCTCGTTTTTTAATCCGGCCGGGACCCTCAGAAGACGGGAACTGCGCCGGGGAATAATTCGAGAACCGGCCCTGCGCAAAAGAATTAATGCTATACTTCATCCATACATAATGGGGGCGATGGAGGCTGAGTGGCAAAGACAAAAAAAACTTCATCCACAGGCAGTAATCCTATTCGATATTCCCCTGCTGTTCGAGGGAGGATTTGACAAAGATTTCGATATCGTAATCCTGGCTTACTCCACTTCTGAGGTCCAGGTCCAAAGACTTATACAAAGGGACAAATTGTCCCCCTCCGAGGCCGAGCGCACCCTGTCCATGCAGTTTCCAATCGATTCCAAAAGGGCTCACTCCGATTACATAATTGAAAACAGCGGAGAGATCGAACGTACTCTCCGCCAAGTGGATGACGTCTGGGACACAATCTTGAAAATCCCGTCCTGAGTCGAGTAGACCCCCTGGGTCGCTTTCACCCGGGGGGTCCACTTTTCTTGCTTGAGAGGGTCCTGTTACCGCCGGGATACCTTGTGCTCCGATGCCCTTGAGTTTTCTGTATTCCCGGTTACACGGTTTTGAGCAAAATCGTTAAAACCACTTATCCGCGCTGACATAGCGAGGACCTTTGCTTACCCGCCAGAAACTACGCCGGATATATCATACGGGGTGATCAAATTGCCGGCACAATCTCTATCTCGTACAGGCTCTGCAGCTCTCTCGCAGGAGAAGCATGACGGTAAGCTAATGTGGGGACAGCCAAACCAGCAATCTGCCTGTGCGCTGAACATGGAGCCACCTACGAGCACTAACGCCAAGGCCAATCCAAAAATCAGTTTCTTATTCATTTTAGTCTCCTTAAAGTCTCAATAGCCATTTTTTAGTTTTTTAGTTTCCTCATTGTCATGATTAAGGCTTGCTAAACTTTGTTAGGCAGAACTTAAATTCGCCATCACCACCTGTCAACTGCAAAAAATGCAGAATTGCGCAACAGGACGGACCAAATAAACCAATTAATACGTTTTATCGAATGATGCCTTAAAGTTAGAATTCTTAAAAAAATGAATGAGAAATGAAATTAATTTCCCCGCACCCAACAAACTCAAATGTTAACCAGCTCCGGCTCACTCAACTCAACCGGACTACGTTTCACGCTGCTCGCCTTCGGGGCTTGCGCAGCGATAGCCGGGAACATTGGCTTACTCAGCCCGTGTTGCGACATTGATGGAATGTCGAGTTCTTCACACACACCGGGCCGCCAAAGCTCGTAAGCTTCTTGTTTGTCCTTTCTTTCCTCTGTCTGCTGAAGGTATAATCTGCCAACTCATCATTTACGGAAAAATAATGGCTGTCATAACGATATGTAGAGAGCCGGGATCTCTGGGCGAAGAAGTTGCAGCCCGGGTTGCCGGACGCCTGGGATTTTCGCTCGTAGATAAAACCAGGCTTGCTCAACTATCTGGTGAAATGGATCTGGATGAGGCTGGACTGCGAAAGGTGGACGAAGCGATTGCGGGGCAAGGCCGTCAAATCGATGCGGAAACCGAAGCTTGCGCCAGGTTGTTGCAGGACCTTATTGCCCAGTTGGCGGAAGAACAGGACTTGGTGGTAATCGGCCGGGGCGCTCAGGGATTGTTCCGCGATCGCCCCGGCACATTGCATGTGCGGTTTATCGCTCCGCGTAAATTCCGCATTCTGCAGGTGAGGACCCACGAGAGGCTATCGGAGCGGGAAGCCGGCAGGCTAATCAAAAGCCTGGAGACAGAGCGTGCCCGTTACCTGCGTTTTCTATATCATCTGAACGAGGCGGACCCCAACCTCTACGATTTGACCCTGCGAATGGACCGGTTGTCGATTGAGCAGGCATTAAAGCTCATAGTGACAGCTCTTGACGAGATGGGCCTTCGGCAAGTCCCGAGGGACCGGATCGTTAAAGATCTCTTGCCTCAAATGCCTGAAAAACGAGACAGCGGACGCTTTGCCAATGCCGCTGAACAGGAGTTTGCGCGCTTCCTCGAATTTTACCGAATCCCATTTGAATACGAACCTCGAACTTTCCCTTTGGAGACCGATGCGGAAGGCAGGATAATAGAAGCTTTCACGCCCGATTTCTACCTCCCGGAACAAAATCTATACATTGAACTCACCACCATGAAACAAAGTCTGGTGACCCGTAAGAATCGCAAAGTGCGGAAACTGCGGCGGCTCTATCCCGAGGTTAATATACGCATCTTTTACCAGCGGGATTTTTACAACCTGCTGGCCAAGTACGGTTTACTAGCCGGCAAGTTGGGCGCCAATGAATCATAAGTCCGATGACATTGTGGAGATTTTGATCACACAGGAGGCGATTCAGCGGCGCATTGTCGAAATGGGCAGAGAGATATCCGCCGCCTATCAGGATTGTCTGCCTCTGCTGGTGGGGGTGCTAAAGGGATGTATACTGTTCATGTCCGATCTGGTAAAGCACATCGAAATCCCCCTGCAGCTGGATTTCATCGCCGTCATGAGTTACGGGGGCATGCACCTGCCCAGCGGCGCGGCGCTCATTACAAAAGATCTCGACTGTGTGATTGAAGGCCGGGACGTACTGCTTGTTGAAGGGATTATAGATACCGGAATGACAGCGGGCTACCTTCTGCGCAACCTCGAGGCCCGCCAGCCTCGAAGCATCCGCGTATGCACGTTCCTGGACAAGGAAGCCCGCCGAATAGTTAAAATCCCGATTGCCTTCAGAGGCTTCAATATCCCGGATAGGTTCGTAGTGGGCTATGGCCTGGATTTTCACCAGCTTTACCGTAACTTGCCCTACATCGGCGTCCTCAGTGATGAGGTAACAGGACTGGACCGTAACTGATGAAGAAAAAAAATCAAAAATATCCTAAAAACGCAAAAACCGGTCTAACTGACATATCACTTGAATGTTAGATAGGGAAATAGTATGAATTTATAGGCTTATGGGCCGTGCCAAAAGTTTTTCAGGGCATACTCCAGCCCCAAAAGGTGGCTCGGGTCCATCGCGCCCAACTTTATGCATTATTCCAGTTGAGGTTACATAAGGAATGAAGACGTCCGATAAATTATCACGCATCGACTTGGGCGGACTGGCGGCTGTAGCGGTTTTCGGCTATTTTATGGTCATCAACATTTTGGCCGTACAAAAATTTCTGAAGGCCTTCTTTCCCTTTGACGCCGTCAAGTGTCTCTTACTGGCCCACCTTCTGCTGTTAACGGCTTTCTACGTTCTGCTCATTGCGCTTTACTTCATTAGGGACAAGGCGAGCGCGACCACCCGATCTTTTCCCGCGAAGCTGATCGCCTTGACGGCAACTGTTCTTCCCTTTCTCATTCCCCTTCTCGGGGGTTCGGCCCATTATCCCAGCCTGGCTAACCTGGTGATTTCCATTGTCATCATGCTGTCCGGCATGGCATTTACCTTGGCGGCGCTCGGCACTCTGGGGAAAAGCTGGAGCATCATCCCCCAGGTCCGCAAGCTGGTAGTGCGCGGGCCGTATCGGTTTGTGCGGCACCCCATCTATATTGGAGAAATTATATCTGTGCTCGGGTTGGTCCTGACGCGTGTCTCCATTCCTAAAATTCTTGTTTTCTTGCTGCTGGTCGGCTGCCAGGTCTACAGGTCATTCCAGGAAGAAAAGCTGCTGACCACTGCCTTCCCGGAGTATGCCGACTATGCTGCAAAGACAGCGCGCTTTCTCCCCTGCTTGTTTTGAATGCGGGATGGATTAGAAATTTTCCACTAGTACATTGTCAGCGCTGCTTCCTGCCTTGCTCAGCTCCCGATTTCCAGTCCAGGCGGTCCGTTTGGCCCAGGGGGAAATCTTGACAGCCCCCTTTTAATGTATATATTAAGGATGAGCCCCAAGAGGTCGGAGTAGGAAGCCCAGTGAACACGCTTGGCGGAAATACTCAACGGAAAAAAGAAGAGTAACACCTTTTTTGGAAAGTTGAGAAAAAAAGCCGGGATGAGCCAAACACGGTGCAGGTGGGTAACTGAAATGGTCACTCGGGGTTCAACCTTTTTAAGCTTCTTGCTTTCCCTCCATCAATAATCTCTCCTCGTTTGACAGGCGTATATAATACCTTTACGATACCTTGATCGATAAAAAATGCCCCTGACATTATAAAAGCGGCAATCCTGCGCGCAGCCATGCAGAACGCACCGACATCAAAAGTGGCGTGTTTAAAGGCAAGACGCTTCTTCATGACGCCATCCACCTGATGAATTGCGCTCAGTCTGTCCTACTAGGAAAACAAGCTGGCTTCACTTACCAGCCCGTTTTCCTTCCGGCACGTGGAAGCTCCGGCCTTTCTGCAACATCAATGGAGCTTCCTCACGTTGACGGCAATAGGTCCTTTGGCCCCCACCTGTTCTTCGAAGCTGACCCGATCACCTTCACCCAGACTCTTGAATCCTTCTCCATCTATACACTTGTGATGCACGAACAAATCTCTTCCACTGTCGGTTGCGATGAAACCGTAACCCTTGTTGTCATCGAACCATTTTACCCGGCCTTCCATAATGGTTATCCTTTCGTAAAGAATATAATGCGAACCTGATTTAATAATAATTTAATACACTTGGTAATTTAATACAGCCCGGCAAATCTCTTTCTTTTTGAGTCAAAAAAAACCGAGTATAATCTTTCCTCGTTGCAAATATAGAGCGGGGTGTTTCGTCCCCGCTCTTTTACGCCTTAAGATCTCGTAATAAATCAGGGGACGGTAAAGCAGGGCAGCAATTTCATTGCGAAAGGGAGCAGATGATGCAGTTCATTTCTGTGAGGATCGAAAAACCCGAAGAGATCAACTTCATTTTTGGCCAGGCTCATTTCATAAAAACCGTGGAGGACATCCACGAGAGCTTGGTGTCCGCTGTGCCGGGCATCAGGTTTGGTATGGCCTTCTGTGAAGCCTCCGGCAAATGCCTGGTCCGATGGTCGGGGACCGACCCGGACATGATCGAACTTGCCCGCAAAAACGCACAAGCTATTTCCGCCGGTCATAGCTTCATCGTTTTTCTCGGGCCCGGTTTTTATCCGGTAAACGTTTTGAACACCATTAAGATGGTCCCGGAGGTGTGCCGAATATTCTGCGCCACAGCCAACCCAACCGAGGTCATTCTGGCAGAAACGCAATTGGGCCGGGGTGTCATGGGGGTTGTGGACGGTTTTGCAACCAGGGGCGTGGAAGACGAAGCTGAAATCAACTGGCGCAAGGACCTGCTTCGAAAGATTGGCTACAAGCTATAGATAACGTTGTTGATTTGAGGATTGAGGGATTTTTCAATTCCTCAATTCCTCAATCCCTCAATCCTCAATTTCTTACCGCATCCCCCCTGATCCTTTCGGCTATTCCCAGAACAACTCGTACATACGCCTTGCTGTGGTTATAGTCCCAGATTACCGCTTCCCTGTCGGAAGCAAATTTTGCCTCACACCACCCGTGGCCCCGAAGATAATTGGCCGTACTGAAAATTGCGTCCTCGGCAGTGAAGAGATCTATGCGGCCATCGCCCTTCCCGTCGGCGCCGAATTTTACAAGACTGCTGGGCAGAAACTGCGGCCAGCCGATTGCCCCCATCACAGACCCCTTGAGCGATCCTGGCTGTATTCCGTGCGTATTTTTCAACTCCAGCAGGGCTGACAACTCCCTGTAAGCCCAACCCGAGCGGCCGATCAGCTTCGTGTCGAAGGCCTGGCGCGACCACTTTTTGCGGTCCCGGGGTGAAAGCAGCTTCCAAACCTTGTCTCGATTGGCTTTCACATTCATTATGGCAAAGGTCGAAAAGATCGCAAGCGTTGGGGTCTTTCCGGTATAGGCTCCGAAATGGGTTTCAACGAGAAAAATCGCCGCAATGATTTCGGGCTCGACGCCATATGCAGCTTCAGCTCTCCGGAAACAATCCCTGTGATCGGCAATGAACTCCCGCGCAGTTTCTATTTCCGATGGCGCGAGGAAATGGTCGTAGTTAACCTGACCTTCCCGGATTTTCATTGTCTGTGAGACGAGCCTGAACATCGGCGGCGGGACGCGTTGGAAGGCATTGGCGACCTCTTGATGCGAAAAGCCTTCCTGCACCAGCTTTTGCTTTAGACTACCGTAAAAGTCTTCAGCCGAATGTGCTCCTGCCGGAGTAAAACAAAGGGCAATGAAAATAAAAAGAACCGGCGGAAACGCAATCCGGCTTCCAATCCCTGCACGAACGACTTGCTTCAACATGCCGAAATACCTCATTACGGGTGACTGAAATCCACCAAACGGCGTTTGAATTTTGCCTTGCGATTGACGAACTATTCATTATAGTTTATCAGCGCTATTGATGCAAACACGGCTCAATGTCGTCTTTGTCTCTGCCCATCGGATATTTCTCAGTTCCTGCCCCACCTGGCGGAGTGTGGAATTTTTGACCGGAGATTTTATGTGTGGCGTTTCGGAACCGATTTGTCGCCAGGAGGGGACAATCGGTGATTTCAACTATCGCAGGGAGCGTATCTTCGAAGTCATGGAACAGATGCTCGACATGGGCCTCCCGGACCGCGACGCCTGTATCGAGTGGAAGCATAAGCTGGAGAACAACACATTCAACCTGGTAGCAGTAGGGCAGTTCAAGCGCGGGAAAACCTGCCTGATAAACGCTCTGCTCGGTGCAAACATCCTTCCAGTTTCAGTCGTTCCCCTGACCTCCATTGTAACAATAGTGGTTTACGGCGAAACGGCGTGCGCGAAGGTCTTCTTCAAGAACGGGGAAAAAGTCGATATCCCCGTTGAATCCATCCACGAGTATGTTACCGAGACCGGAAACCCCAAAAACGAAAAGGAGGTCTTAGAGGTCGTTGTCCTCTATCCCTCACCCTACCTCAAAGACGGGGTTCGGCTGGTGGACACGCCCGGCGTCGGGTCGGTCTACGTTCACAACACCGACGTGGCATACCGTTACCTTCCCAAATCCGACGCAGCCCTGTTTTTGCTCTCGACCGACCAACCCGTGAGCAGCGCCGAAATCGGGTTCCTCAACGACGTGCGTGAATACGCGGGCAGAATCTTTTTTCTCCTGAACAAGACGGACTACCTCTCAGGACCAGAGGTAGAGACCTCACTTCTGTTTGCCAAAGAGACGCTCGAACAGGTCATGGGGCCGGATATAAGGATATTTCCCATTTCCGCCAAACTGGCCCTCCAGGCAAAGATCGGCCAATCGTCTGAAGCCCTTGCCGGCAGCGGACTTCCCGATTTCTCCGAAGCCCTCGGCCGCTTTTTGGTAAAGGAGAAGGGCAAGGTCCTGATCGAGTCTGTCTCAAAAAACCTCCAAAAAGTCCTTTCCCGCGCAAGACTCGAGGCAGAACTGGAGCAAAAGTCCCTCGGCGCCCCGGTCGAACAGATCCGCCGGAAGGTGGCCGCCTTTGAGAGGAGAAAAGAGGAACTCATCGAGGAAAGGATCACTTTCGACGCCCTTTTCAGCTCAGAGATCGAGCGCCTCATCATAGGGGAGATGGACAGGGGAATCGCAGACCTGAAGGGCAGGCTCGTCTCGCAGATGGAAGAGGAGTTCAACCTGTTCTATGAATCCAAAAAGGACCTCTCCCCAAAAGAGCTTAACGACGCTCTTGAAAAGTTCGTTCGGGATAAAATTCAGGAGGAATTCACGGCGTGGCGAGAACTCGAAGATGCACAACTCTCGAAATCGTTTGACTCCATTTGCGGCCGGTTTGCATCAAAGGTTAATGGGATGACCGATTCGCTCCTTGACTTTTCCTCCCAGCTCTTTTCCGTTCCGTTCGAAACCATTGAGGCTGAATCCATACGGACCTCGGGGTCTTCCTTTCATTACAAATTAAGAGGCGATGCGGTCGGTCTTGACATGCTGGCCGATTCCCTGACGCAGGTCGTGCCCATGTACATAAGCGGAAAGTGGAAATTCCGGCGTCTGAGAGACTGGGCCTTGCGGACCGCCAATAAAATAATTCTCGGCAAGAGGAAACGGCACATGCTGGAAATGATAGAGATGCAGGCGGGAAGGCTCAGGTCGGACTTCATGGACAGGCTTAATCGCAGCGCATCACTTTTCAGGTCCCGAATAATCGGCAACATGGACACTGTCGCCGGCGCAATAGCCAGGGCAATAGAAAGCGGCATTGAACTGCGCCTCAGGGGAGAAAAAGAAGCAGCCCTGGAGCAATCCCGTCTAGCTGAACGGCTCTCGGCAATGGAGCTGATAAAGGGGAAGCTTTCACAAATTTGCAAACCGTAGTCTAGCCCCTTGTGGGCGTTCTTTTGAAGAAAACAAGACCATGTCATGGGATGAACCGAGAATAAACCGTAGTCTAGCCCCTTGTGGGCGTTCTTTGGGAAAAAAACAAAACCATGCCGTGGGATAAACCCTATTGCCCTCCAGTGAATCAACGGCTCGCTCCAGAGCTCTACACTCACCCAAATCATGTATACTTCATGACCATCCGGGCCTACGATAACCACTCTCCCTTTGTAGTCCATGGCCTGAACACACTGGCGCTGGACGTCTTGAGGGAGGAACAGGAACGGCAGAACTGCGCAGTATTCACCTATTGCCTGATGCCCGACCATCTCCATTTTCTGATTAGCCCTAAAATGGAGGGCGTTTCCGTTCTCAAGTTTACAGATCGATACAAAGGCAAGACGACCAACCGCAGTTGGGAGGCAGGATGGCACGGCAAGCTCTGGCAGCCCCGCTACTACGATCATATCGTCCGCGCGGAAGAAGATTTGTACCGCATCGCGCGATATATTCTGGACAATGCTGTCCGCAAGGGGCTGGTTGCACGCCCTGAGGATTGGACGTACAGCGGACACATGAATCCATTGCCGTGATGTTCACTGCACTGGGACAAAGCCAAATATCTCTTATGATTGGATGACTGACCACAAATAACGCCCACAAGGGGCTAAACTACAATTCGCCCACGGGACGTGTGTTCCTCAATGCTGGATTGACAACCTAATGGGAATACCGGACTTTTATGCGCATCTGATCGAGCTTGCTTCTCCCTGGACCGTGAAAGCGGTTGTGGCGAAAGAGGGATCGGAAATAGTGGAGGTGCATCTTGAATGTGCGCAGACGGCCCGGCTCACCTGTCCCCGCTGTGACCTCTCCTGCCCGGTCTGCGGTTTTTCGCCTCCAAAGACCTGGCGGCACCTGGATACGTGCGGAAAAATGACCTGGCTGCATGCCGGGCTTCCAATCGTGGATTGTCCTGAACATGGTAAACAGCAATTGTCCGCTCCATGGGCGCATGAGGACTCCCCCGCGACCCTGGCGTTCGAACGATGGATCGCCCGGCTGTCCGAGGGCTTCGGTGACTTAAAGAAGGCAGCCCATTTTGCAGGGGTTGAGTACGCTCTCATTCGCCGCATTCTGCGGCGCGCCGCCTGCGGCGAGCCGCCGCTGGCCGGGATGGCCAAGCCGAAAACGCCGCTGTCTTCGACGGCGGCGGGCGCCAAACCTGAGTCGCGGCCCCCCGCGGCCCCGCAGCCGCAGCTTAACCTCTTCGCGCAGAACGACATGTCCTTGGTCAACCGGGGCATCCGGGCATTCAAAAACCTGGAACTGGAAAAAGCCGTTGAGCTCTTTGAAAAACACCGCAGCGTCTATCCGAAGGACTACGACATATCCTCCAGGCTGGCAGCCGCCGAATTCCTGCTGCGCGGCATCGGGGAAGCGCCGCACGAACCCGGCAAACGGCCCGGCTATCTGTGCCGCCTCTGGGATTCCTTTGAGGATTTCATTGGCGCTGCCGGCATTGGCCGGGATGCTTTTGGCGCCGAAATTAAAACCGCTTTTTTTGCCCGAGTGATCGAGGAGGCAGAAGAGTGCGGCCCGGTCGAGGGTCCTTCATTTCTCCCTGGAGATATTCCCCTGGGATATGTCCTCTTGCAGGCGGGACGCTATGAAGAGGCAATCCGCAGCCTTCAGGACTACATCCCGAAGATGCCTCACAATGCCGCCCTCTACGGCTACCTGGGAGACGCTTACCGGCTGCGAGGCGATTATGAGGTCGCAAGACGGTGCTACCGGGAAGCATGTCTCATCGACCCTGCCGCCATCGATTGGCGTCATCTGCACGACGAAGACCTCAGGGAGTTGAAGCAGGACCTTTTGCTGGAGTACGGATTTGACCCCGAACTCGCCCAGGCGTGGCTCCCAAGCCACGCCCGCATCGACGGGCTGTTCGAGCGCAAGGTGGTCCGCATCCACGACGGCCTCAAGGAAATGGTGGACGACTACCTGGCCCTGGAGAAGGCGCTGTCGAAGGAAAAGTCCCCTCTTCTTTCCGCAAAGCTTTTCTTCCGAGGCATGGTGCTTTGCGAGAACCGGGAAAACCTCAAATTTATCAAAACCATCGACCTGATGCAGGTACGCAGAATCATGAAACAGGCCAATCCGGATCTTTTTGAGGAGTTTTTGGAAAGGATTGTGGAGGATAAGGGCTGACAGGACGGAAGGCGGAGGACGGAAAGGACGCAAAGCCTGGATTCACGCGAGGCCGACGAGCACGAAAGAAAGTGCGATCAGCGTTATTCAGTTCCTAAGAAACATTCCCTGTGACGGGCGAGGTTTCCTGCTTCTGAGCCAAACGGTATCCCAACGCTGCTGCTTTTCGGGATAAGGCAAGTAGGACTCTTTCTCTATACTGCCGCTCATAATAGTCTGCTCCGGGTTCCACATACGCCTTTCCGTACCTCATGAGCGTGTAGAAC
>Ga0116110_1000245_pt1 | contig 35257 bp, 32 predicted proteins | sample June2015DPH_8_50_FD_89719 | JGI IMG/M metagenome (GOLD analysis project Ga0116110, IMG submission 89719) | Peatland microbial communities from SPRUCE experiment site at the Marcell Experimental Forest, Minnesota, USA - June2015DPH_8_40 | ecosystem: Environmental > Terrestrial > Soil > Wetlands >...
AACCAAGAAGGTGACTCTATGCGACCGCCATAATTGTCCCGGGCAATCACTGCTCGGCGAAGCAAGGTGAAACCCTCACGAAAATCCAGATGCTCGCCTCCGCCAATTCTTTCACAGCTTCTTTGTGATGTCTGCGAATTATGCTTGCCCTCTCGCCGTGGCCTCAACACCGTCACCCAGGTATCGGTTCTATCGCAGACATGCAAACTGTCGCATGTCTGCGCCACCCGGTGGTGCGCTCTCCAGAAACTCGATGAATTACTCGTTTCAATTGAGCAATTTAGGCCGAGCGGGCCGGAAGGCGTTTTACCTGCTTTTTGCGCGTCCAGAACGTCCTCGGAACGGTCCATGCTTGATCCCCGCAGGGGATCAATAGAGTAGCCGGGGGCAACGCCCCCGGAAAATGCGCCCCCCACAAGGTCCGACCCTGAAAGGGTCGAATTCGGGTAACGTCACCCCGGCCTTGCGGCCCATGGCCCAAGGGAATACGACCCGTCCAGGGTCGGGGAGCGAGGGTGGCGCTTTCCGGGGGCGTTGCCCCCGGCTACTATCTTGTGCCCTTGCAGGGCACGAAAAACCTGCCCTTGGGTCTTACCCCGCGGTACCCCGTTTCTGTCATCACGGATAGCCGCTTTCGGCTATCCATGCTCAGAATGACAGCATCGCAGACGAGTGCATGGATGTCACGCTCAGCAGCGTAATCGACCCGTTCAAAGCAAAGGATTTACTGGCCGACGCGGGGTTCGGAACGCCTGCCGGGGGCACACCGGATCTCTTCCTGTTCGGAAGGATGTAGGCTACTGTATGAGCCTATCATAGGGGGGGGTACTGGCTGTCCTTTGAGAACTCTTGGGCTCTATTTACAGACCTCAGCAAGGCGCTAAGTTGTTGATCCTAGGTGCCTTGGAATCTGTCACCGACATACTGCTAGGGATTGCTCTTGGCACCCACACCATTGGTGGCTTGGGCGGTGGGTTCGGGTGTTGGCATGTGGCACTCGCCGTCGAAGAAGCCTCCGGGATCAACGACGAGGCAGGGCGTGTAAATTGCGCCGAGGACCACGCCGTGTTCTTTGATCTCCAGCAACTCGGAGGCGTGGATGTTTCCCTTCAATTTCCCCGTGACGCTGATAATGCGGGTGTGGATTTCCCCATCCACTTCGCCTTGATCGTGGACCACCACCGTGCCTTCGCATCTAATCTCACCCCTGAAGTGCGTGTTGACGCGGATCAGGCCGGACGCGACCTTCATCTTCCCCTCAACCTCCACACCAGGCTCAAGCCACCCGACCCAGTCATCGGGGAGATCAGCCAGTTGACGCCGCCTGGACTTTCCAAAGCCGAATGGCATTGTTGCCTCCCACCGGGATCATTGGTTACCCCGGTTGTTCATATTATAAGGACAAGGTATAACAGAAATAGTTAAATGTACATAGGGCAGTGTTACCGCCTGACGATCAAGTCGTAAATCCTGTTCAAATCTTGCGCTGAAAAATAGCTGATTTCTATTTTCCCCCGGCGCCCGTCGCCAAGGATCTTGACGCGCGTCCCCAGCGTTCGTTCAAGCTCCAGTGCGGCAGCGCGAACGTTGGGATCCACTGGAGGCTTGGACACGGTTTTCTGCGCAGCCGGTTTCATTCCCCGAGACGCCACCATGTTTTCAACCTGCCGCACAGAGAGGCCCCGCTTGGCAATCATCGAGGCAAGCTGCACTTGGGCGGCTTCAGAATCCAGACCCAGGAGCGCCCGCGCGTGGCCGTAAGTGATTTCATCCTTCGAGAGCATCTCCTGGACGGCCGGCGGTAATCGCAACAAACGCAAGGTGTTAGTGACTGAAGAACGATTGATGCCCAGCCGCTCTGCAACCTGCTCGTGGCTGAGTTGGTATTTTTCCTGGAGCGCCTGATAAGCGTGGGCCACATCGAGCGGGTTCAAGTCCTGACGGAGCAGGTTCTCGGTCAGAGCGAGTTCAAGGGTGTCCTGATCCGTAAGCTCGCGGATAATGGCGGGAACGGTTTCGAGGCCGGCAAGGCGGGCCGCGCGCCATCGACGCTCACCCACTACGAGCTGGTAGCGGCCCTCGGCGAGGGCGCTGTGGCGCAAAAGAATGGGTTGGACTACCCCGCTCGCGCGGATGGAATCCGCAAGCTCTTTCAGGGAGTCCTCGGAAAAGGCGTGGCGCGGCTGAAACGGGTTGGGATCGATGCGCTCAAGCCGTACTTGCTCGAGGCCGGATGTGGCCGACTCAACTGTCTGCAGCAGGGCGTTCAGCCCTCGACCCAACGCCTTTCTGGTCATGGTTGATGACCTCCTGTGCCAGGTCAAGATAACTGGCGGCTCCCCTACAATCGGGGTCATAGAGGAAAATCGGTTTGCCGAAACTTGGCGCCTCGGCCAAGCGAACATTGCGAGGTATCACCGTGGAGAAAACCTGGCCACCGAAGAAATCCCTCAGATCGTCGCGGACTTGGTGCGAGAGGTTGGTGCGCTCGTCGAACATGGTGAGGAGGATTCCCTCCACCGCCAGGTTCTGGTTGTGGTAGCGCCGAATGCGAACCAGCGTGTCGAAAAGCTCGGAGACCCCCTCCAGCGCGAAGTACTCGCACTGCACCGGCACGATAACGGAATCCGCCGCTACGAGCGCGTTCAGGGTGAGCAGATCAAGGGCTGGAGGACAGTCAAGGAGGATGTAGTTAAACTCGTCGCGGAACCCTTCCATCCTTTTCCGCAAGGTTTTTTCGCGATCGGGGCGGTCCACAAGCTCGATCGTCGCTCCAACCAGGTTCTTGTCTGACGGGATGAGGTGGAGTCCCTCAAGCTCGCTCTTCAGCACAAGTTCCCTAAGAGGCACATCGAGCATAAGCGCATGGTATAGGGTCCGGCGCGACGGATCCTTGGGGAAGCCCAGGCCTCCGGTGGTGTTGGCCTGGGGGTCGCAATCCACGATTAAAGTCCACATATCGCGGTTGGCAAGCGCAGCCCCCAGGTTGATGGCAGTAGTCGTCTTTCCGACACCGCCCTTTTGATTGGCAATTGCGATGACTCGTCCCAAAGTTTCCAACCCGAAGAAAGTCAAGGCAAATCTATCAAAGGCCGGGAAGTTATGCAAGTGAAACGCGCCTTGTGTGCTGGTGTCATGTGCGAGACATGGGCGCTCTAAGCCGCAGTCATTCCCGCGAAAGCGGGAATCCACTCGGCAAACCCTCGGAAATGCGCTGTCGCTGGACTGGATTCCCGCTTTCGCGGGAATGACCAGCGTTTCGAAAGGCATCCCATCCCGAATGACACCACCGCGCCTTATGTTTCACGTGGAACACACCCGATTTGACCGGCCTCCCGGCATCGCCTCTTTCGCCCAAGATGACATCCTCAAGACGTTTTCTTCCCCCACCAGATTTCCCCTTGCCCGCCGCTTGGCAAACTGATTCTCCCCACCTCTTTGATCCCGCCGTAAATTTGGCCCACTTCACTAGCCTGCCGGTGGCCGAGCCAGAGGAAGATCTCTCCCCCGGGTTTCAGGCAGCGCCAGGCAAGCGGCAGAAGTTCCTCCAGATGCCCCACCGCTCGCGCCGTTGCCCCATCATAAACCGGCGCTGACTGGCCGCCAACGAAATCCTCCAGGCGTTCTTTGCGCACTTCAACGAAATTCATTCCACAAACTCGGGCTACCTCTTTGAGGAACGCCCGCTTCTTGGCGACCGGTTCAAGAAGTGTCACCGACAAGTCCGGAAAGATAATCTTCAAGCTCAAGCCGGGAAACCCCGCCCCGCTTCCGATATCCAATAGCCTGCCCTTCAACTCCACCCAACGGCCCAGATAGAGACTTTCCCCAAAATGCCGGGGAACGCAACTTTCCCAGTCACGAATGCCCGTCAAGTTAATCTTCTTGTTCCATCGCAGGAGCAATTCGAGATAAGCGATCAATTGGCCGATTTGATCGGTACTAAGGTTGAGTCCGAACGGTTCGAGCAACTGGCGGACAGTGGCCTCGTCCAGCATCTCCAGCCAATTCTAAAGGTTTTGCAGGGACTGCGCAAGGGGGTGCGGCGCAGTTGTTTCACGTGGAACATGTCTTCAAAAGTCTGGTGCGGAGGGCCGGAATCGAACCGGCACGTCCCGTGAGGGACAAGGGATTTTAAGTCCCTTGCGTCTACCAGTTCCGCCACCCCCGCACATGCCACAGAAAGAACTTAGCACGCTACCCTTTTTCACTCAAGCCCCCAGTGTCCATACCGTCACCCTAAGATTCACTATTTTTCGCCTTCTTCCTGCAATAGGTGCATTGTGTTCTTCGCCACGAGTAACGCTGAATCGAACGCCCTGGATGACTAGCGTACATACGGAGGCTACAGTCACGAACTGATCCAAAGGCTCCTATTCTGGCGAGCCACGGCTGCTGGCCTCGCGCTCGTCTGCCGCAATTAGCAAATGATTCCGAACCACGTGCCTCATTATAGCGCTCCCCTGGCCCCCGTTCATAATGGTCAGCAATCTATGTAACGCAATACACCAATATCAAAACAAGAACAGACCAAGCCCATTGATCTTGGATCGTTCTGACTTCCTTCAGCACGAGTTGGCGTGTTATCGCGCTTTGATCTCGGTCCAGTACCGATCGTAAAGCTGCGCGACGGAGCCGATATCGCGCATGAACTCGCAGTGGACCAGGGACGCGGGGTTGGGAAAGACGGCGGCATTGCGGAGGAGCCAGGGTTCGATCTCGTTCTTGTCGTATCGATTGGGTGTGTTAAAACCCGAATCGTTCACGAAGAGCGCGGCGACCTCGGGACGGTGGAAATAGTTGATGAACGCTTCCGCTAGCTTCTTGTGCAGAGCCTGGCGCGGGATGCAGGTGCAATCGACGGAAATCGTGCAGCCTTCCTTGGGAATAATATACCGTAGGTTCGGCTCGTCGCGCATCACGAAGGTCATGTTGCCGTTGTAAGCTTGCGCGATCCAGGCATCCCCGGCGGCGAGGTCCTCCTGGAAGTTGGAGCTGTTATACCCCTTCACGAGAGGTTTCTCGCCGAGAAGCAGATCGCGGGCCCGCCGGATTTCATCCGGGTTGGTGGAATTGAGCGAATAGCCAAGCTTCTTGAGGGCCATGCCGAAGACTTCGCGCGTATCGTCGAGCAGAAGGATGTGGCCGGCGTAACGAGAATCGAACAACACCGACCAGCTCTCCACATTCTCCTTGACCAGATCGGCGCGGTAGGCGAGGCCCGTGGTCCCCCAAGCGTACGGCACCGAATAATTGTTGTGGGGATCGAAGGGAAGTCCCAGGAAGCGGCTGTCGATGTTGGCCCAGGCGTTGGGCAGCTCGGGTTTGTCGAGCGGGGCCAGCAATCCCTGCCGGATGAGAACCTCGACCATGTAATCGCTGGGGACCACCAGGTCATAGCTGACGTTGCCCCCCTGGAGTTTTGCCAGCAAGGCTTCGTTCGAGTCGTAGAGGTCGTAGTTGACCTTGCAGTGGAACTCGCGTTCAAACCCCTGAACCAGCCGCGGGGAGATGTACGAGGACCAGATGTAAATGTTCAGTTGCGGGAGGTTTTGGCCGGAGGGCCAGGTCCGGGCGACGACCGGAGCCAGCATGAGCAGGAAAACTGCGGTGGCGCTCAACACCGCGGCCCGGACTTTCATGGCGCCGCGTTCGAGACGTTGCGCGATGTAGACCAGGGGAATGGTCGCCGCCAGGATCACGGTGGAAATGGCGTTGATCTCCGGCGTGACCCCGCGTTTCAGCCGCGAATAGATTTCCAGTGGCAAGGTCGTGGAGCGAACCCCCGCCACAAAGGAAGTGATCAGGTAATCGTCAAACGAGGTGGTAAAAACCAGCAAGGCCGCAGAGAGGATAGCGGGCGCTGCAATGGGGAGGGTGATGCGGAAAAATGTGGTCCATTCGTTCGCCCCCAGGTCGAGCGCGGCCTCTTCAATCGAGCGGTCCATGCCCGCCAGACGCGCCCCCACCACAATGATCACGTAAGAAATGCAAAAGGTGATATGAGCAATGATGACGGTGTAGAGGCTCAACTGCATGCGCAGCAGGCTCAAGAAGATGACAATCGCCACCGCCATGACGATTTCGGGAATGACGAGAGGAAGGTAGACGATTCCATCCAGGATGGTCTTGGCGCGCCGGCGAAGGCGCGGGAAGACCAGCGCCCCCATGGTCCCGAAAACCACGCACGCCAGGGTGGCAGCGCCAGCCACCAGGAGGCTGTTCAGCATCGACTGGATGATTTGTTGGTCGCGCCAGAGTAGCACGTACCATTCATCGGTGAAGCCCATCCAATGCGCGGAAAGGCGCGAGCGGTTGAATGAAAAGAACATCAGGACGATGACCGGCGCATAGAGAAAGAGGTAAACCAGTGTGGTTGCCGAAGCGAGCCCCCAACCCTGCTGCCGTGGACGGGGCATTAGAGAATCTCCCGCGTGACGCGTTCGGCGCGGCGCGCGCCGGTCCAGAGCAGCACCAGGACCACAAAGGTCAACAGAAAGGCCACGGCGGAGCCAAAAGGCTGGTCGCGCACGGAGGCGAACTGGTTTTGAATAAGGTTGCCCACCATGATGGTGCGCGCGCCGCCCAGCAGGTCCGGAGTGATGAAGGCTCCGATCGAGGCGATGAAGACCAACACCCCTCCCGCGCTGAGTCCCGGCAGAGAGATGGGCAGAGTGATCCTGCGGAAGGTTTGCCATCGGTTGGCGCCTAAATCCTGAGCGGCTTCGAGGAGGATCGGGTCGAGTTTTTGAAGCACCGCATACAGAGGCAAAATCATGAAGGGAAGCTCGCCGTAAACCAAGCCAATAAAAACCGCCAGCGGCGTGTACAGCAACCGCAGGGGCTCGTGCACAAGGTGAAGGGCCAGGAGAGCTGTGTTCACAACGCCTTCCGTGCGCAGGATGACCATCCAGGCGTAAGTCCGTATCAGGAAGCTCGTCCAGAAAGGAATCACCACCAGCATCAACAGCGCGGATTTCCACCGGCCGGAGACTTTAAGGGCCAGGGTGTAAGCCACGGGGTAGCCGAGCAGCATGCAAAGCGCTGTGGTGAGTAGCGCCATCCAGAAGGAGCGCCAGTAAACTCCAAGATAGAGAGGCTGGAAAGCGCGCCAGTAATTCGAAAATCCCAGGGCCCATTCGATGGTGCCGTAAGGCGAGCGCCGGGCGAAGCTGACCGCCAGAAGATAAGCCAGCGGCAGAAGAAAAAAGCCGACCAGCCAAACCAAGCTGCCTGAGAGGAGGGTGGCCGCGCGGATGGTGGGACGTTGGCGGAAGAAGCGAAGAAAGGGTTCGATTCTGGAGACTGCTGGCGGTTTGATTTGCTGGCTCATGTCTTGGCAGGCGAGAATAACGGAAGGCCTCGATGCATGTCAAACCTCTTTGAAGCGCGCTGGTGTCATTTGGGATGGGATCCCTTTGGAAGCGCCGGTCATTCCCGCAAATCACACCAGCGCCCGCGCGAGCCCTACGGTTGGGTGTATTCTGGTATTGTGTCCCATTTAGCCATTTACGGGACACGCGCGCTCACCACCCCCTGGCCCCCTCCTCAAAGAGGAGGGGAGTTGGTGAGTTGGCTCCCCTCCTTAGGTAAGGAGGGGGTAGGGGGTGGTTGTAGCAAAGAATCAGCCGGGACGGCACACGAACATGGCGCGGGAAAAAGTCCATGATGTTTTCGGCGTTGTGCGAGATGCGCTGAGTGCAGGGCCAGCACGACGAAACTCGCGACCGTGGCCGGCCTTGATTGTCGGTGTTTTCCTTTTGGCCAGCGCATGCCTCTTTGCAGGCGGCGGACGTCCCGGAGAGGGAAGCGGAGGCTTGCAGCAGGCTGGAAGTGCAGGCGCCGGTAATTCCCCAAACCAGGACCAGGCTGCACCCGCCACTGCCGAGGACTTCCTGAAGAAGGGCAATGAATATGCCCGGCTCAATAAGTGGAAAGAAGCTGAGGAGGCGTACCGCAAAGCTGTCAGCTTAAGATCCGATTACCCCCAGGCGCACTACAACCTGGGCAATGCCTACTTGGCTCAACAACGCACCGCCGACGCCATCCGGGAATACCAGGAGACGCTACGGCTGAGGCCGGACTTTCCGGGCGTTCATATGAATCTCGGCGCCGTGGAGGAATCGCAGGGACACATTCCGGAGGCCGAGGCGGAGTACCGTTCCGAACTCCGCCTGCACCCCTCGAACCCAGATGCCCACGTCAACTTAGCGAACGCGCTGGCGGCCAGCCGGCAGTTCAACGAAGCCGTGGCCGAGTTCCGTAAGGCGCTGGAACTCCAGCCGCAGGACAGCGAGATCCACATGGCGTTTGCGAGCTCGCTGCTCCAGTCGGGAGACGTGACGGGCGCCAGCGCTGAGTATCAGAAAGTCCTCGAGCTGACTCCCGATAACGCCGACGCCCACGCAGGGCTTGCAATGGCGCTCACACAGGCCGGTAAATTCGACCAGGGCCTGGCCGAATTCCGGGCTGCCGTCCGCCTGCGCCCCAACGACCCTGACCTCCACATGACCCTCGCCAACGCCCTGCGGGCCTCCGAGGACCTGATTCACGCCATCGAGGAATATCGCCAGGCGGTTCAATTGCGTCCCGACCAAGTCGACTACCGGTTTGCGTTGGCGCTGGTGTTGCGGGAGGCCGGCGACTACGGCGGGGCCATCACCGAGTTCCGACGGGTGATTCGCCAGCAACCGGGAAACGCGAATGCCCACACGGAATTGGCCGCCTCATACCTTTCCGTCGCCGATCATCCCGCCGCTGAGGCCGAATACCGCGAGGCCCTCCGCCTGAAGCCCCAGGACCCCGCGCTCCACGAAAACCTCGGCCTGGTGCTGCGGAAAACCGGGGACCTGCCCGATGCCCTCCGGGAGCTTCAGCGAGCCGTGGAGCTGGCCAAGGACAACGCCGATTACCACCGCAACCTTGGGGAGGCCTACCAGTCGTCGGGAGACATCCCCGGGTTTGTCCAGGAATACCGCGAGGAGGTTCGCCTGCGGCCCGATGATCCCGATGCCCATCTGCATTTGGCCAACGCTTATCAGGCAGCAGGCGACTGGGAGAATTCTCTCAGTGAATACCGCGTGGCTCTGGAGATGCGACCGAACAGTCCCGAATTACATTACACCTACGCCCTGGCACTGAAGGCCGCCGGGCGAATGCAAGACGCGATGGGACAATTGAACCGCGCCGTCGAGTTGCGGGCCGACTATCCCGAGGCCCTGGTTGCGCTCGGCGATATGCTCGCGGTCGAGAAGAACTATGAGATGGCAATTCCCACTTACCGCGACGCCCTCCGCCTCAGGCCCGACGATCCCACGCTGCACTCTCGGCTGGCTGGCGCCCTGCGCGAAAACGGGGACATGCAAGGCGCGGCGACGGAGAGCCAGGAGGCGGCGCGGCTTGATCCCAGCTTCGCCGGCTATCAGCGTGATTTGGGTAACGCCCTATACAACAAAGGTGACTACAAGGGCGCGGTGGAGGCTTTCCGGGCTAGCTTGGCACGCCGCAACGATGCTCAGACCCAGGAGAACCTGGGGCTGGCCCTCGAGCAAATGGCGGACTGGCGGAGCGCCTCGGACGCCTTCCGTGAAGCGCTCAAGGTGCGGCCCAATTGGTCAGAGGCACACCTGAACCTTTCCATCGCTCTCAGCCAAATGAACGACACGGCAGGCGCCGCGGCGGAAGCGCAAGCGGCCCTGCAACTCACCCCCAATCTCCCGGAGGCCCACTTCGCTCTCGGTAGCACTTTGATGGTAACTGGTAAAGTGGACGACGCCGTCAAGGAATTTCAGGAAGCCCTGCGCGCCCAGCCCGATTACTCGGATGCGCGCCTGGCGCTCGCGGACGCGCTACGGCAATCAGGCCACCTCGAGGATGCCATCGGCAATTACCGCGATTACCTGCGGCTGCGCCCCCAGGACGCTGTCACGCGAGTCAACCTCGCTAACAGCTTGCTAAGAACACGGAACTTTGACGCTGCCATCCAAGAGTACGAGCAAGCCATCCAACGCCAGCCCAATGAGCCCATCACCCATTACAACCTCGCCGTCGCCCTCGAAGCCACCGGCCAGAAGGCTCGCGCCCGGCAGGAGTACGAAGCCTACTTGCAGCTCTCCCCTGCGGCGCCTGATGCAGGCGAGGTCCGGAAACACCTGCGCGACTTGCCGCCTGCGAAGAAGTGAACAGCCGAAAACCTTTCACCACCAAGACACCAAGGCACCAGGCAATCATAGGGCAATTCGCTGCATCCCTTGCTTTAGGAGTGCACTATTAAAGTTCACCAGCAAACCGAGCCGATGACCGGAGAGTTTCAGGTACGTCAGCAGTTGCGCTTTGTGAACGGGCAGCAGGATTTCGACAGCCTTGAGTTCCACAACCACCCGCTTTTCTACGACAAGGTCCAGGCGAAGTCCGGCATCTAGGCGGAGGTTATCGTACAGCACGGGCAGTAACACTTGCCGCTCCGCCTTCAGTCCGCGCTTGTTGAGCTCGTGCAACAGGCAGACTTCATAGACGCTCTCCAGCAGGCCCGGGCCGAGCGCCCTATGCACCGCAAATGCAGCGTCAACGATCTTTGAAGCAACTTCGTCAGTTTCCTTGGGAATGGGCTCTCTTGGTGCCTTGGTGTCTTGGTGGTTCATAGTATTCCTCGGAATGGGCTCTCTTGGTGCCTTGGTGTCTTGGTGGTTCATAGTATTCATTTCAGGGTGTGGAGGTACCTCACCAAGTCATCGACATCCTCCTCACTCAAGCGCTGGTCAAACGCGGGCATGGTGCCTCGGCCTTCGATGATGGTCTTGCGGACTTGCGCATCGGTTGCCGGGGCGCCGCTGGGTAACGATTTCGACTGGAAAAGTCCCTCCAACTTGGGAGGCTGTTTTCGCAGGTCAGGGTGGGTGTCTTGATGGCAGGGCGCGCAGTGAAGCTCAAAAAGCGCCCGACCTTGCATCTCATCCTCACTAAGGTAAGCCCTTCCTTGATGCGAGCAAGCCATCGGCATCGCCAGGCCCGCGAGCCAAAGAGCGATACAAGCGATTCTGAGAAGGCGGGTCATGGAGTTCGCCCCCGACTCGCTCTTGCAGGAGCTGCTGCCGCCGCAGTCCCCGCCTGGCGGCGCAAGGCGTCCTCCAGGTCTGAGGTTGCCCAATCCTGAGACCAGTACTTGGCCACGGTACCGTCGGGCGCGATCAGCACGATATTCATCGTGTGCGAGATTTGGTTATCCTGTTCAAAGTACATCAGGCCGAATGCGTCAGCGAGCTTTCGTAAGTCGCCGGGCGTGGTGAACGCGAAGTCCCAATACCCAAAACCTGAGGGATCGTCGTCGAGATAAGCCAGCCCGTATTTACGGAGGACGGGAGCCGTGTCGTATTTGGGATCAAAAGTGATCGTCAACAAATGCGTCTTTCGGTAGTCGTCCGGTGTCTTCGCAAGGTCATCATGAATCTTCGCGAACTGACTGCTTAACCGTGGACAGAAGTTGGGAAGGGGACACCGGGTGTAAATAAAGGTCACGAGCACAGCCTTCCCCTTGAAGTCGTCCAAGTGGATTGTCCTTCCGTCCTGATTTACGAGCGGAAGACTGGGCACATGTTCACCTACATTGAGCCGATGGACCGATGGCGCTGCGCTTGCGCTTTTCCGACCGCTCTCCTGCGTGATTCGGACATCTTCGAGCCAGCAATCGCTTCCATCGTTTACGACGACAACTTCTGCCGCGATTTTGTCACCTGGTTCTACTTCTTGTACGGTGGCTGGGTCTTTAACTTTGTAGGGCATGGTCATTGCAGCCATGAAACCGGGAATTTCGTCGTGCCGGACGGTGATCTCATTCGCGGCTGCATCCTTCGCGACCACTTGACCTCGCAAGTTGTATCGTTTGTTCCCATGCTTCTCGAGTGCCTGGCGCTGCAAGTTGTTGTTCTCATTCTTGCAGCCCGTGACCGCCAGACCAGACATCAGGACAATGACCATTGCGAGCACAACCTTCAGCTTGCTGCCTATCACGAGTTCCTCCTCCAAAACGCAGACTCAAAACCGTGGCCTGGGACGAGTTCAGCGCCAGTTCACCACCAAGACACCAAGGCACCAAGAAATCATAGGGCAGTACGCTGCATCCCTTCAAAACCTTTCACCACAAAGACACCAAGGCACCAAGCGATTATAGGGCAATTCGCTGCATACCTTGCTTTATGAGTGCGCTATTAAAGTTCACCAGTAAACCGAGCCGATGACCGGACAGTTTCAGGTAGGTCAGCAGTTGCGCTTTGTGAACGGGTAGCAGCACCTCGACAGCCTTGAGTTCCACAACCACCCGCTTTTCTACGACAAGGTCCAGACGAAGTCCCGCATCCAGGCGGAGGTTGTCGTACAAGACGGGCAGTAACACCTGCCGTTCCGCCTTCAGTCCGCGCTTATTAAGCTCGTGCAACAGGCAAACCTCATAGACGCTCTCCAGCAGGCCCGGGCCGAGCGCCCTATGCACTGCAAATGCAGCATCAACGATCTTCGACGCAACTTCGTCAGTTTCCTTGGGGATGGGCTCTCTTGGTGCCTTGGTGTCTTGGTGGTTCATAGTGTTCCTCGGTTTTCATACTCACTTCTCGGAACTATGGTCCGGCAAACTCTCGCGCAAAAACTCCAGTACCTTGGGAATGGCGTCGAGCGAGGATTGAGCGTCCCCTTGTGGCCTCCCACCCAAGTTTTCCTCTCTTCCCGAGGTGGGATTCCTGACGCTGCCGTGCCATGCGGGAACGACCTCGGGCCGGCCCGCCCGGTGCCCGGCATGAGGGTATTTCAAATGTTCGTAGGGATACGGGAAGTGAGTTTGTTTCAGGCGGGCGACGATAGCGTTCGCCATCCCCGTTGAGTCCCACACTCCATCATCCTCTCCCGAGATGAGCAGAATAGGTCCGTGCGTGCGCTCAACGGCGATCGCGGCTCCCAGCGCCGCCCCTGGATTCCGGCCCCCGGCCCCGCGGGAACTCGAACGCCAGTGCCTGCCCCCGCCAAGTCCAGGCGTAGGGGACCCGGGTGTTGCCACAGCAGGCCGGATAACGCACGTTGGCTGGCACGAAAGCCACCACCGCCTTGATCTGCGGAAACATGGACCCCAACTGTAGCGCCAGTTCGCCGCCGCGCGAGGTTCCCACCACGGCGATGCGATCGGCGGAGATTTCCGGCCGCTGCATCATCCAGGCGAGCGCACTCCCGAAGTACTCCAGCGGGATGCCTTCCAGCAGAGGCGGCAGGTCGTCATAGCGGAAGTAGGCGAGCGCCAACGCCGCATAGCCCCGAGAAGCCAACCAGGCAGCTTTGCCGAGTGGCATGCCTCCTTCGGATCCTCCCACTACCAGCACGCCCGGACGGCGCTCTTTGGTGTTGGGCAGGAAAAGCACACCGTGAAGTTGCCCTTCAATTTTGATCTGCTGCACTCCCTCGGCGACCCCGAGTTGTTCCATCTGGGCGCTAGTCACCTGCTGGCCATTTCTCATCAACTGAAATTTGATAATCTGCGAGCCCAGGTCCCGCGGAGTGCGATACGACGCCACATGTTTCGCCGCCGGCTTCATGGACCAGATGAGACCCATCGCCGAAACTCCCTCGTAAGAGCCTTTCACGGGGGCTTGCTGGGAGGTATCGACGACGCCTTGTGCGTCCGCGATGAACTCCGCCTGCGATGACCAGGGCTCGTCCGCTCCATCGACCAATTCAGCTTGGACGGAAATGCGCTCGTTGGGCTCGAGTCCCCTGGCGCGGATGACGGCGGATTCATCCACCAGCACTCGATTGGGAACGAGCTCCAGCGTTTGCGCGGAAGCAATGCCGAGTCCGCCCATCCAAAGGCAGGCGGCGAGAATAAACCTTTGCACCTTCATGTCGCGTCTCCGATCGAGCATAGATTCTACTTAGTCGACCTCCGGCCCTGCCGATAACCTACACCTGACCCTCCCTGAACGCAATTGCCAGCCGGGTTTGCGGTGCAAGGCGTCTCTGCGGCCAACGGAAGGGGCCATCGCTGCCTCTCGCGAGAACCCGAAGGGCCGCGTCACCCGCAAGAGGGGACGGGGGGGTGGCCGAGGCAAGCCCCGGCCCTACTCATGGGGACGATTGGAATCGTGGTCGCGACCTGCTATAGTGCGAGGCTCAGGCTATCGTTTCGGAGGGTACGAATGAGCGAACCCATTCCCGAGAAAATGAAAGCCCTGGTGAAGAGCAGGCCGGAGCCGGGGCTGTGGCTGGAGGAAGTGCCGACGCCGGAGATCGGCATCAATGATGTGCTGATCCGGGTGCACCGGGCGTCCATCTGCGGCACCGATCTGCACATCCTGAAATGGGACGCGTGGGCCAGCAAAACCATCCCGGTACCGATGGTGGTAGGGCACGAGTTTGTGGGCGAAGTGGCGATGGTCGGGTCAAACGTTGCCGATTTCTTCCCCGGTCAGCTAGTAGGCGCAGAGGGCCACGTGGTCTGCGGGCGTTGCCGCAATTGCCTGGCGGGCAGGCGCCACCTGTGCGCGCACAGCAAAGGGCTGGGCGTGCACCGGCCGGGCTGTTTTGCGGAGTACATCTCGGTGCCGATGGGCAACGTATGGGTGCACCACCCTGATATTGACCTCGACGTGGCCTGCATCTTCGATCCTTTTGGCAATGCCGTACATACCGCGCTGGCCTTTCCCGTCTTGGGCGAGGATGTGCTGATCACGGGCGCGGGACCCATCGGTCTGATGGCGGCAGCGGTGGTGCAGCACGCCGGCGCGCGCTTTGTGGTGGAAACGGATGTCAACCCGTGGCGGCTGGAACTGGCGCGCAAAATGGGAGTCACGATGGCGGTGAACCCGCGCGAAACCGAGCTAAAAGAGGTTCAGAACCAACTCGGCATGAAGGAAGGATTCGATGTGGGCCTGGAGATGTCGGGCAACGGATCGGCCTTCCGAGACATGCTGGCGAACATGGCGCATGGGGGCCGCGTCGCGTTGCTGGGCATTCCTGCCGAAGAGATCGTCATCGACTGGAATACGGTCATCTTCAACATGATCACGTTGAAGGGCATTTACGGCCGCGAGATGTACGAGACGTGGTACAAGATGACGGTGATGCTACAATCCGGTCTCGATATCAAGCCGGTCATTACCCACCGCTTCCCTTACACGCAATTTCAGCAGGCGTTCGACGTCATGCTCTCCGGCCAGGCCGCCAAGGTGATCCTGGACTGGACAGACTAAGAAGAGCAGGAGTCAGGATTCAGGAGAAAAAAGAGCAGGCGCTAGGTGCTGGGGACTGGGGGCTGAAGGGCAGCGACCCGCCACGGCGGGACGAGCAGGAGTCAGAAGCGCAGGAGTCAGGAAGATTAACGCGGCACCGGGGAATCCGGCGCTTGCTTGGAAGCTTGCCCGAGCTCTTTGGGCTTTCTTATCTTCTCGGTGGCCTCCACATTGAAGAGCTTGAATTCCGAGTAGCGATGCTCGTTGCGGAAGTGTTTGCCGTCCCAATCCACGGCGACGGTGACTTGCTGGGGAAGCCAGAATCCCGCGGCTACGCCTTTAAAGTGTACCTCGCTGAAAGCGATCTCGGTTGTTTCTCTTTCCAAATTGATTTCCGGCAAGGGCTTCAGCAAGTCGGTGCGGAGGCGCGTGATTTGGTAGCTTTGAGAATCAATCCAGGCCAAACCCTGAGAGAAAGTCGTCACGCTGGTTTCGCCATGCTTAAAGGCCCCGTTCAATTTCGCCTTTGTCGGTTGCTGGGCGAAGGCAATCACATAGGCATCCCGGCCGTTGACTTTCTGCCGTCCGAGGTAACGAAAGTCGGCTTGGGACTGGTATCTCGGATGGAGAACGAGCCCAGCCGAGGCGAATCCCGAAGTGAGCATGAACCCATCCTTCATGCCCTGCGGCCAAGCTCGACGTCCCCACGCATCAGCACGGTACTCATTGAAGCCCAGCCCCCAATCCTCGGTTGGGGTGAGGCACAGATAGCGAAACTTCTGATCGAGCGCGGCGTCCACTTTCTGTTTGCGGCGCAACTTTTCCTGATGAATCTCCTCCACCGAACTCGTGTTAGGGAAGTTGGCGAAAAACTCCGCGACGGTCTCGCCCACCCCGCTGAGGATGGAAGCCAATTGTCCCTGGTCGGTGGCGGGCACGAGCCCGACGAGGTCGGATGGAGGACGGTGGAGATAATCGATCTCTTTATCGCTTTTCGGTTTCGCCTTAAAGTAGGCTGCCTCAATCTTCTTGCGACTCTCAATCTGCGCCCAAAGCTGACGGACCTGAATAGGCATCTTCTTCACGTCGCGCCCATCCAGGTAACGGGTCATCTCTGTGTTCGCTGCCTGGAACTGATATTCGCCCAATAAAGCCTCGACGCGCAAGAGCCGCGCCTCAGCTCCCGCGCCGGCCGCTATGGCCCTCAAGTATCCATCGGCAGGCCCCCAATTCTCAATCAGCAACTGCGAGCGGCCCAGTTCCTGAAGGGCGAGGGGGTCTTGAGGCGCGTATTTGAGCGCCTCAGCGAAATAGCCTGCCGCGTTCACGGGCTGGTGCCGCCAGCTCTCCATCACTCCCAAAACCAGAAGGGGTTCCGGGCGTCCCAGGCTCCGGTCCGCCAGGATCTTGTTGAGGACTTCGGAGAGGTTGCGGTGGGCGCCATCCCAATCTCCCGAGTCAAGCTCAGCAAGCGCCAACATAGTGCGGCTAGGCATGCAGGAAGCATCCCGACGCGTCACTTTGGTGAAGAACGGCAATGCTCGGTCTGGCCTTTTCAACACCAGGAACTCCGCCACACCCCGCGCATAGTCCTTTTCCCCGGCAGCCGAGAGCCCGTCGGAGGCCTTGAGCTTGTTCAGCCTCGCCGCCAGCGCTGAGATCAGATCGGCCTGCGAGAGCAATTCGGAGTCCTCCTCCGGATCGCGCAGCGTAACGGGAATAAGCCAGAATTTGTCGGACCTGCCGAAGTCAATGAGCGCGTGAGCCTTGCGGAATCCTTTCTTGGTCACCTTCAGGTCGACAGAAAATTCTTTGACAAGCTCGGAGTTTAACCAGTAATCGGTCTGAAACTGTCCTTGGAAGTCTGTCACCATAGTCCGGAATTGACCCGAGGCGCTCGTAGGTTCCACGTCGACCCTTGCACCGGCAACGGCATCACCACGAAGCGTCGTCACCTTACCCGCAACGACCCATCGTTTCTGAACAATGTTATAAAGGTTGGCGTCGCTTACAGTAACTGGGGCTTGGCTGGCCATCTGGACCTGGGCGATCGCGGACACCAGTAACAGACACAGCACTGCACCTAGAACGGGGATGCGCAGGTGGGCATTCATTATGACGACCTCATCAAATCGCATACCTCGATTCCGACTCTCCCTGAATCCTACACCCACTGCGCCCTTTGCTTCAAGCTCACTATCGAGTCACAGCCTTTCCGGAACGCCGGGTTGATGAAGTTAGCAAGCGTAGCGCGGGCTTGCTTTCATCGAGGGTCTGGACCTATCGTGTAACCAACTCGATCTATTCGACTTATGACCGAACAGTACTGGTCCCTTACCACTAGAAACCGGAAGACAAGTCTGCCCCTTTCTAGTTTCTGCCTTCTGGTTTCTCTGAGTGTCCAGGTCATCCTGGCGGTGCCCCGCATGGATGTCTCACGCCAGAATCAACTTGGCGATGGTTTGGAGTTGCATGAACGACGTGCCTTCGTAGATTTTTCCGATTTTCGAGTCGCGGAGATACTTCTCGGCGGGATAGTCCTTGGTGAAGCCGTAGCCGCCGTAAACCTCCAGGCACTCGGAGGCCACGCGCTCGGCGACCTGCGAGCAGAAGTACTTGGCCATGGCGGCTTCTTTCAGGAACGGCTGGCGGGCGTCTTTCAGGCGTGCGGCGTTGTAGGTCATCAGCCGCGCGGCCTCGACGTCGGTCGCCAGCCGGGCAAGCTGAAACTGGATAGCTTGAAACTCGGCGATGGGCTCGCCGAACTGCTTGCGTTCTTTGGCATAACTGATGGCGTGTTCGAGCGCGCCGCGCGCCAGGCCGAGCATCTGGGCGCCGATGCCGATGCGTCCCTCGTTCAACGTTTCCATCGCCACCTTGTAACCCTTGCCCACTTCCCCCAGCACGTTCGCCCGGGGAACGCGGCAATCTTCCAGAATCAGTTCACACGTGGAGGAGGCGCGAATTCCCAGCTTGTCCTCCTTCTTGCCCACGCTGAAGCCCGGAGCGTCGCGCTCGATCAGGAACGCTGTGATCCCCTTGTAGCCGAGTTCGGGATCGACGGTCGCGAAGACGATAAACAAACCGGCTTCCTTGGCGTTCGTGATCCAGAGCTTACGGCCGTTCAGGATGAAGTGGTCGCCGTCCGCGCGGGCGCGCGCGGCGAGAGAAAAGGCGTCGCTGCCGGCACTCGGTTCGGAAAGGGCATAAGCTCCCAGGGTGTCTCTCACCAGGCGGGGGAGGAACTTCTGCTTCTGCGCTTCGCTGCCCCAGCGCTGTAGGGCATTGTTCACCAGGGTATTCTGGACGTCGATCACCACGCCCGCCGAAGCATCTACCCGCGAGAACTCTTCGATGGCGAGGATGGCCATGAAAAACGTTCCACCGCTGCCCCCATACGTCTCCGGAACCTCCAGACCCATGAAACCTTGGTCGAAAAACTTATCAATCAGCTCGCGATGGAAAACGCCCTCGCGGTCCATGTGCTCGACGTGCGGGCGGATTTCCTTTTGGGCGAATTCGCGCGCCGCCGCCTGGAACATCCGTTCTTCTTCTGTGAGCGCCGTCAGCGGCGCTATTGAGGAAAGGTTTGCAGCCGTCGTATCAGCCATCCAAGCCCCCAGGGTGATAAGGTGCCGGCCCGTCCCGCATTACCCGGCCGCGCCGTGCCCTATTGCAACACAGAAGGAGATGCTACACGACCGCGGCAAAGGAGACAAGCGGTCCGTGGTCCCGCCGCGGTGGGTCGGTTGGGAGACACCAATCCCTCCCCGGCGCGCTTTGTAACAAGCGGCCCGCCGTGCCCGGACCGCGGATGAGAAACCGCTTGCTCCGCGCCATGTTACAATGGACTACGGACAACATGCTTCTTTTTCTGCTCGCTGCCGACTGCGTACTGCCTACTGCTTGCCGCTTGGGTCCTTATGGCCAGCCACCACGGGCGCCCATGTGGGCCACTCCTACAGTTAACAATGTCTTTACAAGCTTTTCAGGCGCCATTGCGCGACCGAACCAACTCTCGGAAAGGCACCGTGCATCGAAGAAGTGTTGGCAAGAAGCCGTCCGCTGTCGTGCGACGGACGGAGCGAATAAGGCGCACCCTCCCCAACTGCACACGCGCCGATTTGCGAAAGCAGCCGGGCCGCGCGGGACCGGAGCCTGGTACGTCGTTCAAGTTGGGAAATCTGACCTGGCAGCAGGATGAATGCGTGCCACTGACTTTTCGCGGCGTGTGAGGGAATTAGCGTGCTTCAAAGCACACGCGCGCAACTTTCCTGAGCTGGCAAAGCGGCGGCGCTGCAGAGTTAAACCCTATTTCATGACACCTGGGAGGTAGATTCGAATATGACTGCTAAGAAGGTTGTGCAAGGTTTGATCGTGACGGCGGCTCTGTGCCTAAGTACGACTTCGGTGCGTGCTCAAGGCTATAGGCTCTTCATCATGGGAGCGGATTCACCGCTCACCGACAAGAGGTCGTTCCCGGAACGTGATATTAACTACACCTCGGCCTATGCGGGCGGCGGCAAGGTGATCGCGGGAGTCGAAGCACCATTTTACAAGATCTTTGGAATAGAAGCTTCGTACGGCATCGGCGCAAACAACCTTAAAATAAACAACACCAGTTACACTTACACGCTAATAAAAGGATACGGCGTGAGGAATAGCAGGTACAGCGCGGACATTGTCGGGCACGTTCCAGGCGTCTGGAGGGGCATCCGCGCTTACGGCGTGGTGGGTGTGGAATATGACGTCTTCTCTCCCACCAGTTCCGCTAAAACCTTGGCTAAGACACAAGGGTTCGCCTGCGAAATAGGCAACACCGCGACCTGCAGCGCCACATTGTCGTCCCAAGGCGAGGGGGGCTTTAACATCGGCGGCGGGCTCGATTACAAAGTGGCTTCGAAGGTCGACCTGCGGCTCGACGTGCGCGATCACGTGTTCGGCTCCCCCACTTATGGTTTGCCCACGACGTTCTCCGTGCCCTCCGCCGCCTACTTTCCGATCAGTGGGTCGGCGCATGACCTCGAATACTCTATAGGCATTGTGTACAGGTTCGGCAAGAGCAAGTGAGGGCTTGCCAAAGGTATTTGAAACACTCAGTGCTGCTCGAGAACGGGAGCGTGCAGCTTTCCTGGGCTGGCAAAGCGGCGGCGCTGCAGAGTTAAACCCTATTTCATGACACCTGGGAGGTAGATTCGAATATGACTGCTAAGAAGGTCGTGCAAGGTTTGATCGTAACCATGGCGCTCTGCCTCAGTACGACCACGGTGCGTGCTCAAGGCTATAGGTTCTTCATCATGGGAGGGACTTCATCGCTCACCGACCAGAGGTCATTCGGCGAAGGTCCTAACAGTGCCATTCCCTACGGCTCGAAATATGCGGGCGGCGGCAAGGTGATCGCGGGAATCGAAGTACCATTTCACAAGATCTTTGGAATAGAAGCTTCGTACGGCATCGGTCCAAACAACCTTGAAATAACCAACTTCAATACAAATCCCTCGACAGTATTGGCATACGGCGTGAGGAATAACAGGTTCAGCGGGGACATTGTCGGGCACGTTCCAGGCACCTGGAGGGGCATCCGCGCTTACGGCGTGTTTGGTGTGGAATATGACCTCTTCTCTCCCACCAGTTCCGCTCAAACCTTGGCTAAGACAGAAGGGTTCGCCTTTGCGCCCAGCGCCAAATTGTCGTCCCAAGGCAAGCCGGGCTTTAACGCGGGTGGCGGGATCGATTACAAAGTGGCTTCGAAGGTCGACCTGCGGCTCGACGCGCGCTATCACACGTTCGGCTCCCCCACCTTCGGTTTGCCCCAGGCGGCTACCACGACCTCCGCCGCCTACTTTCCGGTCGGTGGGCCGGCGCATAACATCGAATACTCTATTGGCCTTGTGTACAGGTTCGGCAAGAGCAAGTGAGGGCTTGCCAAGGGTATTTGAATCACTCGGTGTGTTGCACAACTCGAAGGTCAAAAGAAAATTGACTACCCCTCGGTAAGTCGGATCTGCATACAGAGGTTCATGGCGGGGGTGACTTCGCGGAAGACGGCAAGCATCGACTCGACGAGGTCGAGCCCGGTCGAGGCGTGCACCTCGTCTTCGCTCATGGGGTAGTAGAGCTGGAACCCAGCCCAGTGGGCGGCGGGAGCAGCCCCCAGAAGGCGTCGGAGCTTTTGCATGGACGGGAAACTGTCGCGGGAGAAGCAGGCCGGCGCGGTTTCCCAACTGCCGCCGTGAAGCATGAAGCCTTCGCGGCGCACCAGACGCTTGAGCTCGCGCTCCATGGGGCTGCGCGGCTGGAGTGAACGAAGCAGGCGGTGCCAGTCCCAGTCGGACTGCAACTGGCACTCGCGGTTAACGCGCGGCGCTTTCATATAGCCGCGCTCCACCTGCAGGCCGCACTTGAAGAGTTTCTCTTCCGTATCCACGCTGACGAAAAACTTCGAGCAGCCGAAACTGACACGCGAGGAGAGCGGCATGGCTTCGCGATTGGCCCGAGGCAGGTAGCCGATCCATTGCCAGTAAACGCCGCGTCCCCAGCGCTCGGTCACGAAGGGCTGGGCGTAGCGGGATTCGAGCGCTAGCTTCAGAATGCGCGTGATCCGCTCGTTGTCCTCGAGATTCCCCACATGGATGCCGCGGCGGAAATCGAGATACTCGGGCCGGAATGCGAGGGCTGTCGCCGGGACCGGCCGCGTTGTGTGCGATTTCGAAGCCATGACCGGGAAGGAAACCGGAAAATCGAAACTGGAAACTAGAAACTGGAAACTAGAAATTAGAAAATAGAAACTGGGAACTCAGAAAACGCGCTTGCCCATTTCCAGTTTCTAGTTTCCATTTTCCATTTTCTAGTTTCTAAATTCTAGTTTCTGCTTTCTGCCTGCTGCTTACTGCCTACTGGCTTACGCGGCGCGGGAAGCGCTGGCGGGCCGTCTCGAGTGGAAGCCGCTGACCAGCACCTTGGAGATCTCGTCGCGCTGGATCTGGTTGGTGCCTTCGTAGATCTGCGTGATCTTGGCGTCGCGCATGTACTTCTCAACCGGGTAGTCGTGCATGTAGCCGTAGCCGCCAAAGACCTGCACCGCGTCCACGGTGACTTCCATGGCGACGTCAGAGGCGAAGCACTTGGACATGGCGGAGTAGAGCGTGGGCCGCTCCTTGGGTCGCGTGTCGATGTAGCGCGCCGTAGCATAGACGAGCGCGCGCGCCGCTTCAATCTTCATCGCCATATCGGCCAGCAGGAAGCGCAGTCCCTGGAAGGAGCCAATGGGCGCGTCAAACTGCTTGCGGGTGCAGGCGTACTCGAGCGCCAAATCGAAAGCCCCTTGCGCAATGCCCACCGCCTGAGCGCCTACCCCGGGACGGGAAGCGTCGAAGGTGCGCATGGATGTGATGAAGCCCGTGCCTTCGCGCCCCAGGCAATTCTCAACCGGCACGCAGCAGTCCTGGAAGACCAGTTCGCGCGTGGCGGAAGCGCGAATCCCCAGCTTGTCTTCCTTCTTGCCGAAGCTGAATCCCGGAGTGCCCTTCTCGACCACAATGCAGGAGGCGCCGCGGGGGCCCTTGGCGGGATTCGTGAGGGCGATCACAGAGTAGATTTCCGCTTCGCCGCCGTTGGTAATCCACTGTTTCGTGCCGTTCAGCACGTAGTGGTCGCCGTCGCGGATGGCGGTGGTGCGCACCGCAGCGGCGTCCGAACCGGCCTGGGGTTCAGTGAGCGCGAAGGCGACCAGGCGCTTGCCTGCGGCAATGTCCGGCAGCCATCGCTGCTTCTGTTCCTCGCTGCCGGAGAGGATGATCGGCAGTGCGCCGAGCGCCGTGCCGGCAAAACTGAGCGCGATGCCGCCACACGCCTTCGACAGTTCTTCGGTCACGATCACCATGTTCATGATCGGTGTTCCCTCGGTAATGCCCCCATATTTCTCCTCAACGAAAACGCGGAAGAGGTCCGTTTGCGCCAGCACCTTCACAACCGGCCACGGGAACTTGGCGTCGCGGTCATATTCCGCAGCTACCGGTTGGATTTCCTTTTCGGCAATCTCCCGGGCGAGATCTCGGATGGCCCTTTGATATTCAGTGAGTCCATAATCCATAAAGCTCCTTAGGAGGCAGAAGTCAGGAGTCAGAAGTCAGAATACAATTGAAACTAGAAACTGGAAATTAGAAACTGGAAACTGGAATGTAACCAGTTACCATTTTCTATTTTCTAATTTCTAATTCTTCAATTTCCAAGGGGTTTCTGCTTTCCACGCTCGCTAAATTGGAAACTGGAAATTAGAAACTGGAACGTAACCAGTTCCCATATTCTATTTTCCAGTTTCTAATTTCTAGTTTCTGCTTTTCACGCGACGCGTTCCAGGGGTGGCGGCGGCTGGGGCTGGGTTTCGACAGCGCCGCCCCACAAGGATGGCCTAACCAGCCACGCCTCGCCGCCGCGGAAGGCAAAGCGGCAGTAGTCATCAAGGTCCCCGGTCCGAAATGAACTAACATCAATCTCTCCTTCGAGCGAACCCGGCCTGGCCAGAACCTGCAACGCGTAAACTAGCGGCAAAACGCTCGCATTGACGTCACGTAGGGTGACCTCGATCCGATCGATGCGGGCGACAATTTCAAAATCTCCCTCGGAATAGAGTCCAGCCGTACGCTCCAGAAGTTCGCGGATGTCATCCGCCGCGGTGGGAATCCCCCCAAAACTGAACTTGCCATTCAGCCGCTGATAGGGCTCCGGAACAACCGAGACAGGCTGGCTGCGGTATTGTTCCCAACTCGCATGCCTATAATCAGGTCGAGCCCAGGCAATCGCTAAGAAACCACCTTTCCAGACCTTGAGCCTGACGTGCTGTGCTTTGACTTCATCCTGGTAGTAGAGGGTGCCGCCGGGAACCTGGGCACGTTCGTCATCCGAGACCTCGCTAAGGAACTCAATCAGTTCCCCCGCAATCTCCGGAAGCGCAGGGCGGTCGTCAGGCTGGACATGGCAAACCTCCAGCGACACCGACTCAGGAACAAACTCCAGCCATGCCGCTTCAACATGTTCAAGCTTTTGCTGGGTTTCCTTGCTGAGGGTCCCTAGCTCCACCTGCCCCGAACAGCCCAAATGAGTGCGCATTTTCTCACTCCCTTCCCCGATTCGTACAGACAAAGTGTCCGTAGTGCCGGTCCCAGACTGACAGATAGGCATTTTTGGGGCCGAAGGGACTAATGGTCTGCCGCAGAAAGATTTTGCCACAGGTGGAATCAAATACATAGCGACTTGTTTGCATCGGCGCGGCGTTAAGTTATCCTGAATCCTGCGTCATTTGGAGCAAGTTTCACACTTCAGGCTCCCCGGCGGGGAAACAGTCAAGTCGAGTATCTGCTCCACTTGCAATTTCCAAAGGAGAGAAAATGAGCAGAACCCTTCAGTTTTTGACCTTAGCCGTTGCACCTTCATTTGCCCTCGCCGCGTCTGCGGGCGCGGGCCAGTCCGCGGCACAGCCCGTCACGATTGAGTATTACTACCGGCTGGCACCCGGTGGGAGCTCAGAGTGGCTGGCGCTCTACAAGAAAAACCACAATCCCCTTCTCAAGGAATTAATGAAAGAAGGATTGCTCAAGAGCGAGAAGCTTTACACCCGGCGTTTCCATGCCGAAAGCCCCGCCTGGGATTACAAAATAGTGATGATTTGGCGCGACTGGGCGGCCCTCGAAGAAGCGCGCAACCGCGAACCGGAAATTCTCAAGTCCCTCTATCCCAACAAGGAAGATCATGACGAGCAGGAAAAACGCCGCTGGGAATTGACCGTCTCCCATTGGGACGACGTGCTGAGCGATGTTTCTTTGGACTGAGGAGTTGGGCGATTGAGTGATCGACTGATACCGCGACCAATGTGGCCACTCTGGTGCTGTGCAGCCCAAGACCGTCGGGGAGGGTAAGATTGCCGTATTGACATACGGCACTTAATACGGCATCATGTTGATATGGCTAAAGCGCGAATGAGGAAACTAACGATTCTCATCCCCGAAGACCTACTCCGGCGGGCCCAGAAGACGACCCAGACCGGCGTCACCCCGACCGTCCGCAGAGGTTTGCAAATTCTAGCGGCCCAAGAGGCTTACCAAGCTCTGCGGAAAATGCGAGGCAAGGTGAAGTTCGGTCTCACTTGGCAAGAAATGCGAGGCGACGAGTGACCTGCGCCGACACGAGTTCCCTCGTCGCCTACGTCCAGGGGGAACAAGGATCAGACGTTGACCTCGTGGACCGAGCCTTGGCTGACTGCTCTCTAGTCCTTGCTCCGGTCTCCGTTACAGAATTGCTAAGCGATCCCCTGCTCATTCCTGCCCTGGAGAAATTTATCCTTGGGATACAGCAGCTCGAAATCAAGGCCGGATATTGGGAGCGGGCCGGAAAGCTCCGGGCAAAGTTGATGCGGCGTCGCTATCCCCCAAAGATTGCGGACACGCTTATAGCCCAGAGTTGCCTCGACTACCAGGTTCCACTGATCACCAGGGACCGCGACTTTTCAGCTTTCCAGGAACTCGCGGGACTTCGGTTGCTTTGATCCAGCACGCACTGCCCCTCAGCACAACACCAGCTCTACTTCTTGCGCGGAGGTTGCGAGGGCCGCATCTCAATGCGGCTGGCAAGTGTTGTCAGGGGATACGTGTAAAGGTCAACTACCGCCTTGGCGATGTCCTCGCCGGAAAGCTTCCAACTTTGGAGGGACCTGCTGCCCGGCGCTCCCCCGAAGTCCGTATCCACGCTTCCGGGCATGATGTAGCTTACGCGGATGCCGTCGTAGCGCACGTCCTGCATCATGGCCTCGCTGAACCCATTCAGCCCAAATTTGGAAGCGTTGTAGGCGCTCCCACCGGGGAAAGGATTCACGCCGGCAAGACTGGAAATATTGAAGATGTATCCGCCCCCTCGCTGGCGCATTATGGGGATGGCCTCGCGGCAGCAGTAGAACGCACCCGACAAGTTGGTGTGAATCGTGGCATCCCACTCCGCCGGGGTAAGCTGGTCCACGGGCTTCATGATTCCGATTCCCGCGTTGTTCACAAGGAGGTCGATCCCTCCGAAATGCTCGGCGGCAGTGTGAATCAGCTTGCGGCAGTCCTCATACCGGCCCACATCCGCCGTCATGCCTTCGACCCGGCCGTCACCCTGCTTGCGCAGTTCTTCGAGCGACTGCTTTAGAATTCTCGCATCGCGCGCGCAGAGGTAGACCTTTGCGCCTTCTTTAAGAAGCCTTTCGGCGATGCTATAACCGATTCCGCGCGATGCGCCGGTGACCACGGCAACTTTTTCCTTCAGCTCGTTTGTCATCAGAAATCCTCCCCCTCTGGATGTAGAACTAACAGATTAAACCGCACGGAGGGCTGGAGGCAACCGCATGATCCGAGGGTAGCGCAGAGTCTCGTTTTTCAGAGACTCTGCGGCTTGTCCGTGTGCAATCGGGCGTTTAATTCGGCTTCATGTCCCGCTCGCCCCGCCCGGTATTATCCGACCGACTCTGCTTCATCACCTGCCGGCTCATGAACGAGCGGCAATTTGGAGGCAAAGCCGCAGAGTCTCTGAAAAACGAGACTCTGCGCTACCGGCTCGAACTTGCGATTCCGGGTTGGAATCAATTTGGTAGACGTCTTGGAAGCAATCCAGAGCAGAATCACGAAGGCGGGAGCAACAAACGGGAAAATCCCGTAGAGCGTGTCGCTCGCGGTCACGCTCCGGCAGGGACAGTCTCCGGAACGCGCCCGAAACGGCGATGGCGGGAACGGAACTCGCGGACTGCGGCCTCAAGGTCGGCGGCTTCAAAGTCCGGCCACATCCGGTCCGTGAAGACGAGTTCCGAGTAAGCGCACTCCCACAACATGAAGTCGCTCAAGCGCTGCTCGCCGCCAGCGCGAATCAGAAGGTCAAGATCGGGGACCGGCGTCCCGTCGTGATTGACCCCGGCAAGCAAGCGCGTAAACTGGGCCGGCGTGGCTGCTTCGGAGTTGCCCAGCGATCGCGCGGCACAGAAAATGGCGTCGCGAGCCGAATAATCAATCGCCAGGCGCAGGTACAACTGCCGGCCCTCCTGCGTTGCGGCTTCGGCAGCTTCAATAGCGGCGACCAGCGCGGGCTCAAGTCGATCGCGCCGCCCGATAACGCTGGCCCTTATTCCCGCGTCCACCCACTCTGCGACCGATGAGCGCAGGAACTCTTCAAAAATGTCCATAAGTTCCCGGACTTCCGCCGAGGGACGTTGCCAGTTGTCCGAGGAAAAGGCGTGCAGCGTCAGGGTCCCGATCCTCAGGGCGGGAGCAGCCTGCACCGTGCGGCGCACCGCTTCCGCGCCCTCGTAGTGTCCCGCGCTGCGCGGCAGGCCTCGAGCGGCTGCCCAACGCCCGCTTCCGTCCATAATGATGGCCGCATGAATCGCGTGGCCAGTGTCGCCACCCGTATTGGCGACTGCACGCGGCGAGTCAAGTAAAGAGTAGCGGGCCAAGTGCTCAGGACCATCGGGCAACGGTGCCATCAACCTCTCCTGCCTTCCAAAGGACTTTACGATGCAAAGCAACCGAACAAAAAAATTTGGCCCGCCGATTACCGCGGGCGCATGGATTGGATCAACGCTTCCATGTGATTCAGGTAGCGCTCGAGCGCCCGCTGGCCTGTTATCGTGAGCCGGTACACGGTCTTGGGCAGCCGGCCTTCGAAATATTTCGCGCAGATGATGTACTCCGCTTCCTCCAGCTTGCGCGCGTGCACGCTCAAGTTGCCATCGGTTGTCTTCAGCAATTTCTTGAGCTCGTTGAAGCTGAGCGATTCGTTCACCGCCAGGGCGCTCACGATGCCGAGTCGAATGCGTTCGTGGATCAGGCGGTCCAGTTCGGACGGCGCGCCCAACGCCGCCTCACGACGCAATCGCTGCACATCCCGCGCCGGTCGCCTCGCGCCTGCCACACGGGCCGCGGCTCTTGAAACCTGTCTAGCCACCGTACCTCCTTGCAATAATCGTCCCGAAAACGATGTGAAGCCCGCCGAAACCCGCAGCCATGATCAAGTTTGCCCAGCCGGCGGGGCAGAACAGGGCGAGAATTCCCGCGAACATGAAGCACAGACCCATGATTGGGACGACCTTTACGGAAAACGCCCCTGCCGTCACCACCCCGGCCCCGTAAAGCAGGAGCCAAAGGCCGGGCAGCAGGTTAAATACACCTGCGTGGTAAATCACAATGCTGAGCACGGCAGCCGCCAGCATGGGGGGAGACAGGCCCAGTACAGCCTTCCGGCCAGGCCTTGAAAGCAGGGGCGTCTGCACCTTCCGCGCCTTCCAAAAAATAGCTGACGCGCCCACCGCAAAAGCGCACAGGGCTTCGAACCCCCACACCCCAACCCACCACTCCACTTGCGGGCGGAGCGAGGCAACCACGGCGGCGGCCAAGGCCGTGATCCCTATCGTCACTCCGCCCCAACCCGGGACGGCGGTGAACGAAGCCGCGCTTTCCATGGTCTCGCGGATGAACCGCAGATCGTCAATGGCGTGCGTTGACATGGGCACTGGCCTGGAACGTCGTGCGCGAACTGGACCCGAACATGCCATGCAAGAGTTTATACAAGACGTTCAAACTCATGTCAAGTACTTTATGATGCAAAGTTAATGGCTTAAACCCCAACGGGGCATTACTCAAAGCTGGAAAATATCATGCTTGACAGCATCCATTTCTGTGCTAATGTGTAAGAGAAGGTGTTACCAGGTAGCACCGAATTTCCATGAGAACGCGCCAAACTATGACGATTTCACTCCCACCCGAAATGGCGGAGCAGGTTGAGAGCGCCATGAAAGCGGAGCATCGGACGCGCTCCGAACTCGTCCGCGAAGCGCTCCGCACCTACATCTCAATTCGCTTGCTCCCCCAAGAGAGCCCCACGTCTTCCGAGCTTCGTGCCATTCGCCGCGGTGAGGCCGCGTACCGGCGGGGAGATTACATAACCCTCGATGAATATTTCCGCGAGTTGGACCGTCGTCCTCGCCGGGCCCGCAAGAAGGGCTCTTAAACGCATTGCCGCTCACGATCGGGAGCGCATTCATGCGGCATTGGCGGGAATAGCAGTAGATCCTTTTCGAGGCGACATCAAATACCTTAAGGGGCAGAAGGACACGCTCCGTCGCCGCGTTGGCGACTGGCGAATCTTCTTCCGGCTCGTGCAGCAACGGAAGCACGTTCTCGTCTCAGCCATCGAGCGCCGAACCTCCACAACCTACTGACAATTAAAAGGGCCTTCATCTACGACGTTCAGTAGATACTGAACTTCATCTGCCGGAAACGGGAAATCGAGCCGGCGGCGGAAGGTGGGTTGCCCAAAAATGCGAAGGGGACTTCTCGCGAAGCCCCCAAGCCATAATTCTCTAGCGCGGGCTCCCGAGTGCGGGCACGGCTCTCTTTTTGAGGTGCTGGTCAAAGAAATCAGAAGCCGTATGATAGGCCGCCAGCCACGTGCGCTGCCGCAAGAAATCGTGAATCTCGTCCGGAAAGACGAGTTGTTGGAATTCCACACCCTGTTTCCGCAACGCCTCCACGAGGCGGACCATCTCCGTGAAGGGAACGTTGCGGTCATCATCCCCCTGGACCAGCAACACCGGCGAGCGCCACGTCTTGACGGAGGCCAGCGGCGAGGACTCCCACGCCAGTCGCGCCGCCTCAGGTCGTGCGGCGGGATCGTAGGAAGGAATCCAGTTCTGGTGTTGGAGGTTCCAGTCATGCACGCCGTGGAGATCCACGCCACAGGCGAACAGCTCGGAGGCTCGGGCCAAGCCGAGGGCCGTCAAATACCCGCCGTAAGAACCGCCCCACAGGCCAATGTGATTCTGATCCACGTCGGGCCGCGTGCGCAGGTAGAGGCCGGCGCCCTCGACATCGTTAAACTCGCTCGCCCCGCTGGCCCCGTAGTCGGGCGCCTCGCGAAAGTCCAGCCCATAGCCGATGCCGCTGCGGTAGTTAACCGATAGCACCACGTAACCGCGGCTGGCGAGATACTGGTTGAAGGCATAGGCGTTGTGATAGTAGCCCATGTAATGCCAGCCCAGCAGCATCTGGCGCCGCGAACCGCCGTGAAAGAATACTACGGCCGGGTGCCGCTGCCCGGAGGCCTCCTCCTTAGGCAGAAAAAGCTGCGCGTGGATGAGCAGCCCGTCAGCGGCGGGAAAAATCACTTGCTGCGGGGTGACGAGATCAGCGGCGGGAAAGTCGGCGGGAAGCGTTTCGGGAGCAAGGTCGCGAATTCCGCCCGCGTTAGCCAGAATTGCAGGCCGAGCCGGGCGCTGGGCGTCGGAATGGAGCAGGGCAACAGTGGCGCCGTCGCTCATCATCACCGGCGACCACTCTATGCCTTCACCCCTGGTCAGCGGAGTGGCGTTGTCACCCGTGACCGGCTCGCGCCACAGGTGGCGGCGGTCGATGTCATCCTGGTTCGAGGCGAAAATCAACTGGCGGCGATCGGGACTGAGGGAAACGAACTCCACTTCGAAATCACCGGGCGTGAGGAGCTTTGCCGTGCCGCCCGCAACGGGAACAGCATAAAGATGAGTCCAGCCGTCGCGCTCCCAGGGAAACACCAGGTTATCGCCGGCGCCCCAGAAGATCTGATGCTCGGCCACAATCTCGCGAAAGACGCTGCCGCGGCCCGCGTCGGCGCGCCAAACTTCGTGACCCTGGCCGGTGGCAGCGTCGGCCACGCGGATCGACCACGGCGGGCCGGTGCGTTTCGGCCCGAAAATAAGGTCGTCGCGTGAAGCAGGAAGGCGCAGGAAGGCAACGTGCCTACTATCCGGTGACCAGACAGGCTCGGAATCCTGGTCAACGCTCGGATCGAGATACAGCAGGCTCTTCCCCCCCACGTCATACACCCCCACGAAGCTGTGTTCGCCACGGCGGCTCACGAAAGCGAGGCTCGAACCATCGGGCGACCAACGGAGCGAACTGCCTTTGCCCTTGTCGTGGATCAATTGTTCGGGCTTGGCGCCTTCGGCCAGCTTGACCAGCCACACTTGGTCTTTGAAAATGTAGGCAACACTGTCACCCTTGGGAGAAACCGCCGGAGAATGGCCCTCGGCGAGCTTGCGCGGCGCCCCGCCCTCGAATGAGACAACCCAGATGTCCTGTTCGACACCCTCGGCTGCGCTCGCCGGGTTAGGGTAAGCGCCGCCGGTCTCGAAGTCGCCCCCGCGAACGTAGAGTATCGCCCGGCCGTCGGGGGTCCAGGTGAGCTCTCCGATCTCCTGGCCGTCGTCTTGGGTGTACCGGGTGAGCTGCCGTGACTGGTAGCCTCCGCCGCCACCGGGCTCGGCCACCCAGATGTTGCGAACACCGCGCGCATCGAACACCCAAGCCACCCTACCCCCCGAAGGCGAAGCCACGAGCTCGGTTGGGAAGGGCGAGCTCATCACCTGCTCGAGCCTGAAGGAGCCTCGCGCGGCAGGGATGCCCCCGAGCACGAAAAGCATAAGGGCAGCGGTCTGCAATCTTCTACCAGAGAGTATGAACACGATTATTCCTCCTTGTGCGGCGTGCGTGGCCGCGTGGCCCAAATGCTACTGGACCTCGGCGGGAAAGTAAATGGTGGCGGCATCCGGGCGCCGGCGGCCGCTTCGCTGTCCACGTGAAAACGCTTGCGGCGCGCGGACTCGTCGCGCACATGGGCGCCGCAAATGCGTGTGGTTTGGTATACTGCGGTGGTGGTTTCATTGTTGGGCGGGGGGGGCTGCTTTGCGGGATTCCCACAGCTCCACCCGCCGCGTCGAAAGGGGTCTTTGTCGTGCCTTCAGTTCGCCTGACCACGATGGTCAAAGCGGCGGGTTGAGCGGCCAAGTTGAGTCCAAGTATTTTGGACTGCGTGCTGGCCAAGCTGCCGAAACAATCCGATCCAAATGTCCTGGTGGGCTTCGACACCAATGACGACGCGGGGGTGTATCAACTCGCGCCCGACTTGGCGCTGGTGCAGACCGTGGATTTCTTTACGCCCATTGTGGACGATCCCTACATCTTCGGCCAAATCGCAGCGGCCAATGCGCTGAGCGACGTTTACGCCATGGGCGGCCGACCCGTCTCCGCGCTCTCCATCGTGGGATTCCCCAACAGAGAAGAGGGCATCGAGATACTGGAGAGAATCCTGCAAGGCGGGCACGCCAAAATGCAAGAGGCTGGCTGCGCGGTGATCGGCGGCCATTCGATCGGGGACGAGGAGATCAAGTTCGGTTATGCGGTGACCGGCCTCGTCAACCCGCAGCGAATTCTCACCAATTGTGCGGCGCGGCCGGGCGACCAACTGATCTTGACCAAACGCCTGGGCACCGGAATCATCAGCACGGCGCTGAAGCAAGGACAGGCCAGCATGGCGGCGGTGAATGCGGCAAGCGAATCCATGTGCGCGCTGAATCGCGCCGCAAGCGAAGTTGCCCTGCAATTCGACGTACATTCGGCCACCGATATCACTGGCTTCGGCTTGCTGGGCCACGCCCGGGAGATGGCCGTGGGAAGCAAGGTGAGCCTGGTGATTGACTCCACTAAGGTCGAATTCCTGCCGGGGGCGGTGGAGTATTCGCGGGGTGGTTTTCTGCCCGGCGGCCTAAAAAGGAATATGGACTTCATCGGAAGTTGCGTCGAGTTCGCGAGCAGCGTTCCGGAAGAGGTCAGGAACCTGCTGTTCGACCCCCAGACCTCGGGAGGATTACTGTTTTCCGTGGCTGCCCAAGACTCTCCTAAGCTCGTCGCGGCCCTCCGGGCTCTGCCAATCCCCGCGCAAGCTATTGGCGAAGTCATCGAAAAGACACATCCGCTCATTCAGGCCCGGTAGCCTGACAAAGGAAACGATGTGGCATGATGAAGCTGGACCAAGCCGAAACGCCAGAGCAGGTCGAGGAGGTAAGGCGACTGCTGCGCGAGTACGAAGCTTCCCTCGGAGTCAGCCTATGCTTTCAGAGTTTTGAGAGGGAGTTGGCAGAGCTTCCAGGAGATTACGCGCCGCCCGGGGGGAGATTGTGGATGGCGCTCGACGCAGACGAAGCCGTCGGCTGCGTAGCTCTGAGGAGACTCGATGATGAGAGCTGCGAAATGAAGCGGCTTTATTTGCGGCCGGGGTTTCGAGGAAGAGGCGCAGGGAGACTGCTGGCCGTGGCCATCATCGGCGAAGCGCGGAAGATCGGCTACAAAAAGATGCGATTGGATACGCTTGCCGAGATGCGCGAGGCCAGGACGCTCTATGAATCACTGGGCTTCAAGCGTATTGAGCCCTATTATCACAATCCAATGCAGGGCGCGATTTTTATGGAATTGGAACTTTAGCTGGAACCGTACCGGAAATGGCCCTTTGGGCAACGTTGCGCCCTTCTGAGACACGGGTTAAGATGGCTGCCATGAAGAAGCAAATACCAAGTCAATTGATCCTCGCCGTTTCAATCCTGATCATCGGCGGCGGTCTGGCAGGGGGCGAATACCTGCTGGTGAAGTGGTATCCAGGCCACCAGCAGCGGGTCCGCGAGGAAACCCTGAAGCAGCGCCCCTACCACAACGATTCGCTCGGAATTGATATTCAAATCGCGGAAGGACTCTACGGGAACACCGAGACTTTCCCGGGCGGGGTGAAGATGAGTCGCTCCAAGTTTTGGAGCATTGGCCCTTCGCTCTCCATCACTTCACAGCCCAACCCCGACGAGACATGGGAGTTTTCTCCAGAGGTTCTGGCGAAATGGGAGTCAAGGGGCGTGGTCGAAGACCTTCCGCTCTATCATCTCGAGCATACGAAGATTAACAATCGTGACGCGATGCTGATTCGTCAGTTCAGGGGCCGCTTCATGCTCTTGACTGCGAGAATCATCTCCCGAGACCGGATCATCGAGGCCAATTGCTCCCCCGGAGCGGAAGATGAGGTTCTCTACATGGAGGCGTGTGACGAGACGTTGCACACAATAAAAGTGGCCGGGGCTGAGCCGCCTCCCCCCTCTACACCCGGAGTTGTCGAGCTCTCACCGGCTGCAACGGTCAAGTGATACGCTTGGCATTGCTTTCTGACCCAGGTACCGCCTGCTGTCTACGGAGAGCAAGCATGGAAAAGTGGGAAATTGTGGAAGGCAGCCTCGCTTCCGCGCGAGGCTTTCGTGGGGCGGCTATAGCGGCAGGAATCAAGAAGACGCGGGGCGAGCTTGACTTGGCGTTGATCCTCTGCGACGCGCCCGCCGCCACGGCAGCCGGCCTGTTTACCACCAACCTGGTGCTGGCGGCGCCGGTCCTCCTCTCACGGCAGAACCTTGCGGAAAGCCACGGGCGCTGCCGCGCGGTGCTGGTGAACTCCGGCAATGCCAACGCCTGCACGGGCCGCAAGGGCATGCACACGGCGCGGGAGAGCGCGCGCGCGGCGGCCAAGCTGTTGAGTCTCCAACCCGCGCAGGTCCTGCTGGCCTCCACGGGCGTCATCGGGGCACCGCTCGAGCTCGGCTTGGTCACGAACCAACTTCCCTCCCTCGTCGAGAGCCTTTCCATTGAGAACGCCTCGGCGGTCGCGCGCGCCATCATGACCACCGACACGTTCCCCAAGTCGTGCGTCGTCCGCTCGGAGGTAGGCGGAAAACCCGTGTACCTGGCGGGAGTCGCCAAGGGCGCCGGGATGATCCATCCGCGCATGGCCACCCTGCTTTCATTTCTGACCACGGATGCGCTCATTGGCCCGCGCACACTCCAGAACTTGCTGCGGGCGGCCGTGCAGGTCTCTTTCAATCGCATCACCGTGGATGGAGATACATCCACGAATGATACCGTGGTGGCATTGGCAAGCGGCGCCTCCGCCGTCGGCGTGCGCCCCGGCAATACAAGCTGGGCGTGGTTCCTTGAGGGACTTACGCAACTCTGCCAGACCCTGGCCAAGATGATAGCCAGGGACGGAGAGGGCGCAAAGAAACTGGTAATCGTCGAGGTGCAAGGGGCCAGAAAACCTTCCGACGCGGAACGGATCGCGCGCGCCATCGCGAACTCACCGCTGGTCAAAACCGCCATCGCCGGAAGCGATCCCAACTGGGGCCGCATCATTTGCGCGGC
>Ga0116110_1000250_pt1 | contig 34826 bp, 27 predicted proteins | sample June2015DPH_8_50_FD_89719 | JGI IMG/M metagenome (GOLD analysis project Ga0116110, IMG submission 89719) | Peatland microbial communities from SPRUCE experiment site at the Marcell Experimental Forest, Minnesota, USA - June2015DPH_8_40 | ecosystem: Environmental > Terrestrial > Soil > Wetlands >...
CTGCGCCCCATAAGCGCTCAAATAAGGATGAGCAATTGCCGCTGGGAAGACCGTCATTCCGGCGTCTTCTGCCGACAAAAGAGCCGGAATCCAAAACCTCTTATTTCTGTTGTAATATCAATATGTAATGGCACTGGACCCCGGCCTGCGCCGGGGTGACGATGATATGCAAGCAGGCTTTTAATAAATTCAATGAGTTACCTGCTTATTTAAGCGCTTATGGAACTGCGCCCCCTACACCGACTCCGCTTGGCGGGACCTCGATATCTATGTGGCGTTGCGGCGGGGGCTGTGCCGCCCGCCTCGCGGAGCGTCGAGATATCGGCTGGCAGCCCTGCTGCCCTTATCGCGATGTGTCCCGGGTCTCCAAACCGTAGTATTTTCGGTAGAGTATCCGTTCATCGCGTCCGAGCGCCGCGAGGAGAAAGATTGAATGGTTAAGGAGCGAAGCTTTGAGAATCCCCTTGCGCAGGTATCTGTCAGAGGAAGAATAGACCGGGACCGGGAGGATTGAAATGGAGCCCCCGCCCTGCCCCGTTTTTCGAAATTTGCCTGCCAGGTCCACATCTTCCATCAGGTAGCTGCGCGCGAAACCGCCTACCCTTTCAAACGCCTCCCTTCTGCAAAAAAGGCCCTGATCGCCGTAAGGAAGCTTAAACAAGGCAGTTCTTAGATTGGCCCATGAGGCGATCAGCCCAAGCGCCCGGTTCGACGGTAAAAAGCGCAGCTTGAAGCAGCCGAGCGCTGCATGGTAATCCCGGCAGGCCCTGCGGATCAGATAGGCAAATTCCGGAGGGGGGATCGAATCATCGTGTAAGAAAAATAGGATTGTTCCCCTGGAAAGAATCGCTCCGGCGTTTTGCTGCAAACCGCGTCCCTTCGGGGATCTAACAACCGCGAGCGACGGCGATATTCGCCGCAGGGAGACTTTATCAAACGCGCCCCCCTGCACGACAACAATTTCGTCTCCCGGCCAGAGCGAACTCTCCAGGTAGAGCAGCAGAGGCGAGAGTTTGTGTGCTTCGGCTAAAGTGGGAATGATTATCGACACGGAGCCGGCGAACAGGAAATCACTGCCCATCCGGTCCCAATCCCTCTTGCAGTCGACATCGTGTCTTTCGGCAGCCAGGTGAATGCGAAACCCGCCGGCTTCAAGCTCTCGTGCAGTTCTGGAAAAGACTTCGCCGGTTCCCCACGTGTTAAAATGCAAAGGAGCGCCAATCGGACGATCTGTCCCGATAAGATAGAAACCGCCGTCGGCAGCCGGACCCAGCACAGCGGCTTTTTCTCCAATATTCCGGAACGCCCCCTCTATATCCGTCGCTTCGATGTCCGCCAGATCGGTCCCGATGAGAACAGCCTTATTGGCGCCGGTTGCGAATGCGGCCCGAAGTGCGTTCGCCATTCGCTCACCGAGGTGTTCACCTTGCTGAGGACAGAACTCCCACGGACCGCGGAATTTGTTTTTTAATTTCTCAACGGGGTCCTGCGGCGTGTAAAAGAGAACCACTCGAGTTTCAGGCGCCCAGCGCTTGAAATCGCCGGCTACGCCCAACGTCCTCCTGATGAGCTTCTCATAAACCTCGGCGGCCCTTTCAGACCCGATCTCCTCTGACAGCCGTCTTTTCACCTTGCCGGCGTCAGGATATCTCAAAAAGATCAACAGCGCGTTGTGCGGCGATTTCATAAATTCCGGAGCCCCTCGGTCCAAGCCTTTAGCTTCAATACGACAAGATTATAGCAGTGCTTATTCGTTTCTGCCAAACGGCAACCAGAGCGAATGACCGAATTACATAATTCTTCTTTAATGGTTGACCAGCCATTCGGTATGACATATTATCATACCGGAGGTACACAATGGCTTCAGCAAAGATAGCAATCACAATGGATGAGAGTACACTGAATCGGCTTGATCGGCTGGTTAAAGACCGGGTGTTCCCCAATCGAAGTAAAGCCATTCAGGACGCAGTAGAAGAAAAACTGGAGAAACTTGAACGAACCCGCCTTGCCAGGGAGTGTGCACAGCTTGACCCCATCATGGAAAAAGCCATGGCCGAGGAGGGTATGAGTGAGGAGCTGGAACTGTGGCCGCCAGAATATTGAGGGGAGAGATTCGCTGGGCCAACCTGAACCCAGTGAAGGGCAAGGAACAATCCGGCCTGCGCCCTGTGTTAATTCTCAGCCAGGATGTTTTCAATGAACGCTCAGGAACAGTGATCGCCATGGCCATCTCCAGTCAGTCACAGCGTGCCGGATTCCCTCTGACTCTTGAACTCGACCACAATGACCTGCCTAAACGCTCATGGGTGAAAATCAGCCAAATTCGCACACTCTCGACAGAGCGAATCGGCAGAAAGATAGGCAGAGTTTTGCCGGAAGAATTGGCCCAAATTATTGAAGGCTTGAATGAGATCATTGGGGGATGAAGCGGGAAGCAGGAAGCAAGGAGCAGGAAGCAGTGAGAAATCAAATTACTGAATTCCTCAATTCCTCAATTGGCAATTCCTCAATCCCTAAATCCCTAAAAGCGATAAGCCCTGAGATGGCGATAAGGCTGTCCATTGCTTTTGACACCACCCCTGAGAGCTGGCTAAATCAGCAGGTGCAGTACGGAAGACCGAGTACGGAAGACGGAGGACGGAAACCTGCCCTGCCGCCTCAGGCCTCTGCCAGGTGAATGAGTGAACTGGAAATCGCACCCCGACAGAAGATGCATTCCAGACTCGGTGTGGATCTCTTGCATCGGGGAATCACGGCCTGCCCAGGATGGCAATTTTGGCGGCAAAAACGAGGGATTAAGCTCTGGGAATGCCCCTCTACGGAACACTTGCTCTTGAAGATGAATCACTCATCTTGATCCGACCCCTTGGAACCGGTCCAACAAGGTCAGGCGGTTCGATGGCGTCACACTTGCACGTCCCAGCAAAGGAGGGCTGCATACGATGGAAAGAAGGATCCATTACGGATGGGTTGTGATATTCACCGGGCTTCTGATTACCATTGGAGCACACGGATTTGGGAGAATGTCCTACACGCTCATTCTTCCCGCGATGAAAGACGGGCTGCATTTCAACTATACTGAGCTCGGGCTGTTGGGTACGGGTAATTTTGTGGGTTATCTGATCATGGCCATTGTGGGGGGCTTTCTCGCTGCGCGTATCGGAACTCGTATCGTAATTGCTCTGGCACTGGTGCTCATGGGTATCACCATGGTGCTAACCGGCTTGGCCGAGACATTTTCCTTCGCTTTTTCCATGAGATTGCTCACCGGCCTGGGCAATGGTGCAGCGTACGTTCCCGCCATGGCTCTCGGCTCCGCCTGGTTCGCGGTAGAGCGCAGAGGCTTTGCCACCGGTATCGTCGCAGCGGGTGTAGGTGGCGGCACGATGATTTCCGGACTTATAGTTCCTGTTATTCTAAAAGCATATGGCGCCGAGGGATGGCGGTTTGCGTGGTGCTATTTGGGCGGTGCAGTGGTGGTCATCGCCGGAATAGCGGCACTGTTAATACGGAGCAGGCCGGAAGAGATGGGCTTGCACCCGGTAGGCGCAGCCCCCGGTTCTGTGCCCGGCACCACTTCCGGCCGGCCGGTTGGTGCTCTGGAATGGGGCAAGGTCTACACCACGGGCCTGGTTTGGTACTTGGGCATGGTGTACTTCATGTACGGCCTTTCCTACATCATCTACATGACCTTTTTCGCGGCATACCTGGTTAAAGAAGCGGGCCTGACGCAAGGGGAAGCCGGCCGCATGTGGGCTATGGTGGGAGGCTTGAGCATTTTCTGCGGTGTGATCTGGGGAGGTCTGTCAGACAAGCTGGGAAGAGCAAAAGGAGCGTCTCTTGCCTACTTCGTGCTCGGAATCTCCTACGCAATCCTGGCGCTCGCTCCTACTCGGGCAGGGTACTACGTTTCGTCTGTCGTCTTCGGGATTACAGCCTGGAGTGTTCCGGTTATTATGGCAGCCGCGGCGGGTGATTACGTGGGCCCACGGCTCGCGCCCGCGGGTCTCGGGTTCATCACCCTCTTCTTTGGTCTCGGTCAGGCTTTTGGGCCCAGCCTAGCCGGATATCTGGCTGACTTGACGCACTCGTTCACCGGTCCGTTCCTCCTGGCTTGTGGTATTTCCTTTGCAGGAGCGGCGCTGTCTCTAGGTTTGAAGCGCGTGACGCCGGAGAGCTGATTCGCGGTCCGCCGCCTTTGAGGCACTCAACAAGTCCCTTTCTCCGGACCATGGCTAGGCATTGACCGCCTCACGGTTTGATTTCGCATACATAGTGACGGAATACGGTATAGCATTTCTCAGAGGCAAAAACATGCGCCAGAGGCCCCCTGATCACTTTTCGATGTAGATAGCACCTGTTAAAAACAACTCTGCTCGCCATTAAGAAGTGAGGCGCCAAAATCTTCGCCGTTTCCGAATCATTTGTTTACCGAATCGCCGCAAACTGGACTTTTTCGAAATTGGCAAGATGGGTTGAGATTTTAACATTTTTTTAAAGACCCCATTCGTAACAGATTATATGCATAGACTCGATCGTCAGGCGGCTTGTAAAGGTTGGCGCGAAAGTGGTGTAGGGTAAGAATTGTGCGCACCTACCATGCCAGGAAGTGTAATGTCTATATTGCGTCGGCTTTACACTGGCCCGTTACTATCGCATCATTTTCGCCTGAGCGCCATTGAATACACTGGGGTGGGGAAACGAGACCATCAACTGCGGGGACAGAGGTGTGTCTGAAATTGCAAAAATCATTCGCATTGTCATGTCCTTGAATATTCGATTGGTAAAACATATAATTCTACGAGCCTTGGGATTGTTCCAGAATGGTTTTTTGCCGGAATCCGATCCGCAAAATGCGGTTCGGCATCTGTTGACAGCTAGGTTGAGGCATTATTCAGGTTAATAATCCCGACCCGTTCTCCCCGCACCGGGGATTTCCACGTCTGCGATTCGAAGCTCGGTTCTCCATGCTCCCTCATCAGGTTCAGGTATTCGGGCGCGCATTGACTGGGCCATTCTGTCGTTCGCTTAGGTAAACAGGGGAAAAATTTTGTTGAGGCATCAGATTTCGATAAAGGGAAGTGCATGAGACATAGATGGCGTTTTTTTGTGATTTTGTGTTCTCTCGCCCTGGCTGCATGCGCCAGCACGGCTAAGCAAACTGAACGGGGTCTCCCCCTCGCACATGCCGGTTTTGATGAAGGTAAAGCAGCTTATGACAAAGGTGACTATGTCAATGCTTATAAAGAGTTCAAGCTCTTGGCGGACCAGGGGGATGCTAAGGCGGAATATTGGCTGGGATTTATGTACGCCAACGGGAAAGGCGTAGCGAGGAACTATGCCGAAGCGGTGAAGTGGTACAGCAAAGCGGCAGAGCAAGGAGATGCCAGGGCGCAAGATAATCTGGGAGGGATGTACGCCAACGGAAAAGGCGTAGCGAGGAACTATGCCGAAGCGGTGAAGTGGTACCGCAAGGCGGCAGAGCAAGGAGATGCCAGGGCGCAAGATAATCTGGGAGGGATGTACGCCAACGGGAAAGGCGTAGCGCAGGATTATGCCGAAGCGGTCAAGTGGTACCGCAAAGCGGCAGAGCAGGGAGATGCTAAGGCGCAATTTGGTCTGGGGTGGATGTACCATGATGGCATGGGTGTACCGCAGGACTACGCTCAAGCCATGAAATGGTATCGTAAGGCTGCAGAGCAGGGAGATAAGTTCGCGCAATCGCTTCTGGGACTGATGTACGAAAATGGCGACGGCGTGTCCAAAGACTATGCAGAGGCATTGAAGTGGACCCGCAAGGCAGCAGAGCAAGGAGAGCCTGGGGCAGAATACATTTTGGGAATGATGTATGCCAATGGCGAAGGAGTATCGCGGGACGATGCGGAGGCGGTGAAGTGGTTCCGCAAAGCGGCAGAGCAGGGGCAGGCCGGAGCACAAGTGAAAATGGGATTACTGTACCAGGCAGGCCAGGGCGTGCCGCAGGACTTCACACTGGCGCACATGTGGCTTAATTTGGCGGCGGCACAAGGCGATTCTGATGCCCAAAAGCGTAGAGACGAACTCACAGAGAAAATGACTCCCGCCCAAATCGCAGATGCGCAGCGCCTTGCGAGGGAATGGAAGCCGAAAGACCGCGATTAGGGCTTGCCCGACTTGTCTAACAGTCAAAAAGGTTTGCGCAGCGAGGTGAGATAGCCGGAGGCATTATGAGGGGTAAAGGCATTCTGCGGCTCTGGAAAGGATATTGTTACTCTCTGCAACGAGCCGCAAAAAGGGAATTTCGACTGAGAGTTCAATAACTCATTCATGACCTTCGCGTCGGTGACGGCTAATTTTGGTATCGAAAAGACCGGTTTAAGGCGGTCTTGATTCTCACAAGGCACTCCAGAGATGCTATAGTATCTCTACGTTGGCTCGAAAAGGGAAATTCACCTAACTAACTCTCCTATATGGCGTTCTGATGAGGGTTATCCTGGACCTATCAATATTTGGGTCATATCTGCATTTTCCCTCGCGGCGATAACGAACCCTTGGCCGGGTCCACAACCGTCATTGACGTGATCGGCTCTCTCAAGAACTTTCGCGGAGACCGCCTGGTCTCCGGGTCTTAGTGAAAGCAGGACTTACTGCGTATCCGCAGAACCGTCGCCATTCTTCAAATGGTTCATCCTCGCCATGAACTCGCTTGGCGGCAAGACTCCCGAAACCCGCAAATCGACCCTCTCCGCACCCCCGGGCTTTAGAAAAATGGCACAGGGTATCCCCAGAATATCATAACTGTGCGCCAGACTTTCTTTTGCATGATCTCCTCTTTGAGAGAAATCTACCCTAATCATGACAAAATCTTTTGCGGCGGCCTCGACGATCGAGCGCTCATGAAAGGTGATCCGGTCGATATGCCGGCACCCTGCACACCAGTCGGCGTAGAAATCAAGTATGATGGGTTTACCCGATTCTTTGGCTTGTTCCAGGACCTTCTCCGAATAGGGCGTCCATTTTACTCCCTCACTCGGCAAGGCATACCAGATAATCCCTCCTGCCAGGCAGATACAAACAATCCCGACACCCTTCCTTATCCATTTGAAGGCTGCGGACCCGGCCCCGGCCGGATCTATCCAACCCAGATGAACCCCGGCTGCCAGGGCGATGACCGCGAGCAGTCCCGTCCCGAGGATATCGGGCATTAAGGGAAAAATGAAATAACCGGCCGCTCCTATCATTACCCACCCCATGGCTTTGCGGACCCACAGCATCCAGTCGCCGGATTTGGGAAGCATGCTTAATCGGCCGGAAAGCAAGGCGAGAACAAAAAGCGGAGCCCCCATTCCAAGACTCAGGCTGAAAAAAATCCAAAAACCGAAAACAGGGTCCCTCGAATTGGCAACCATGACTAAAATCCCGACGACGAACGGCCCGATGCACGGTGCGGCGACTATGCCCAAAGTCAACCCCATGAAAAGGCTACCGAGGTAACCGGCGTAATTTCGAGCGGCAGCACCGGTTATCGATGCAGGCAGCCGTAATTCCCAGACGCCGAACATGCTCAGGGCAAAAAACAACATAACCAGGGCCACCAGCACAAGAGTTATGGGGTTTTCAAGCAGCGTTCCCAAAAGACGCCCGGAGAGCGCGGCGAAGACCCCCAGCATAGAGTTCGTTATCGCTATTCCCAGAATATAGAGCAGAGCATTGATCACAATGGCGCCGCGTCCCGGCTTCAGAACCATCGTCTCAGCGCTGAAGTAGGATATCGTAATGGGCACCAGCGGATAAACACATGGGGTAAGATTGAGGGCCATACCTCCAAAGAAAGCCGAGATAATCGCCCAGAACATGCTGGAGCCGGCGCCTGATAAGGCGGCCGGCGCGGCCCAGAGCGCCACCGGAAACAGGCAGAAACAAAGAATAAAAACCGGCAATGCGAATCGGTACGGTTTCATCAGCATCTCCCTGAATCCAAAAAATCTTATCGCGGGCGAAAGCTCCACGCTCCGCGAGGTTGGTTAATAATTCAAAGCCGCCTGGAGTCCAACTGTCCCCACGTTACACTCTTTTCAATTCCCGCTTTAACCACGCACACCATCTTATAACCACTTCTATAGCGCAGAAAAGTTAAAAAGCTACGCCAAAGTATTTTATCACAGCTATGGGAAAACCGGTATTGCCGCCTTGGTGCTTTGATAATGTGAGATGGCATGACCAGCGGATGTCCAACGGATCGTCTCCGGCGTTTTGAGCCTAAGGGGATGGGCGCCTCAGAGATTTGTTACGTACAGCGGCAGGATACACAGTTGTGGTCTTCGATGGCAGCGTATTCCTGGCGAGGCGCCGGAGTTGGGTTAACATCCGATCACCTGGAAGGGAATATTCGGATTATGCAGGATTGCTATGCAGAACTTCGAGAGCATATCAACCAAATCCGCAAAGGCCTCAGGTTTTGCCAGGAACGAGGAAGCCCCGGCCCCCTCGGCCAAGGCTATGTCCCGCTCCTCCCTGGATGTGGTGAGGATAAGTATGGGGATATTCTGCAGTCGGGGATCGGATTTGATTATTGCCAGCGCCTCACGGCCATCTATGCGCGGCATATTTAGATCGAGAAGGATCAGGTTGGGTCTGGGGTACTTTTCCAGGTCAGAAAAATCTCCCTCGTTGTAAAGATAATCCAGGAGTTCCCGCCCATCACCTACAAAGCGCAATTCATGGACAAGGTCCGTCTCCTTAAACGCTGATTCCACTAGAAGGCAATCGTCCTCATCATCATCGGCCATAAGGACAATTAGTGAAGGGTTTTCCTTTTCCATTAAGGTCCCTTTTCCTGCTCTATCGGGAGGGTCACAATGAAGGTTGTGCCTTGCTTGGGAACACTCATCACTGTGATCTCGCCACTATGCCGGTTCACGATCTTTTTGCAAATGGCAAGGCCCATGCCTGTTCCGCTGTAAGTGGTATTCTTGCCATGAAGCCGTTCAAACGGCTTGAAAATCTTGTGCCTATAACGTTCATCGAAACCTATACCGTTGTCCTCGATCATAATCCGGCAGGTTGAATCCGCGATTTTTCCGTAAATCTTCACGAGGGGGGGTTCCGATTCCTTCCGGTACTTTATTGAATTGCCGATGACGTTCTGAAAGAGCTGGCGCAATAACGCGGCGTCGGCGTCAATGGTTGGCAGCTCACTAATCTCCACTGCCCCCTTTGCTTTAGCGATCATATATTCAAGGTCGCTGACCGCGTCTTTGGCAACTGCGGTCAGGTTTACCGACTTGAAATTTAGCTTGCTTGTGCCGGTTCTGGAGTAATTTAGCAGGGCCCGCAGCAACTCAGACATACGGTTTGCAGATTTTGTCACGCGCCCCATGTAGTCCTTGCCCTCGGAACTGAGGGAATCCTGATGTTTTTTAACGAGCATGTCCCCGAAAATCTGAATTTTGCGCAGGGGCTCCTGGAGATCATGAGAGGCGATAAAAGCAAATTCCTGTAGTTCCTCGTTTAACTGTTCAAGCCTGGTTACCGAGGTGCTGAGTTCGGCGGTGCGTTCGCGCACACGCGATTCAAGTTCAGTACGTGATCTGCGAAGCTCATCCTCCATCTGTTTTCGGTCGGTGATGTCCCAGATAAGACCGTTAACCATCACCGGCCGGCCTTTGTCATCATGTACTAACTTTCCGCGTGCAGACACGTAATGGACGCTTCCATCCGGCCAAACCACCCGGTATTCCGATTCATAAGGCACATGCTGTTTAATGGTTCGGGCCCACACCGCCTTGAGCATCTTACGGTCGTCAGGATGTACCGCCTCGTAAAACTCCTCCGCCGTTCCGATAAATTTAGCCGGGTCTATACCCAGAAGATGACAGACCTGATCGTCAAAATGGCGTTTTTTTTCTATTAAATCCAGGCGCCACACACCCATAAGAGCGGATCTCAACGCTAGATCGAGCCGAGACCGGTTCTCGCCCAGTTTCTCTTCTACCCACTTGCGTTCGAGTTCGCCGGCGGCGCGGATTGCCACCAGTTGGAGCACCGATTCAGCCAAACGGGTGTTCGCCAAGGGCAGTCGCCCGATGACGGCTATGAGTCCGATCGGCTGTCCTTTGGAACCCCAAAGGATGGTTCCGACATAGCTCTCGGCGTTCATCTCCTGCAGCGCCTCATCACTGGGAAACAAATGGCGTACGCCCTTTGGAAAGCAACAAACCTTCTTTTCCACCACCTCGCCGCAGGGGGTATCTTTCAAAGCATAGGTCACGTTATCCTCAAACTTCCCATCGAAATAAACAGCCAAAGTCCGAGCGGACAGGCCGTCACCTTCAAGCCGGTCGATGCAGACATAGTCCATTCCAAGACTCTGGCCCAGGTATCGCGCCAGCGATTGAAAGAAGTCCTCGCCGGAGGCTATCCGGCCACTCTGTGCCAGGAACACTTGAGTGTCTTCAATCAGCTTGTGTTCGGTGATATCCCTTAAGTAAACGGATAATCCCTCTGGAGATGGGTATGCATGGCATTCCAACCATTTATTGAGAGGGCTGGGATAGTATTCTTCGAAGTGAACGGCTGAATTGGATTCTACCGCGTAATGATAACGGGAATAAAACTCCAGATTGACCGCTTCCGGGAAGAGTTCCCAAAGAACGCCGCCTACCATGTCCTCCCGCTTCATGCCGACCATTTCGGCCCCTGACTTATTAACGTAGGTGATACGCCACTCCCGGTCAAACGCAAAGAACCCGTCCCTTATGCTCTCAAAAACCGCGTTGAGTTTTTTATATGCCTTGTCTAATTCCTCATCCGCAAATTTGTGCGTTGCAATTTCCCAGGCCACGTCAGCCAGGTAAGATGCCACTCTGATGTCTCGTCGAGTGTAATCCTCGGGTTTGTTCCCGATACCGAGGATGGCTACAACTCGGCCGGACCTCATGATGGGTACGGAGAGTTCCCGGAGAACAGGGGGATGTCCGTCGGGCAGGCCTTTGCGATGAGGCAACGCAAAATAGTCGTTGTGTATTACCGGGCCCTTTTCATGAAAGCAGTCCACCCACACCCCCGCCTTCTCAATTGGATAATGTGCGCCTTTCCCCTTAGCGGTGCAGAATTCCTTGAGCGTTCTCGTTGACCATGCCTGGAGTGAGAGGGTTTTCTGATCGCTTTCCACAAAATGGAGGAACCCTATGGGGCTGTTGGTAAGTAGGCCGATTTCATCCAGTGTTTTCTGAAGCAACTCCTCGGGGGAATGAGATGCGGCAAATTCCAGCAGATTGAGACGGACATTGACAAGGTTCTCAGCCCGTTTGCGCTGGGTGAAGTCGGTTGCCGTTGTCCTGCATAACTTCTTTCCACTCGAATCCAGTATAAATAAGGTGTCGAGAAGTGCATAAAAATCGCCACCCGATTTTGTCATCAATCCTATCTCACAACTGTGTCGTTCCCTGCTTGTAAGGACCTCATTCAAGTGAGAACGAAACTTGTTCCTATCCGCAGGCACGACGTAGTCCTGAAATGGGCGTTTGAGGAGGGTGCTCCGTTCGATGCCCAGTTGCCCTGCCGCGGTAAGATTGGCTTCAATTACGATTCCATCCTCATCAAGGGTAAGATATCCTATAGGAGCGAGCTCATAGAGGTCAACATACCTGTTGCGCGTTTCCTCAACCAGGGCATTGGCGCGCTTAAGCTCTTCATTCTGCATTTCCAGCTCGATCTGGTGCACCTGGAGCTCGTGAACCAACGCACGGGCATCTTCTTCCGACATTGTGGAAGGCTCTCCCGCCTTTTTCCTGCTCAAGGCTTCTTCAGCGCGCCGTCGCAGGTCGCCGGGCCGTTCTTGTCGCGATTGGTCCTTGGGCATAGTCCTCGCCTCCGACTCCTTATCGTCCAAGCCGATCTGTAACGTCTTCTATTGCAAGTAGAATCAATGGACCTTGCCGATCATGATCCCCCTGCTCTATTTGACGGGCATTGAGGAGCATTTTCCTGTGGCCGATCTCAAGGAATTCATGTTCTACCGGATAATCTTCGAAGAACTTGTTTTCCGAAAGAACACCCTCCAGCAGTTGCCTCAGGGCGGGGATGTCCCACTGCCGGTTCCCAAGATTGTAGATATGCTTCTTTTCGGTTGCTTCAGGCGTCGCCAGGAAATTACGGTAAAAGGATCGACTGGCCGAGACGACCTTCAAATGAGCATCCAGTACCAGCAACGGCGTCCGCACGGTTGCCACGATGTCTTCGGCGTACTTCCGTGCCCGCTGAGTCAAATCCCGGCTCTCCCGCAAAGACCTTTCCATCTCCTTTAACCCGCCGATATCGGTGAAGGTGATCGCCACTCCGTCTATGACGTTGTCAAGCGTTCGATAAGGTGAAATGCGCATGAGGTACGAGCGACCGTCTGCGGTCTGAACCTCTGCTTCCTTGAATACCAGTGTATCGAGGACGGAATTGACCTCTTTGGCCAGGTCCACACCCTTCAGACTGGAAGCAATGTCACTGACTGGACGTCCGACGTCTGTGGGAATAAGTCTGATGATATCTGCGGCAGACGTCGTGAAACGTTTGATCTGCAGATGATTGTCCAGGAAAAGCGTGGCGATATTGGTGCTGTTGAGTAGATTTTTCATGTCGCCGCTGGATCGGGACAGCTCGTGTATCTTGTGCTGCAATTCCGCATTGACGGTCATAAGCTCTTCGTTGAGCGATTGCATCTCCTCCTTGGACGTTGTCAGCTCTTCATTGGAGCTCTGGAGCTCCTCGTTGGTCGATTGCAGCTCCTCGTTGGCCGACCTGAGCTCTTCCTGGGAAGTTGTCATCTCTTCGATGGTGGATTGAAGCAGATCCTTGGTCTGCTGAAGCTCCGTCTCCCATGTCTCAACGATGGGGATCTCCTCACCGGCCGGGCCCCTCTTCTTCCTGCGGGAGCTTTTGGCCGGGAGCGGAGCAGTCGCGTTGTCAAAAACAACCAGCAGCAATCCACGCATCGCATCCGGTTTACGCATAGGCTTTACGGTGAGATTTACGACTTGATCGTCGCCGTTTGTACGAACGCGCAAACCCCTCAAGGTTACGTCCGCTTTTTCCTCCAGCGCTCTTCGAATGGCGCTCCCCAAATGCTGCTTCAGCCCCTCACGCGCCAACGCATAAATGTTGACGTTCGTTTTTCCCGCAGCCAACTCCAGGTATTTTCCCGTTCGTCCATGAACGTAGACAATGTCGCCCTTATCATTGATGAGCACCGCCGAAGGTGCGAAATCCTCGAGAAGAATGGTTTGAACCAGGTCCGGAACGGTCCTTCCCGCGTCTTTCTGAAATTCGGGTGGAGTTCTGACCCTATCGGCATCTGAAAAGGACAAATCCGACGGGAAATCCATGAGGTTCGTGATAGCAGAGGCAGACTCCGTACGGCTGAATATTTTCCATTTGTTGTCGGAAACAGAGAAGAGATCAGTGAAACTGCCGATGGTTTCGGCTGTCCCCAGCAAAAGGATGCCGCCGGGATTCAGACAGTAATGGAACAGGGGCAGCAGCTTTTTCTGGAGATCAGCGGTCAAATATATGAGGAGGTTTCGGCAACTGAGGATATCCAGCTTGGTGAATGGCGGGTCCATGATGAGATTTTGAGGGGCGAAGACCACCATCTCCCTGATATTCTTCTTGATCCGATAGCTGCCCGACTCCTCCCTGGTGAAAAAAAGATCAAGACGCTCGGGAGATACTTGAGCAGCGATGTTAGGAAGGTACACGCCCTGGCGGGCCTTTTCGATGCCCTCTGTGTGTATGTCCGTCGCAAATATCTGGATCTTGAAGCGGCCCTTTTTCCCAAGCTCTTCAAGGCACTCCAGGAGTGTGATAGCGATGGAGTAGGCCTCTTCGCCAGTGGAGCAGCCCGGGACCCAGATACGTAACGTCCCTCCTTGCTTTTTGCCTTCGAGGATGTAAACCTCCGCCTCTTTCTTTAGAGCTTCAAACGCTTCGGGATCTCTGAAGAAGCTGGTGACTCCTATCAACAATTCCGTGAAGAGCAAATCGATTTCCTGCGGATTCTCCTGGAGATAGCGGACGTACAGGGGCATGTCGGCAATTTGATGGACGGTCATGCGCCTTTCAATACGGCGGTAAATAGTGCTCTTCTTGTAAAAGGAGAAGTCGTGACCGGTCTGGGCCCGGAGAAGAACAAATATCTTTTGCAGCATCCCCGATGTCTTTTCCACAAGGACGTCAGCTTTACAGGGGGCGGTTGCCGCCTTTCTGGCGTGATTAACGTAGTCCATGAGTTTTGCCGGCAGATATTCCGCGGGGGCAATATAATCCACGAGCCCGGTGCCGATGGCGCTCCGGGGCATGCCGTCAGCTTTGGCCGACCTGATGTCCTGCACCATCACCATGCCCAGCTTTTCCTTGATGGCGCTCACACCCAACGTCCCGTCCGAGCCCATCCCGGAAAGGATGATGGCGATACTCATTTCTTTCTGGTCATCAGCCAGGTGCTTGAAGAAGAAATCGATCGGCAGCCGCAAGCCGCGAGAGGCAGTCGGCTCCAGCAACTGCAGGGTCCCATGCAGTATTGATAGATCCCTGTTTGGCGGAATCACATATACACAGTTGGGTGCGACCTTCACCCCGTCCTCCACCTGGTAGACCTTCATCCTGGTGAAGCGTTGCAAAAGTTCGGGCATCATCCCCTTTTGGGTCGGGTCGAGATGAGAAACGACGACGAAAGCCAATCCGCTATTCGGCGGTATTGGGGCAAAGAACTGCCCCAACGCTTCCAACCCGCCGGCCGAAGCGCCTATTCCGACGATGTAGAAGGGTTTTTTGGAATTGCGCCCTTTGCTCTTGACGGGCGTCTTCTCCGTAGAATGGCTTGGGGTTGTTTCCCCGGCGTCATGTTCCGGTTGCCCAAGGCTCTTCTTGCCTTTTTTCATGTCGGACACCTCGTAGGCTTCAGGCAGGCATCAGTAGAATAAAATGGCTCACATCATGCCGGGTTCGTCGGGCGGACGCCTCCGGCCGTTTCCATGATAAGATTCTTCTATTTATTCCATATTCTCGCTGCCGCGATGAATTTCCTTCCATTTTAGCTTAATTATGCTTCGATTGAGTAGGAACGCCACGGAAAGCCGTAACGTAATAGCAGATAGATAACTTTTTAAGCAACAGTAGTCATTAACTTGGTTAAGTCCAGCCTTCGGCATCACCATCCAAAGTCCAATTACATGTTTCAAGACTTGAAAAGATGGTATAAATGATCCTGGAGGAGGGTTCGCCGATTATGGGGGTCAACCGGGATAAGCCGGATTTGTGGAAAGCAGACACTGCCCGTTCTGTTGACATGTATAATGAATGGTTCATTAATTTCGCGCCGGAGGCTTTCCGCAACACGCGAATTCGGACTACAAAAGCTGTTGAGCAAACGCTTAAGGCCACGGGAAACCTGACAGACATCAGGACCGCAATCCTTAAGGAAAACCCGTCAGTGTTGCCGACATTACGCATGTCTACCTGTCCACCCCTCGCAGTTGACCGGCTTATCGGATTGGCCCGTGTCTCCCAGAACCTTGTCCATTCAATGGAAGAGGGAAAACTGCCGCCGCGCATGCCAGGGCAGGAACTTGAGAACCAGCTCGAAAAAATTAGCCTGATCATTGGGAAAATGGCTGATCCCGATATTTTTGTGTGGCTCAATGGAGAAAACAAACCAACCAGGCGAGAGATTTATCGCGCGGCAACGATTGTCGCTGACAGGCTTTGCGGTTCTGTGGCGAACCCGATCATCCGCAACGCCCAAGAGAAACGGCAGCTTGCCGGTATTGCTGCATGGCTGGAAGCCAGGAACTATCAGGAGCTTCCCACCGGCGACGTGACAAAGTTCAACGCCATGCGCGCAGGCACATTCGCCTTCCGTATGAATGTTACAATTGAACAGGAAGGCGCGGGAAAAAGCGTCAACATTCCTATTGACGCCGTGGTCATGCCGAAAACAGCCGAACCCGGGGATTTCCCGTTATTGATCGAGGCGAAATCCGCGGGCGATTTCACCAATGTGAACAAGCGGCGCAAGGAAGAGGCGACCAAGATTGCTCAGCTCCGGCAAACCTACGGGCAACGCATTAGATTCGTTCTGTTCCTGTGCGGGTATTTCGACGGCTCCTATCTCGGATACGAGGCAGCCGAAGGGATTGATTGGGTTTGGGAGCACCGTATCGATGAACTTGCTGAATTCGGGTTGTAAATGAAGGCAGACCTGCTTACATACAAAGAACAGCGCAGGCTTGAGGTACAGGCCTCGCTTGACGCAATGAAGTCTCAGGCAGAACGTAACCGAATGGGGCAATTTGCCACTCCTTTCCCGCTCGCCCTAGACATCCTGTCGTATGCAAAAAAGCTCTTGCCGCGTGGGCAGCAAATCCGCTTTCTCGATCCGGGCTTTGGCACCGGCGTTTTTTATTCAGCCCTTTTGCAGACATTCCCGGCAGCCCAAATTGCTGCCGCAACCGGCTACGAAATCGACCCGCATTATGGCAGGCCCGCTCTGCAGCTTTGGTCCGATACAGGGGTTGACCTGCATCTATCGGATTTTACTAAAGCCACGCAGCCTGAAGAAGCTTTCAATCTGGTAATCTGCAATCCACCCTATGTCAGACACCACCATATTCCGAATGGAGAAAAAGTGAGGCTTCAGGCCGCAAGTCATAATTCCTGCGGAGTACAATACGGGGGGCTTGCAGGCCTTTATTGCTATTTTTTGGGACTTTCCCACGCCTGGATGACTGAGGGCGGGGTCGCCGGATGGTTGATTCCCAGTGAGTTCATGGACGTGAACTACGGTACTGCGGTCAAACGCTGCCTTCTGGACAAGGTCAGGCTGCTTCACATTCACAGGTTCGACCCCCATGACGTGCAATTCGGCGATGCTTTGGTATCATCGGCAGTCGTCTGGTTCATAAAGGAAAAACCGCCCCTGGATTATGACGTGCAATTTAGCTTTGGGGGCACTCTGTCCGAGCCGAAGGTATCACGCAGGGTTTCCGCAAGAGATTTGCGGGCTGAGCCGAAGTGGACACGCTTTCCGCTTGCTGAAACCCGCACGAACGAGAGCATTCCGACCCTGGCGGATTTCTTCTCAATCCAGCGCGGCCTGGCGACTGGCGATAATAGTTATTTCATCCTCACAGCTTCGCAGATTGCCGAGCGTAATCTGCCGCTGAATTTCTTCACCCCGATCCTGCCCAGTCCTCGAAATCTGCCGGCGACTGAAATTCTATCCGATGAATTGGGCAATCCGCTTATTGAGGATCCATTATTCCTTTTGGACTGCCGCCTTCCGGAAGCAGAGTTGCAGAGGCGCAATCGGAGCCTTTGGCTATACCTCCAGGAAGGGAAAGAGCGTGGCGTTGCCGACCGATACATATGTCAACATCGTTCGCCCTGGTATGCCCAGGAGAAAAGGCCGCCCCCACCGTTCGTTTGCACCTATATGGGCCGTGGCAATGTCAAGAGCGGCCGGCCTTTCCGGTTCATCCTGAATCATTCGTGCGCAACGGTCACTAATGTCTATCTGGCCCTGTATCCAAAATCTGTCCTGGCGCAACCGGTTAAAGGCAATTCATCTCTTGCACGCCACATTTGGGAAATCCTGAATCGCATAAAGCCGGAATCCATGTTGACCGAGGGGCGGGTTTATGGCGGCGGCCTGCACAAACTTGAGCCTAAAGAGCTGGCGAGGGTCCCGGCGGGTGAACTTGCAGAGCTTTTTGCCTGGACGCCAAAACTCCGTCAGGGAGTAATTAACGCAACAGGGAATGTAAAGAGGCGCCGATAATTCGTCCTTTGTAGAACGAAAAAAATTACAGTTTCCTTTTGGTGGCAATTTTGGCGACAAAAAGGATGGTTTAATCTCTGGAAATACCCGCGTATTGGAGATTTGCCCCTGCAGCTACTCAGGTATTGGAATCTCTAGCAGGGTGCTGAAAAAGGATTCTCTGGTGGGAAAAGAGCCTTAAAAAGAAGGGTTATTTCGTCATTCCGGCGGAGGCCGGAATCCAGAGCTTTTTTGAACTATTGGATATTTAAAGCAAAACACTGGACCCCGACCTTCGTCGGGGTGACGGCCCCACGGGGTTTTTACTGCAAAGTGGGAATTTCAATCCTTTTTCATCACCCTGCTAGAATAACTGTCAAGCGCCTCAAATAACCTTTCGATGTCGCTTTCATCGTTATAGAAATGAGGTGAGAGCCGGACCGCGTTTCCTCTTTGAGCGGCAAGCACTTTCCTTTTCAGAAGATAGCGGAAAAGTCTCTCTGCATCATCGGGTGCAAAGCTCAGAATTCCCGACCTGTGGACGGGTTCCATCGAACTGATGACTCGGAAATTCCTTCTTCCAAGCTCCGATGAGATTGCATCGTTCAGACCTGATATCTTCTCGAATATGCGCTCGATCCCTATTTCGAGCAGCATTTCCAGTGCCGCTCCAAGAGCTGTGATCCCTGCGAGGTTGAGGGTCCCGGCTTCGAACCTGCGGGCATCGGCTTTCAATTTCATCTCCAGGTTATAGAAATCCTCCTCATTTTCAACGCTTCGCCACCCGACCCGGATCGGGTGAAGGAGATCGTTTACCTCCTTCGAGATATAGAGCGCTCCGATTCCCATTGTGCTCAGGAGCCATTTGTGACCGCCGCAGGCCAGGAAGTGAACGCCGCATCTTTTCACGTCGAGAGGTATGGCCCCAAGACTCTGTATCGCATCTACACAGAGCAGGATAGAATTCCGACGGCAAAAATCGCCCAATTCTTCCAGGTCGCATCGGAACCCGGTGGTAAAATCCGTCGAACTCACAGCGATAAGTCTCGTTCCGGGGCGAAGCACGGCTGTGATGTCCGACAGGCCGAAACGGCCCTCGTTTTTCCGAACAAAACAAATCTCGACCCCACTACGCTCCAGATTCACCCACGGATACACATTGGACGGGAAATCGGGCACGGGCACAATGATCTTGTCGCCGTGTCTCCACGAAATTCCTCCGGCCACAATGCTAAGGGCTTCCGATGTGTTTGCGGTGAAGCAGACCTCTGAAGGGTCAGCGTTTATAAGCCGCGCAAAAAGTGAGCGGGTCCTGTCCACCGTTTTCATCCATTCCGGATACCGGAGGAAACCTTCATTGCCGAACTGGAGCATCAAGTCGCTCACGGCTTTTGCCACCCGCAACGGAGGCGCCGAGATAGCGGCATTATTAAAAAAGCAAAAATTATTGGTGATGGGGAACTCGCTTCGGTATTGTGACAGATCGTTCATCGCTTACTTCCTCCGGGGGGCTGGATACTTTTTTTAAATAATTGCAAAATCAGGGCACAGACAATAAGTTATAATTTTAGGTCTGAAAACATTGAGAACTCATAAAATCATTCCGAAAGGGGAAGGCAATGCAAAGAAGCACAGTTTTTCAGGGGGAACGCGCAACAACTGTCCAAACCGACTTTATTCGCCGTGTGTACAACTGGATGGCTTTGGGATTGGCGGTCACTGCGATTGTCGCTCTTTATGCCGTCAACAGCGGGCTGATTTTCCGTCTTCTTGGAAATCCAATGATCATGCTGCTGCTGATCGTCGGCGAATTCGGCCTGGTCATCGCGCTAAGCGCCGCAATCGGCAGGTTCCAGTCCTCAACCGCACTGTTCATGTTTTTCGCCTATTCATTTCTAAACGGCCTGACATTATCGACCATTTTCCTCATCTACACAAAAGCATCCATTGCAAGTACCTTCTTCGTAACCGCCGGAACTTTCGCCGCTATGAGCCTTTATGGATACACAACCAAACGCGACCTGACTTCCATGGGCAGTTTCCTCATGATGGGTCTCATCGGCATAATAATCGCCTCCTTCGTTAATTTCTTCTTCAGCAGCCCCGCTTTATACTGGCTCATAACCTATGCGGGCATAGCCGTCTTTGTCGGGCTGACGGCCTACGACGCCCAAAAAATAAAGGAAATGGCCTATGCCGGATTTTCGGGATCCGAGGATGAACGAAAAGGAGCGGTCATCGGCGCTCTGCGGCTTTACCTCGATTTTATAAACCTTTTCCTTCTTTTGCTCCGGATATTCGGAAGGCGCAGCGACTGAGACTGACAAGAATATGAAAACGCCAGGCTTTGGAGTTTCCCAATAGCGATGCTGCGACATACTTTTGTGCATCTGCCGGGGATCGGTCTCAAAACGGAAAGCTCTCTCTGGCAAAACGGCATTCATTCCTGGGAATTTTTCCACGACGAACATGGTTGGATGCTGACGCCTTTCGGCCCGGGAAAGTACGCGGCCCTGCGCAGCCGTCTCGAAGTGTGCCGCGAAAGGCTATGCGCTCTTGATCCGGCATATTTTGCAGGCGCACTGGCGCAGCAGCATCTCTGGAGGCTTTTTGCAGACTTTCGGCAATGCGCCGCCTTCATCGACATAGAGACTACCGGGCTTGGCGGGCCCTACGATCACATTACTACCGCAGCTCTCTATGACGGCAGGGAGGTATTCTACTACATATATGGCGATAACCTGGATGCCTTTGCCCTTGATCTCCGAAAATACAAGATTCTTATCACGTATAACGGGAGTTGTTTCGATCTGCCGTTTATAAGGAATTACTTCCGAGTGGCGGTTGACCACATCCACATCGATCTGAGGTACCTGCTGCGCAGTCTCGGTTACGGCGGCGGGTTGAAGGGCTGCGAGAAGAGCCTTGGACTTGACAGGGCCGAACTCAACGGCGTCGACGGCTATTTTGCGGTGCTGCTCTGGCGCGAATACAGGAAAACAGGCAATGTAAAAGCCCTCGAAACGCTTCTGGCCTATAACATGGCCGATACGGTAAACCTAGAGACCCTGATGGTGCAGGCCTTTAACATGAAAGTCAGCGAGACCCCGTTCCACGAACTGAGAATACCCCTGCCCTGCCCGCCACCAATTCCTTTCAAACCGGACGCCGCATTGATTGACGAATTGCGGCAGGGCTATTTCGGCGCTTTCTGACCGGTTTGCTCAGGTTGCGCAGCCTTGAACCCTCACTTCGTTCGGATTCGCGCTAACACTTGCGGCCGATGTTAAACGCTGGACCCTCACTTCGCTCAGGTCCGGGCTTGACATCTCTAACTTGGTTAGAAGCTTCAAGTCCGGGTGCGATCTTTTGTGAGCGCCCAGTTCGCGTCCGACCTCTTATGAGGGCGCACTGCGGTGTTCTCCGCGTATCGAAATTTTTTAAAAAAATTCTCCCGATGGGCTTTAATTTCACTTGACCGCCGGGTTATTATTATCACTGGAAAGAAAATATCTTTCCTCCTCCGAGAAGGCCAGGTGGCTCCCCCTCCTTCCATTTGGTCTTCTCGTTTTTTATTTTTAGACATCCCGCAAAGTCCTGCTACCAAAGGAGATCTCTTCATGGACTCATTTTCCTGTTAACATGCTTCCACCACCATAGTGAATCTTTGTCATATTTTAATGAAATTGCAGGGTTTCCAACACATGGGCAAACCATGGTCGCATTACCGGACAGGACGTATACAAACAGGGTGCCTCCTATGGGAAGCCAGGAGTTCAGCACGGGGCAAGGACTTACAGGTTATCGGAGTAGTGAATGAAGGCGTGAGGTAGTGGCTGGAAACGAAAAGGAGCCCATCAGACAAGGTGAGAATCCGGTAGGCTCCTTCAACAGTATGTATCTTCTATCAAGCAGCCTCCTCTTAGTTTGTGATGAACGTGCACCACAAGCCCAGCACCAGTTCCTCCGATTAGAAGCCGTTCTGGGCCTCACAATTATATTGTATCCCCACTTGGGAAGAAATCAATCCCCCCCACCAGGAACATTCCACAGCCTATGTTAGCACAGTGTTAGCATATTGGAATGGTAACGTTGCCAATTATCTATAGAGTGTTACCCGGTAAGCCTTTTCGCCCCTCCCTTGAAGGCGTTTCGGGCTCCACCTCCTTCCACCGGGCCTTCTCTTTCTTTATTTTCCCAACCCACAGATGCCGCCGGCAAATGACATCGCGCATCCCGCCAAATCCGCTACGGTGAATCTGTCCTGGCGAAGTACCAATAATATATCATCAACTTACAGCACTGCCGTGGAAGGCGGCGCTACCGTTGGTGTTTCCGGATGGACTCTACTTGGAGGTTGGTTGACCGCGCATCTGGTCGATTACCGCGTGCGCAATACGGCGCTGATTTTCATCGTAGAACTTGATGTAATGGTATGCGTATGAATCCTCGAAGCCGCGTAAGGTCTTATGCTCTCCTCCAAAACCCGGATCGATCATCCTTAAATCGTTCTCGATGGCATAGGCTATGGGGTAATAGTAGCAGGTGGCAAAATGCAGGAAGGGTACTTCACGCAAGCTCCCCCAGTATCTGCCGTAAAGCTTTTCGGCTTTATTATAAAAAAGAGCCATTGCGATCCGTCTTCCCGACATTTGCGATACCGAGAAACTGCACCTGTGACGGAAGTTTTCGCCAAGGAGCCTGAAGAAGGATTCGTTCAGAAAGGGCCTTATTCCCGGGCCCATGTGTTTGGTCCAGGTTCGCCTGTAGAGCAGGTACAGTTCTTCATAGAACGAGGCAGGGGCGCTCGGACCCTGAACCATACCGAGGTCGATGCCGTAGTTTTGAACGGCGCGCCACTCGCGCTTTATTTTGGTTCTGCGGTTGGACTTAAAGGACAGAAGGAAATCATCGAAACTGCGGTATCCCCGATTGAACCAGAGCAGGTGCGAGGTGCTCAGCCGCACATATCCGTGTTCAGCAAGAATGGAGTGCAGCTTGGACCCCTGGTCGACAAAGTAAAAGCGGGTTGTGGACAGGCCGCGTTCTTTTGATATCTCATCGATTGTGTCGAGCAGATCGGCAAAAATCCGCGAGCCATCCAGGCATGAGTCAATCAGGAAATCATAGCCGGGTACGGGTGTATAGGGGATACTCCCTACGAAGCCCGAGCCGAACGGCAAACCTGTAAGCTCCGCCAAAAAATCGATCAGCCCTCCGTCTCCGAACTCCACCCAGGCGCGGTCTCGCTGATAAAGAGGAGCGATTGCGATAATTCTCGATCCATCATAGAGTGCCAGGTGTGCCGGAATGTAGCCTCTGTCCGCCGAGACCGAACCTGACTTCTCAAGGGCGTGCAGGTACTCAAACTCCAGCATCGGGGCTGCATTAAGAGCGAGACCGTTCCACTCCTCCGATGGAATCTCCTCAATTCGCGAGAATATCTTTACCCGGTTTTCCATCTGGCGAGATGAATTCTCCTGTACTATTTTATACCGCGCACAAGGCAGTTAATTATAATGACCGCATCACATTGTAACAACTCCAAAGCAATGTGCTTGCCCATCAAGATTTTCAGGCTCGCCGATGCGAATGTCCAATGGAGACAAAGATGCTTCCTGATCCAATCTCTTCATTTATCAACGACCACCTCGACAGCTTTGTACTGGAACTGGCGCAATTCCTCTCGATTCCCAGCGTGAGTACTCTGAGCGAGCACGAGAAAGACGTTCTGAGCGCCGCCGAATGGGTGCTCGACCAGGTAAAAAGGTGCGGATTCAGCGGAGGACTCTATCCTACCGAACGCCATCCCATAGTGCTTGCGCGTTCACCCGAAGTCCCCGGTGCGCCCGTTCTCCTCATCTACGGCCATTATGACGTCCAGCCGCCCGATCCACTCGATGAATGGCAAACCCCTCCTTTTTCGCCCGATGTTCGCGATGGTTACATATACGCACGCGGCGCGACCGACGACAAGGGTCAGTTTTTCACCTATATCAAGGCGATAGATGCCGTGTTGCGTGCAGGGCAAAAACTTCCGCTCAATCTGATTATCCTGGCGGAAGGTGAGGAGGAGATAGGAAGCCCGAGCCTGGAAAAATTTCTGATGCAGCGCCGCGATGAGCTTCGTGCAAGCGCTGTTGCCATTTCAGACGGCTCACAATTTGCCCGTGGAATTCCCGCCATAACTTATGGCTTGCGAGGCTTGAGCTATTTGCAGGTGGATATAGGCGGACCTCGTTTCGATCTGCATTCGGGTTCATTCGGAGGTATAATCCATAATCCCGCCCAGGTATTGGTGGACGTTCTCCAAAAACTCAAGAACCCCGATGGAACGGTGGCCATTCCCGGTTTCTATGATGACGCGCTTGCTCCTGACAACTCCGAAAGGGAGGAAATGGCCTCTCTTGCTGTCGATATACAGTCTCTTAAGGATTACCTGGGGGTTTCCGAACTTACAGGCGAGCCGGGATACTCTGTTGTCGAGCGCAGGACAGCCAGACCAACATTGGATATCAACGGACTATGGGGCGGCTTCTCCGGTGAAGGAGCAAAAACGATAATCCCGGCAAAGGCAGGGGCAAAAGTGAGTATGCGGCTGGTTCCCAATCAGGTCCCAGAGAAAATAGACCGGCTGTTTCACCAGTTCGTAACCGCTAACTGTCCTCAAGGGGTCAGCGCTAAAATTACCACTCTCCACGGTGCCGAGCCCGTCCTGGTCCCAAGAAACACCTCCACGATGCTTGCGGCTGAAAAAGCAATAGAGACAGGGTTCGGCAAAAAGCCGGTATTTATAAGGGAGGGTGGTTCAATTCCGGTCGTCAACCTGATCAAAAAACATCTCGGACAGCAGAATATCCTGCTCCTGGGCTGGGGAAGCCCGGACGACGGTGCTCATTCTCCCAACGAACGATTTTACATCAAAGACTTTTATCGAGGAATACGCGCGGCAGTCGCCCTTTTCCATGAAATGGCGCAATAAATGAAAGGCTCCACGCTCTGCAAGGTTATTCGTATTCGGGTGGCTTCATAAGCCATTGAAGCCGGTCGGGCAGTTTTAGTTTTTTGTTTTTGAGAAAAACAATGCTGATCCGGCGGTTCCTGGGGTCACTGGGCGAGTCAGTGAAAAAAGGCACTTTGTCTGCAAAACCCACAACTCTGCAAATACGGCTCGGTTCGATGCCGCCCTGCTCCAGTTCGCGCCTGGCCGATGAGGCCCTCGAGGTGGAGAGTTCCCAGTTTGAAATCTGTTCGCTCCGGGTCGGTGAAGAGTCGGTATGCCCTTCTACCGCAATTTCGTTAGGAAAATTCTTAAGAACTGACGCAACCGTGTGAAGTACTTGCTTGGCCAGGTCAGTTAGTTGAGCACTTCCGACGTTAAAAAGCGGGCTTTGTTGTGAGTCTACGACCTGAATCCGGATGCCCTCATTTGTTACCGCTAAAAAAACCTGATTTTTCTCTACCTGCACATTTTGGTCAATCCCGGTCAGCAGTTTTGTGGCCAGCTCGTCATTTGTGATACCGGTTTGGTTTTCGCTCGTGTCGATTACGGTTTTGGCTCCGAAATCCGGCCCGATCATCCTCTCCCCACTATGTGCCATGAATGATTTTGAACCTTTTTCCACGAGGCTGTAATATTTGAAATACATGGCCAAGACTTCCCTTTTCTCCAGAGAAGCCATGTTCAGGAGCCACATCAGCAGAAAGAAGGCCATCATAGCGGTGACAAAGTCGGCGTAAGCCACTTTCCAGCTTGAGCTGTGTTCTGCGGAGTGGGCCTTTTTTGCTCTTCTCCTTGCTATTATTATGGTTTTTTGGGGGCTGTGCTGTGCCATGCTTGTTTTTTCTTAGCCTCCCTTACCACGGACTCAAGTTCCAGGAAAGAGGGTCTCAGGTCGCCCGGAACAACCCTTCTCGCAAACTCGATCGCCACCTGCGGAGAAGGAGTATTTATGAACGCAAGCAAAGCTTCTTTGATGACCGTTAGAAATTCCCGGTCCTCATTAGCGATATGCTCGAGGTTGCGCCCCAGCGGTCCCACAAAACCGTAGCACAGCAGAACGCCCAGGAACGTGCCGACCAGTGCCGCACCGATGCTGTGGCCGAGCACCTCGGGAGGCTCGTTGATTTTTTTCATTGTGATTACGACACCCAGCACGGCTGCCACAATGCCAAGCCCCGGGAGTGCGTCGGCGATACTGGCAATGCTCTTGGCCGATATGTTGGCTTCCTCGTGATGCGCCTCGATTTCGTAGTCGAGAAGGGAACCCATTTCGTGGGCCCCTATATCCGTTATAGTGAGAGTACGCAGGGTGTCGGCCAGAAATTCCAGTGCGTGATGATTCTTGATAAAACTCGGGTACTTTTTGAAAATTGAGCTTTTATCCGGTTCGTCCAGATCGCTTTCGATAGAAACGAGCCCTTCCTTCCTGATCTTGTAAAACACCTCACTCAGCAGGACAAGCACATCCAGGTAGTCGCTTCTGGTGTAGACCCTGGTCTTGAACATGCGCAGCAAAGCGACCTGAACCGCCTTGATCACTTTCATGGGCGATGCAATCACAAAACCGCCCACGGCGCCGCCGAATATAATAAGCAGTTCTGCCGGCTGAAACAGGAGATAGATATTCCCCTGCTCAATCAGATATCCGCCAAGAACCGACCCAACAACTATGGCAATTCCAATAAAAATAAACATTTAAAGTGCACTGTTCCTTTGCTTCCGCAGAATTTCGCGCTGCTTATGGAAAACAAATTTTACAATCTCCTCGCGAATATCATCGTCAATATCGGTAAACTCGATGCAAAGATCGAACTTTTCGCATGCCGCATCGCATTGAACCACTCTGCCATATATGTATAAAATCATAAACGGAGCAGTCGGAAGGATCAGCCTTGCTTCGACATGATCATCCAAGGCATAGAGTTGGCTGGAAGCTGTGCTCAGTCCACCTGCGCTGATGTTGACCCTCGCGAAATCGAGTTCTCTATCGCTGTTAGCTGGAAATGCAAGCAACCGGATGATTGAGTCAAGCTTTGAGTTGAGTATAAGCAAACTAGCCGCGAGGGCCCGGTCTTCGATTTCGGGCATCTCCGGATGTTCTGTCAGGGCGGATTCGATTACAATGCGCGACATGAGGCCCCGCCGTTCTTCCTCCGGAACCCCGCGAACCTTGATGGGCAGAAATGCGCTCACCCTGGCGTATTCTCTCATCGAGCGATACGACACGTCCTCGTCTAATTCCTGAATACGATCCATTCTTAGAAAAACCTCCAAACGCACAAAATCCGCATGAATTCTCGAACTATTCCGCCCGATCCGGCGGAACCCGCTCCTATATCCAGTAACATCACAAGAGAAATCGGTTGTTTTGTGATCCGTCATAAACAAAAAAAGCGGGACCAGGCCCGGTCCCGCCACAAAGATGAATACAAATAAAGAAAAACTCGCGCTATCCCAGGTAGAACCCTGTCGGATCGATATTGCGAAGAACAGTTATCTCCTCTTCGGTCGGCGGAGTGGTTTCTCGAACATCGGGCGAAACATTCAGGTCGAATGAGCAGTTGGCCTTTACCTTCTCGACCGACTGCCCGGGGAAGTATTCAGCAAGGTACATTTCGCATGTCTTTGCGTCGAACTTATAGACACCCATCGTACTGACAACGACATCGGGACCTCCGCCGATCATCCCGGCGCGCTGCCTTGCGCCTGGTCCATCGAGGAACCCGGGCGTGGTGAGATAGTCGACCTTTTGAACAAATTTCTTTGGGTCCTGAGGCATAATGGCCAGCGTGCGCTTGCCGGAAGTCGCCATGTCGTTTGCACCGCCGCTGCCAGCGAAATAGGTGAAAGTCTCGGGCTTTGTCCAATCGCCCACACCCGTGGAATTGATATTTCCATATTTGTCGATCTGCGCGCCTCCAATGAAGGCGACATCGACTTCACCTCTCTGAAGTGCAGCCATGGTGGAAAGCATACCAAAAGTTGCGTCGCCATTACAGAAAAGGGCCGGGTCGTCTACTGTGATAGCAAGTCCCGGAGGCGCCGTAGCACGGATTGACCCGCCCTCGGTGAAAAGAATCATATTTGGCGCGTGAGTGAGCATTGCAAAGCTTACAACAACCAGTGGCAGGCCGACACCGGCGAAGACCACCTCTCCATCATTGATTTCTTTTGCGCAGCGTACGACCATAAGTTCAGTCAACTTGTAATTAGTGGCATGCATCGTGTCTTCTCCTTTGCGATCTTATGGCCAAGCCTAAGCCTTGATATGTTCGTCTGTGTATTGCGGCACACCCTTCCATACACCAGGATCATGATAGCCGTAATCGACCTGGTATTTGGGCTTGAACCCGAGAGTGGGCTTTAGCCGATCGAGTCCTTCCTTGCCGAATTTCTGGATATATTTCTTTATGTAGGCGCTCTGGTCTTCACAGCCGTATACCCACTCGTCCAGGAATTTGGGGAGAAGCTCGGCATTTCTTTCATATTTTCCCTGATACTGAGAGAACCTTATATCCAGGCCGTAATAGCCGCGGCATGCTGAGGGATGAGCACCCCACGGACAATGTACGACGGCCAGTGTCTTGAAATATGGAACAACCGTTCGATCCGGGTCGGCCCTGATCACTTCGGGTTCGACTATCTCTTCAGCCGTGACTATGACCCCGCGTTTGGCGCCCATGGCCCCGAATTCATCAGTGACCCCACGGGTGCCCCAGCTCATGACATTTCCGAGCGTGTCGGCAACCTGAGCATGAATAACAGCCACATCGGCGTTCCACGCGCGCACAACAGTGATCTCCTCACCAGTGAAGGGGTCTTTTACAACCGTAAGGTCAACGGGATTGTGCTTGAGAATGTCGGTGCCGATATTACCGCGCACCGGCAGGAAGGGCACGCCCATAAAGCCGGCGATCAGAGCGCTGGTGGCGGCAAAATTGGAAAGGTCAAACCTTTTGGTCATCTTCGACTGGAAGGCCCGGCGAACTGCATAGGGGGCTTTTACATACCAGTTCATAATCCAGGCCGAATGAATCTCCTTGACGCATCCCGCGCCAACCATGAGGTCCAGCCCGCCAACGTCGGTCGAGGATTCCACGGTGGTCAGGTTTTTCTTTTTCTGCCGGATGATTTCGTGGGTGATGGCCATGGGCACCATGATTTGGAAGCCACCATAGTAGATAGTGTCGCCGTCTTTAACGTATTTAGATACCGCTTCCTTGAGTGTCATCAACTTGTTAACAGCCATTTTTGCCCTCCGTGTCTTATGGAATAGGAATTAAGAGTACAGCTTGAAAGATAGTCCCTGAATCGATCACCTCCTTGTCAGGCTTCTACAAATCCCCTCTTGATCCGTTCGTTGTAACAGTCGCGGCATAAGTAATATACTCTAACGTTTCCGCACCCGGTTCCATACAGTTGAAGAAGGAACGTGCAAGTTTCGCAACTCTGCAGCATGCAGCGGGAATCGCAGAATTTAAACTCATCTTCGGATCGTCCACACTCATCACATGTGTTCGACAATCTGTTCCCCATAGCTTATCAGGAAATGGAAAAGCGGTGCGCGCGCGCAGGCAGGCGCCGTTCCGCAGTTTGAATGCCAAAAACCGCAAGAAAGGCCGGAAATAAAAAAAGCAGCACGCCGGCAGGACGCAACCATAACCATGATGCCATTCGAATTCGATCTGTCAGTTAAAGTCACTTTAGCAAGAAAATGTGAAGGATTGTAAACGCTTGCCGCCAGTTGGCTGCTTTCATTTCTTGATTTGTGATTCAACGCACGTGATTATTGTCACAAGTGTGCTCTTGTGTCAACGATAATTTTTCATTCCGGCAGGGTGACGGCTAGGATCGTGGGGAAATAATCAGTCTGATGTTTGGTTGCATTTAAGGGTCAGGACGCCGGCATTTTGCTCTCTTCCCCGTAAGATGGACGACACATTGTGCAATATATGCAGATGAAGTTTATTTGATTTATGGCACCGTGGTGAATGGTTGGGTTTATTTGGGTTTTACTGCGCCGAGGATGCAATCCATTCTGTCCCCGGAGCGAAGGAGCCTGACATCCGTGAAGCCTGCTTCTTTCAACCCTCCTTCCACTTCATCAAAGGTGTAAGTGTCCCCACCCTGCGTGTTTACCAGCATATTTATTGCGAATAGAGCCCCTTCCTGAGGCCGGGTACGTTGTTCATCCATTATGTGGTCGCGAATCAGGAGCATGCCGCCGGGTTCCAGGGATCGATAAGCCTTCCTGTAGAGTTCCAGGTTCTGTTGGCGGCTGTTCTGGTGAATTATCGCCGAAAGCAGGGCCAGATCGCATCCTCCGGGCAGATCATCGCAATAGAAATCCCCGGCGATCAGTTCGACGCGGTCCAGCAAACCTTCCGAAAAAAGCCGCTCACTTGCCAATGGAATTACATCCTTCAAGTCAAACAGGATTGCCTTCAAATGAGGGTTATGTCTCAGAAATGAGATAGTGTAAGTCCCTGATCCCCCACCAATATCCAGCAGCTTCCGGTAGCCGCGCAAGTCCAGAGACCCGGCTATATCCTCCGACAGAAATCTGCCTATGACGTGCATCGCCCCGATGAAAGCTCGCCTGCTGTCAATGTCCATTGGCCTTGGTGGTTTCCGGTCGGGGCCTGGATCATTCTTGACAAGCTCAGTCAAATCGCTCCAACCGACCCACAAACGGTTCATGTGGAGCAACATTGGAAGCTCGGATGCCGGGTGTTTTGATGAATATGAAGCCCCTTCTCCGGTTAGTGAATAAGCTCCCTGGTCTTTGCGGAGCAGTCCGAAGGTAACGAGGCAATCCAGGACCCTTTCAAGGGCCCTGCGGTCGAAACCGAATTTTTGGGCAATCTTTTCTGCGCTCGAGAAGGAGTCCTGGATAATTGTAAACAGGTCCAGTTCAGCGGCGGTAAGGATAATCCTGCTCCGCATAAAGGCCCTGGCGACCGCCATGATGTCTTCTTTTTTTTCCATGGAGTGCCCTCTAATTGCCGGTTTAAGCCGAAACGTTTTCATCCTGAAAGAGTTTGATATTGCCTTTAGCGGAACCACGCCAGAAAATCCAACAAACTCTTGCCGTGCGGAAACCAATCTATAGCAAGGTGCAAACATAAGCAATAGGCCAAACCGATCCAGATGCTGAGGGCTTTCATCACCTATCGTTTCCAACCGTGCCTGCACCAGGAACTGAACTCATGAATTTGACATGGCTCCGATCGGGTTTTTTCGGGCGCTTGATTTCCTTCCGTTAGAGTGATATTGATTCTAACTTAACATTTCTGGTGGGTGTAGCTCAATTGGTTAGAGCACTGGGTTGTGGCCCCAGAGGCTGCCGGTTCAAGTCCGGTCACTCACCCTTCTGTAAAGTATAGTGAAAAGCCGGTCTGCATGATTGCAGTCCGGCTTTTTCATGGGAGAGTTCTGATAGCCGCTGTCAATGCCCTTGGTCTGGGGCCGATTCTTTAGCAGGGTGATGAAAAAGGGTTCTCTGGTGGGAAAAGAGCCTTAAAAAGACGGGTTATTTCGTCATTCCGGCGTCTTCTGCCGACAAAAGAGCCGGAATCCAGAGCATTTTTGAACTATTTGATATTTAAAGCAAAACACTGGACCCCGACCCCCGGACTGGACACTTCCGGGGCAGGCTTCGTCGGGGTGACGGCCTCACGGGGTTTTTACTGCAAAGTGGGAATTTCAATCCTTTTTCATCACCCGGTTAGTGGAGCTCTTTTCATGCTGCGGCTGCCACGGTCCGCTTGCGGGCTCAGGGAATACAAGCAGGCGGCGCCCGGCAAAATTCAATACCAGTCCAACCAGGGATGCCGCCGATTTTGACATCCATGGAGCCAGTCCGGCCTCCACCAAAAATTTGGTGAGTGCAACGTCCAGGATTCCCAGCGCGCATACCACGAATAAATAAAGCGCAATTTCCTTCGGCGCCGTCCATTTCGCCTTGTGCCGGAACAGCAGCAGGATACACAGCACATAATTCAGGGCGGCCGCCAGGAAAAAAGCGAACAGAGCAGAGACAGCGGCGGAGTATCCAAGAGAAAAGGTCCCAAGGAAAACAGCGAGATTGATAAGAGCTGAAAAACCCCCTATGAAGAGATACGCTATGAACTGGACCGGAAGCGGGGCTTGATGCAGATTATACCGCATAATGCAGTAGATAGCTCTCAAGCCGTCCCTGGGGCCGATTTTTTTGCCCTCCTCATATGTTCGGCCGTAATAGGAAATCCCGGCTTCGTAAATGCGAAGACGCATGTGAGCCATTTTTGCGACTATCTCGGGTTCGAAACCAAACCGGTCCTCCTGGATAGTGATCTTCTGAAGTATGTCTCTCCTAAAGAGTTTGTAGCCGGTTTCCATGTCAGTCAAATTCAAGTCCGTAAACATGTTTGAGACAATGGTGAGGAAACGGTTTCCCAGGTAATGCCAGAAATAGAGTACCCGGTGCGCCCCAGTGGATAGGAACCGAGACCCCAATACCACGTCGGCTTTGCCGGACATGAGAGGCCTTAGGAGTCTCTTTAGGTCCGATGGGTCGTATTCCAGGTCGGCATCTTGAACGCAGACGAAATCACCCCTAGCTCCAGCAAACCCGGTTCGTAAAGCCGCCCCTTTCCCCTGGTTTTTCTGATGCCTGAGCACGGTTACCTGTTCGGGATATTTCTCTGAGAGTTCAAGGGCAATGGCATGGCTGCCGTCCGTTGAGCAGTCATCCACTATGATTATCTGCAGCGACAGCTCTGAATCCCCTATGGATAAGACTCTCTCCAGGCACTCCCGGAGAGTCTCACGTTCGTTAAAACATGGAATAACAACGCTCAGGCATGTTTTGGGGTGTTTTCCAGGATCTCTTTCCATGATTTCCTTTCAATGTGTGGAAGCCAAAGATTGCCTATCCGCCGCAGGCGGTCTTGCTCCGTGATTTTCTGTGCTCTGGGAAACCATGCAATCCTAGCAGGTGCCGCCGCCATTCACAAGAGCGCAGGCCGCAGTGAGCACAACCGATGACAGAGGAAATCAAGATCGGCCATGTTCCAGAAATCGTTTGTTTTCTCGAAACCGGGTTGACATAGCGATCTGTTCAGAGATAACCTGCTGCCTGTCAAATCGATGGGATGTGCTCTTTGGCTAAATGCTCGCAACCAACTGCCAACAGCCTCAATTCGGACACAAAATGCGGATCGAGTCGATTACACACCTGGGGCTTCAAAGAAAGAACAACGAAGACCGGCACCTGGTCAATCTCCTGGATAATGACTGCGCCCTGCTGGTTATTGCCGATGGAATGGGCGGGCACGCGGCGGGCGAGGTCGCAGCGGAACTTGCCCTGGACGCCTTCGAAGGCTATAGACCCGGCGGCCCTGATATTAGCGCCGAACTCCTCAATAAAATAGAGCAAGCTCAGAACACCATCATGGAACGCTCTCGCGCAATGCCTTCTCTTAGAGGAATGGGCACAACACTGACAGCCCTGTTCCTCACAGGCAGATCGGCCTTCTGGGCCCACGTCGGCGACACCCGGATATATCACCTTCATAAGGGTGCGCTCATTCGGGTAACGGAAGACCATACGATGGCAGGCATGCTCTTAAAAAAGGGCGAGATCACACTGGAACAGGCCCGGCTTCACCCTTACGGCAATGTTTTGACGAGGTGCTTAGGCTGCGATCGGTATGAGCCCGATTCCGGCGCATTTGGTCTGACAGACGGCGACTATGTCCTGCTTTCTTCTGACGGACTTCATGACCTTATCTCCGATGATCAAATCGCAGCTTTTCTATCTGAAGATGCTGCCTTAAAGGCAAAACTGGACCGGATGATTTCCACGTGCCTGCACGCCGGGGGCAGGGACAACATAACGGCTGTCATAGCCCAAATTTAACCCCGTTTAAGACCACTCGGCACAGCGCGCCGCGAGTAATTGGTGATTTAATTCCTATTCCCCACTCTCAGCTCCCGGCAGCAACCCTGCCTACGGTACTGCACACTAATGTATGCAGGGTGCAGTTGGAGCGGTTTTCAGCCAAAACCGACGGTACCGCTTCCAGGGAGTCCACTATCAGAACAGGTGTTCCGGGGGTGGCCCAGTCGAACAGCGCCATCGCCGAAAACATAGGCAGGTTCACGCAGCCGTGCGAGCAGTGACCGTTCATGATGTCTCCGGCGTGGATCCAGACAGTGTCGTAGATCCTCAGCGCCCATGGCATTGGCGCAGGCTCCCCGTAAGCATTGGGATAGCTCCTGGACACGTGGTTCAGGTCCTTTTCCTTTACGGTGTAAAGCCCCGCTGCCGTCGTGCTGGTAGCCTTCCCGACGCAGATATATGTGTCCCCCACCAGCTTGCCTCTTTCGTACCAGCCAATGTAGGGCACATCTTTGACAATCAAAATGAATTTGGGCAAATCGGCCACATCGGAGATGTATTTATCGAGCGGCGTCCAGCTTTTGAACGCAGTGAAATCGTTTGGCACTCTTATTGGTTTTCCATCCCGGATGTCCTGCGCTATGTAGTCGAAATCCCGTGCGTTTAATTTGGCAAGTAATCTTCGGCTGGCGCTGGGGCTCAGGTCCATGTCCCTTTGAGATATCGCCTCGAGTTCTTTGTCATTTATCACCCGCTGCGTCCAGGTCATATTCGACTTTCGACTTGCACTATTGCCGTCAGCGTCGTTCGCCTCTCCAAGTCCCGGCCAAGTGATAGTATATAAGAACGATGACACAATCATCAGCACATAAAATATCCTCGCATTCATGTTTACTCCTCCTTTGAGAGTACGGTTTCGTACTCTGCAATTCAACTGCTTAAACCAAGCTAAGACTTCCTGATCGGCAGTCAATTAATACCGAATTGCGTTGAAGAAAGTATGAAGTGATATTTTTCAAGATAGTGGAGAACTGCGCCCCATAAGCGCTCAAATAAGGATGAGCAATTGCCGCTGGGAAGACCGTCATTCCGGCGTCTTCTGCCGACAAAAGAGCCGGAATCCAAAACCTCTTATTTCTGTTGTAATATCAATA